>Ga0082212_10012360_pt1 | contig 10758 bp, 8 predicted proteins | sample TergutNt197P3_FD_71548 | JGI IMG/M metagenome (GOLD analysis project Ga0082212, IMG submission 71548) | Neocapritermes taracua P3 segment gut microbial communities from Petit-Saut dam, French Guiana - Nt197 P3 | ecosystem: Host-associated > Arthropoda: Insects > Digestive system > Gut ...
GGTTCGAATACTGCGACGCTTGTGCCGGCAGCGGGAATATTCCGTACCAGATAACTCAATTTAAGAAGTATTACCGCGACTATCTTCAAAAAACCAAGGCGACCATGCATATCGCCCGCCGCCCTGGTGAAAAGACGGAAGTTGACTGGGCTGGGCAAACGGCGTTTATAACAGACACGGATAACGGCGATCATATACCGGCATATGTGTTTGTGGCTTCTCTGCCATACAGTGGATACTCATATGTCGAAGCGTTTTTATCAATGAATCAGGAGGCCTGGATCACCGCACATGTGAACGCCTATAGGTTTTTCGGCGGCGTTACGCGTTTGCTTGTCCCCGACAATTTAAAAACGGGCGTTGAAAAAATAACGAAATCGGAAACCATCCTCAACCGTTCATACCAAGAGATGGCGCAACACTACGATACCGCCGTGATTCCGGCGCGAGTAAAGACACCGAAAGATAAAAGCACGGTTGAAGGCACAGTTGGCATCATTTCCAACTGGATACTGGCGGCCATACGGAACCAGCAGTTTTTGTCCTTGCATGAGCTAAATCTCGTTATTAAACAAAAGCTGCACGATTTCAACCATAAGCCGTTCCAAAAAAAGGAAGGCAGCCGCGCTGCAATGTTTGCCGAAGAGCGGATGTTCCTGCAACCGCTGCCGGCAAGGCCTTATGAATATTCCACTTTAAAGGTCGCCATCGTCCAATATAACTACCATATCAGCGTAGATAGCCAGAACTACTCAGTGCCGTTTGAATATATCAAGCGGAAAGTGGATGTCCGGCTAACGAAGAATACGGTAGAGGTTCTTTGCGATAACGACCGTATATGTTCCCACAAGCGTTTATACGGTCGACCAAACCAATACAGCACCCTTGAGGAGCATATGCCGCCCAACCATCAAAAATACGTGCAATGGAACGGGAATCGTTTCAGGGCATGGGCGACAAAAATCGGTGAAAATACGGCGGCGGTAATCGAAGTATTTTTAACCGCCAACAAGGTTGAGCAACAAGGCTATAAATCATGCATGGCGCTTTTGAAACTTGCCGAAAAGTTTACGCCGCAACGGCTTGAAGCAGCCTGTGCCAAAGCGCTGTCGTATACATCGCGCCCCAACTACAAAAGCATATCGGCGATCTTAAACGCCGGGAAAGATAAGCAGTTGTTGGCAAGCGCCCCCAAAGCAAACCCGCATGGATTCGTGCGTGGTGCGGATTATTACAAAGGGGGTGCGGATAATGCTTAACGATAACACCGTTACCAAGCTACACGAAATGCGATTGAGCGTCATGGCGAATACGTTTCGAAGCCAGTTGTCAGATTCGAACTTCGACGCCCTTTCTTTTGAAGAACGCTTCGGATTGACCGTGGACGCCGAATGGGCTGCTCGAAAGACAAACCGGTTGACAAAGTTAATTAAAAGCGCCGGGTATGATTTCCCCGGCGCCAGCATTGAGGATATTGAGTACCATCCAGACCGCAAACTGGACAAGACCCTGATTACTCGTTTGTCCACATGCAACTACATAGAAGAACGCCACAACGTTATTGTCATGGGGGCCACTGGAAACGGTAATTATGTAAAGTATATTTTAATGTAAAGTAATCAGGTGGAACCCGCATAGAAATAGGAATTGTTGTCTGATTACTTTACATTATTTTTTACCGTTTGGCCAAAGTACTTAACCATTTAATCAAATCGGTATCGTTCCCCCAATCCACTGATGTGTTTTCTGTGATATTTTGATAATTGGCCTCTAATGCTTCGCGTTTACACTTTGAGTTTATTTTAGCATAAATTTCTGTGGTCTGTATGCTTGAATGTCCGAGGAAATCCCTAATTTGAATTAGCTCAACTCCCGATTCTAACAAATGAACCGATTTCGAATGGCGAAAAGTATGGGGGCTTACTTTTATAGATATACGCTGTCCTGACTCTGAAACTTTTGAGACGTATTTTTCTATAATATAGTTTATTCCGGCTCTGGTTAATTGTTTATTCTGCGAGTTTTGAAACAAATAATGGTGATCTAAATGCTTGCGTTGTTGAAGATTATTACGCTCAAAATATCCTTTTAGCAATTCTTTTGTATTGCCCATTATTGGAACTATTCTGGTTTTGTTGCCTTTTCCGGTTAGTCTAATGATTGCCGGAGAATCAAAACGTACATCCTCAACCCTAAGATTGATTAACTCTTGAACGCGAGATCCTGTGTCATACAAACAAGTAAGAAGAACGAGATCACGATGTTCATGTAAAGATTCTTTATTGGGGGCATTGAGAATAGATTTTACCTCGTTTAAACTTAAATAAGGGATTGTCGGCGATTTTTGTTTTTTGCTTTTTATTGAGAGAATACGTTGGTATTCAATTAAATCCATGGGGTTTTCGAATTCTAAAAATTTCACAAACGAATGAATGGCTGCAAGCCGGATATTTCTTGTCGATATTGCACAACTTCTAGAATTTTCAATCCAATTTAGATAATCGACTATGACTTCCTTTGTCAGGGATTTGATTTGCAAATTATGTGGCAAGATATTGTTTTCATCTTTCATGAAAATCAAAAACAACTTGAATGTGTCACAGTAAGATGAAATCGTATGCGCGCTTAAATTGCGTTCTCCTGCCAGATAAGTGGTTAAAAACTTTGTTAAGCATTTTGAAAAGTCACTTTTCATTTATATCATCCTCGTTCCAATATCTTTCGGCGCGCTCGACTAATTCCGGATAAAATTCCGCCGTTAGTCGAAAATAATACTCTGTGCCACGTGTATCAGCGTGTCCAAGATATGCACATAAATATGGAAATAATGCCGTTATATCGCGTTTCTCCTTTACCCAATCTCTTATACGATGCACAACCATAGTGTGGCGAAAATCGTGAACACGTGGTCCCTTTTCTTTGCCGCCATGTGAGATTCCCGCTTCCCAAAGATATTTTCTAAATGCTCCATAGATGCTTTCTCTTGAAAACGGTTTTTTATCTTGGTTAAAACAAAATACTTTTGGCGTATAAATCAGACCGTTCTCAATAAGGTAATCTCTGAATTTTTTCATCAATTCATGATGTACTGGCACAAGTCTGTCTCTGTTATGTTTTCCATGCTTTATGGTGATAAGATTTTTATCCAAGTCAATGTTTTCAACGGTCAGGTTTAAAATTTCTGAAATCCGCATTCCCGTTCCGTATAATATTCGAAAGATTAATGAATAGGCTTTTCCTCGCTTTTTATTAATGTGAATGTGTCTGTCAACCGCAATGAATATCCTCCTAAGTTCATGATTCGTAAAGATATGTGGCACATATGTGCGTGAATATGCACCCCGCTGAAGCGGCGGATAGACATAAGCATCATGCCCCTTAGAAATCATAAATTTGGCTAAAGACCGGATGCAGCTTACGCGTAAATTTTGCGTGGCTTGCGATTCATTCGGCAATCTCAAACAAAAATCTTTCGCGATGCGTTCGTTTAGATTTATTTCTGAAATACCTTTTGAAAATATGAAACGGTCGAATCTTTTCAATTGTTTCTGCAGCGCCTCGCGTTTAAAACCAAGGGAATGGTGAAAATCAAGGAATTCTTTGATTATATCCGTATAAACACTAATAAAAATGTATTGATGATTATTCATTGAAAACCTCCTCTGGATTTAATGGACATTGAAATAGTTTTTCGATATTTATTTTTAGATAAGTTTCAGTAGATTTGATAGTTTGGTGGCCAAGAACTCCCGCGATGACGGGAAGCGAAACTTCGTTTTCAAGTAAAATTCTACCAAGAGTATGTCGTAAAGAATGAATCCCACAGGGCTTTCCTTTTGGAATTGAAAGTCCTGCTACATGAATCGCTTTAGTAAAAATGCGATTCATGTTCGTTGAATCCATCGTACCGACAAATGGAGGTTGATGTCGAATAAAAACTTTTTTGCTTCCAGTTACAGGCCTGCCATTTTTTAAATAATCAATTAAAGCCCATCCAACATCCTTTAACAAGGGTAACACCAGGAAGTTTCCTGTTTTTCTTTGATATAACCGAATTTCTTTCGTCTCCCAATTTAGATGGTCAAGTGATAAATTGATGATGTCCGATGACCTCAATCCTAGACGGCAAGCTAATAAAATCATAGCATAATCCCGCTTGCCTACTGGACTCCCTCTGTCAATGGCGTTTAAAATTTTTTGAATATCTTCTGCCTCCCACGATGCAGGAATAGATGCGTAATGCGGTTGTTTTATATCGGGAATTAAACCTTCGATGTTAAATGATAGTTTTTTTTCATGATAAAGGAACCTGAAAAACTCTTTAAGATTTCCTATCTCATGGCTAAAGCTTTTAGGTGTTTTTGCGATAAATGTTGAAACCAAACCATCAATAACATGCATGGAAATTTGTTGTTCTGATTGAATATTTTTTTGTAAAAAATATTCAATCGCATTTCGTATGGCGAACTCTTTGCGACGAATAGTGCTTGGGGTGATATCTCTGTGACTTAGTTCATTCATAAATGCTTCGTACAACGGAAACCAAAATTCGTGTTGTTCAATGGGTTTATAGTATCGTGAGAAGCGAACTGAAAATGTTTGGTCGCGATTATATTGACCTAGTAATTTCATAGCTCTTAGATACATAGTTTTGTGTTTGTGAAAAACCTGTTCATCCGCAAAATCGGTCAGTTTTATTCCGTACACATCATCTAAATATTTTACAGCTAACCGTTCCGTAAAATATACTTCATTCTGTTTCTTGCAGTACTTTATAAAGCGGTTAAATCTTGAACGGTATTGAACGATTGTGGATGGTTGATGGTTACTGTTCAGTGCCACAGAGGGAGTAAGGAAGCAGTTTATGGAAAAGGCAGCGGCAGTGGTTCTGACAGATTGTAACGTCTGAATACAGATCGGTGAGATCGAGGGTATGTTCGGTAGATATATTGTTGGATTAAAAATTTGCTATAAAGAAGGGAAAGTGCTAGGATAAAAGAAGTTGTAAAGAGAAAAAATGCGGCTACACTTCAGGTCGACAAGCAAAGGGATCAGAGAAAGTATCAGCGATTGCCTGTAGGATGTTAACATTCCGCTTTCTAGCAGAAGCGATTATACTCCAAATGACAACATAGTTTAAAGCACCCTCCCATGAGCGAAAGGAAGTTGATACTTTCTGTTTGGTTTTGCAATGGCGCAAGTCCCGTTCTGCAAGATTATTCGTAAATGGAACCGCGTAGTTTTCCAGGAACAACATATGCCCTTTTTTGTAATTGGTTAAACGGTTAACCATTTTTCGCAGTTCGTGGTAGCCAAAAGAACCCCACGCCATTTTAGCAAGCTTCTCCGCGCCCTCTTTAACGAGCGCATCCCAGATTTCGGAGAATTTTTCATACATGGGTTGACTGCAACCGACTGGTGGCGATGGACTGCTTGCCAGGTCAGTTTTTTTGTATTTGTTCATCTCATGCAAGAATGTTCGGAACTTTTCCGCCCAGTTAACGCCCCAAAGCTCGGCAAGTCCTTTTAAATCGCGTGAAAGATGTTCGTTGCATATACCGTGTCCGGTTCCGTATTTATATAACTTGCTATCATGATCGTGGCACAAAATCCCGAAAAATACTCCTAATATGCCGTCGCCTACAATACCGCTATCGCCTTTATGCGCGTTAAGCGTGAAAAATGTGGCTGTGAGCGTACAATATACCCTTATAAATACGTTGTACGTTTTGCCTTTTGCCGTTTCGAGAGTTTTTTTGCCTTCTTTGTCAATCTCAAGACGCTCTGTCGAGCGAATCGGTGTTTCGTCGGTGTTTACTACCTCGCTGTTTAAGATTTCCTGTCTGAGCTCTTCGTACTTTGACTCCGCTCCCGCCTCTGATTCTTCTATGAAATTACGTATCGTCCCTATGCTTGGCGCTATTTGTCCGTTTGTTATCAGTTCTAATATTTCTGCCGTCCGCTCAAGTGATACAAACTCCACTTCAGAAAGCAGCACGCACAGCGCTTTCACGCTCTTGTCGTATTGCGCATATGTTACTCGCGTCCCAGGCATATGCCTATGTTCCGTCCATACTGCCTGTGCTTCTATTCCCAAGGTATACGATGTTACGTATTCTGTCGCCCCGTTTGTGTGATCTACTACTTTATGCTTGATCTTTCCCTGTTCCGCCAGTTCTCGCAGATTATCAGGCACTTTCAGTGTGTGGCCCTTATGTCCGGGCTGTCCTCCTGCTTTCCGCCCACTTTTCTCCCGATTGTTTACCCCCTTCTTCTTTCCCATTCCATCGGTGCTTGGCGGTTTCGATGAGTTGGACGAATCTTTTGCGATTATTGCTTTCAGCCTTAATATTTCTTTGTCTCTTTTTGCTATTTGCTCGTATAACGGCGCCGTTGCCTTCGCTACTGCCGCCGCTATTCGTTCTTCCAATGTCCTTTCCAGTTCATTGCATTTATCCCGTAATCTCTGTATCTCTTCGCGCAATACACGGTTCTCGTCACGTAATGCACGATTCTCGCTTCGTAACGCACGATTTTCGGCCTCAAGCTTTTCTATTGTCAGCTTCTGTCTTTCACTTTGCCTGAATATTTGTCGATGATAATTGCTACGCATACTCTCTATATCGTTTTTATGTCTGATTTCATTAGAATTTTTTCCTCAGGCCACGCGTCACTTCATTGTCCCACCAAACATCCGTTTACCCGTCAGTCCGCTTCAGCCTGAAAAATGCCTCAATTCTTACCGCCGGGTTTGTCGCACATTTTACTGGCCGTTCTCTGCTTGACCTGAAGTGTAACGTTTATCAGTATGTTTTGTTTTGCCGCGCTTGCAAAATCATCGTAAGGAATGCTTGCCAATAAAGAATTTATTGTGTTCTTCAGTTCTTCTGTATTTTCTGTCATCAAACTGAAAAGCAGCATGTTTTGCAAATCACCCGTTCTGTTTGTTAAAATGTTTTCGGTGAGCAGTTCCGACATCGAATTAAGAACTTCGGTATTTGGATAGTCTAGCGAAAAATCTCTGGTAATGCCTTCGCGCAAACTCAAATATCCGGTTTGAAACAAAAAACTTTCAGGCTTTGCTTTATCTATCTCCACCGAGTTGGTAATAAAATTCTTCGAAACAGGTAAATTCCGAAACTGTTCAACAGTCAGTTTTTGTGTTTTCAAATATCGGGCTATCATCGAGGTTGATCCGCTTTCCATCCAAAAATTGAAAAAATTTTTACCGTAAAAAAATTGCAGGGTGGAGAACGGATTGTATAAACGATTTTTTCCGCCGGTATCAAAACAAAAACCATTATAATAATGTCGTATTTTTTCGATTAATTCTTCTCTTGATATTCCATATTCATCGGCGGTCTCGTCAAGGTATTCAGAAAAATAACAGACAATCTCCTTTTCCGTATACCCGCAAATGTTTCCGTATTTTTCCAAAGGTGAAATATCAACAATATTATTCAATGTGGAAAAAACGCCCATTTTCGTAAACTTCGAAATGCCGGTTAAAAAAATGAACCGAATGTGTTTTTCGTTGGCTTTAATATTAGCGTAATAATCCCGCAAAAGCCCGCGAACTTTTTCCGCCATTTCCGGCTCGTTTATAAAATCGGTAAACGGCTTGTCGTATTCGTCTATTAATACAACTACCTTGGAAGCGTATTTTTCCGCCGTGTTTTCAATTAATTGACAGAACATATCGCCGGATGGAATGTTTTCCAAAACGTCCACGCTCAAGCTTTTCGCGGCACTTAATATATTTAATCTTAACGACTGTTCTATTACTTCAAAACCTTGTCCGGTAGATACGTTGCTCATGTCCAGACAAATTACAGGACATGGTTTAAATTCAGGTCTTTTCAGAAATTCTTCGGCATAAAGTCCATCGAAAAGTTCCTTTTTGCCGGAAAACAATGCATCGAAAGTGGAAAGGGTCAGCGATTTGCCGAATCTGCGCGGACGGGCAAGAAAATAAACCTGTCCGGTATCTATCAAATCGACAAAATATCGCGTCTTGTCAACATAGATGTAACCTTCCGTGCGGATGGTCGCAAATGTCTGTATGCCGGCGGGTAATTTTAATTTTTTATTTGACATCGCTTTCTTTTCCTTGTGCGCTTCGTTGCTCCATTCAATCCTACCACATCCAGACTACTTCCGCTTTTGAAATCTGTGCCCGTTCCGAGTATAGATATTCCTCAATACCCAATTCTGTATGTAAATTTTGCCGTGGCTGAAGGACGCATTTCCGCGCGCGTATCTTCACGTTCCACCGCAATACTGCGTACAAGAAGGTTGTTTGACAGCGGCGCCGCCGAATTCGACCGAATGGCAAACGGCCTTTCATAAGCGCCTACCAGTATCATTTCCTCACCATATGGTCTGGTCATAATGAATTGCGTATTATCCGGGATCCGCCGCGTCTCACCGGATCTGATAAAATTATTGTCGTTCGACAAAACGGGGTAAATAACCTGTGCGTTTCCGTTTACGTCGATATGCGTAACCTTGAACCACGCGTCTCTTTCGGAATAGATACGCAAAGTCATATACTCGCCATCGCGGTAATCGCCGCTGCTTTTATCTGTCTGTACCGTAAAGCGCCAGGGATTACTCATGTCAGAGTAAAGCGCATTCGCCATGCTTACGCCCACTCTACCGCCTGCAGGTTTTTCAAGCAGCGCGTTAAAGCGGCTGTCGGGGCTCACGTCGGCCGATCTGGTGCTGGTAACGGCCCTTTCCACATTTGTGGCGCGGACGACAAGCAGGTACTCCCCGCCAAGCCGCGTGATGTTGCCATGAATCAGTACCTGCGCCCCATGCTGCTGGGTTATGGACAGTTGCGTCTCGTCACTAACGGAGCCGGAATACTGGTAGTCCAGCTCTTTTTGTATGAGTTCCAGGTTTTTCCTGTCAACCAGAACGAAGGCGCGGCTGTCTTCAAACTGTATCCAGAGTTCCTCAAAAATATAATCGGAAAGGAGCTGCGCTTCCGATTCAAAACCAATAAGCGCGATTTTTGTATTCGCGGGCAAGTTTTCCACGTAATATGCGGAAATAGCGGACAACGCCTTATCGAGTAAAACACCGCTTCCGGTATTGGTCGGAGCTGTTGAAACTGCCGCGGGAGTATTGGGCGAGCTTGGCTCCCTGGTTTGCTGCTGCGGCTGGCCTCCGCCTGCGCAGCTTAAAATGAATAACAACATTAAAGCGCCTGGAAGGCTAACAAGTTTATTCATGTCAATATCCCCTCTATAACAGCTTTTTATGTACAGATTATAATATAGCACTTAAAATAGATTCCCATAAAGCCCACAGCGGCCCTTATGATAACACATGACGCTTGCTCTGATTTTCATTGTTGACAGGGAATCGGCATCAAATTAAACTGAAAACCAATAAGGTTGGGTACATGAAAAAACAAAAGCTTTGTTATCATTTGTTTCTTTGTATAGCCCTGGGAACCATGATAATTCCTTCAGTATTGGCACAGGAAAGCCCCCAAAAATTCGCTCTGGTAATCGGGAATGGTGCGTATAGAAATATATCCCGGTTAAATAATCCGGTGAATGATGCCAACGACATGGAAGCCGTTCTCTCGGAGTTGGGCTTTTCCGTGGACAAGGTGCTGAACGGCAACCTTGATGAAATAGAAAATGCGATATTACGGTTCAGGGAACAACTAAGTGTTTCAAAAAATACGTACGGTTTCTTTTTTTTCGCGGGTCACGGGGTACAATCCAATGGGGAGAATTATCTAATCCCCGTTGATGCCAATATTCAAAGCGAAGGCAATCTCAGGGTTCGCGCTGTTTCGGTTCAGGCAATGCTGGATGATCTCAACGACGCAGAGAACGAGTTAAATATAGTGGTGCTGGACGCCTGCCGGGACAATCCCTTTGGTTGGAGCCGGAGCGGGAGCCGGGGGCTTGCGATAGTGGGAAGGCAGCCTGCGGACAGTATTGTAGTATATGCCACCAGCGCCGGTTCTGCTGCCCAGGACGGAGACGGAAAAAACGGGCTTTTTACCAGCCATCTTTTGAATAATATTGTGACGCCCGGTATTGACGTGAATGAGGTTTTCCGGCGAACAATGGGGGACGTTGTCAGGGCCAGTGAAAACCGGCAGCGTCCGGCGATATATTCCCAATTTTCCGAGATTGCGTATCTGGGTTCTGCTCCGTCCGTTACTGACACCGTGTCAGAATTTTCACCAGTACAACCAAGGCCGCTGCCTGTGTTATCAGGCCAACAGCCTTATGACAAGTCCCTTCGTTATGGATTTATGAACCTTGCTTTAGGGCTTGGCTCGTGGGTGCAGGGAGACAAATTAGGAGGCGCTATCACTACCGCTGGTTATGCAATGGCCGGTGGTTTATTTGCTTATATGAATTATTCAGAACCTGCTGATAGAGGTTTAGATACCAGTGGGCCACTTTACCCCCCTATTGTTATCGGCACCGTTGCGCTGATAGGCGGAACGACAATTTTTGGCTTCGTAAGACCCCTCGTATATAGCAATAAGCAACGTCTGGCATCCGCTATGGACAAGGTTGATATTCTGTTGGTTTCCGATGAGCAAAATAAAACAGCCTTGAGGGTTGGGTATACTCACAGTTTCTAAAATTGTCATTTTTGCCAGACCCCTAATGGAGGTTTTTTCATGAAAAAACAAAAGCTTTGTCGTCATTTGTTTCTTTGTATAGTCTTGGGAACCATGATAATTCCTTCAGTATTGGCACAGGAAAGCCCCCAAAA
>Ga0082212_10012361_pt1 | contig 10757 bp, 7 predicted proteins | sample TergutNt197P3_FD_71548 | JGI IMG/M metagenome (GOLD analysis project Ga0082212, IMG submission 71548) | Neocapritermes taracua P3 segment gut microbial communities from Petit-Saut dam, French Guiana - Nt197 P3 | ecosystem: Host-associated > Arthropoda: Insects > Digestive system > Gut ...
GGTTTCCGAGGAGGACGGCGAGGAGATGCTGGTCACGCTTGATTCCGACGAGGAGATGGAGAAGGTCTACGAGCTGTTCATGCAGCGCATGGATCAGATGGACGACGAAGAGGACGACGAGTAAGATTTCCCATTGATTTTTGGCGGGACATGTGTTATAATCGAGTCAATAAAATAAAGCTCCTGCTTGGTACGTGACAGATTCGTTTTAAACCCACATTTCTAATACGGGATTCCGTCTTTCGCGGTTGTTTGCAGGCCTCCCGGCGTGCGCCATACGTTGGACGTTGGAAGCAGTAATATCGTGAAGAGGTTGCCCACCTGCGTGAGCGTGCAGGTTATATTGCGGGTTTGCACGGCCAAAGCGGGGCTTTATTTTTGTTTGTCCCGATCACGGAATGACGCGAGCAGTTCCCGCGCCCCCATGATCAGCAGCAGCGCGCCGAACGCGGGCCGCAGCATGGCGTCGTCCGCGAAACGCGCGAAATACGCCGCCGCGCACGCCGTGAGACAGCCCGCAACCGCGGCGGGCCAAAACACGGCGAAGTCGATCAATCCCTTTTTGACGTACCGGATCAGCGCCCCGGACGCCACCGGCAGGAAGTAGAGCAGGTTGATGCCCTGCGCGGCGGACTGCGGCACCGAGGCGAACAGGGTCATACACAGCACCAGCAGCGCCCCGCCGCCCACGCCCCACGACGACAGCGCCCCGGCCAGCAATCCGATTATGACAGCGGCCATTACAACGCCCCCAGCATGTGCAGGCCGCCGTACAGCATAAAGGCCGCCAGCGCGCGGGACAGCCATTTGAGCGGCACGCGCTCGAACAGCGCGCCGCCCGCCAGACCGCCCAAAAAGCCGCCCAGCAGATACGGCCACGCCGTCTGGAGCGGCAGTTGGCCGCGCGCGAAATAAAAGCACGCCGACAGCGCGCACAGCGGCGCGACGGTGGCCACCGAGGTGGCCAGCGCCTTGCGGCGCGGTATCTTGAGCCACGACGCGTACAGCGGCACGAGGAACAGCCCCGCGCCCGCGCCTAAGAAACCGTTGACAAACCCGGCGAGGCCGCCCGTGAACAACGCTTTCATACGCATCGGAACATCACCTTCCATTTTGGTCACGGCTGCCGAATTTCTTGACGGCGCGCGCGCCTGACTGTGACCGCCGCGCCTGTTACTGCCGCCGCGAAAAAGGCCGCGCTGGCGATTGTCCATCTGTCGGCCAGCACCATCAGATAATTCATATTCTCCGTGAGCGCGAACAAGATAACGCCCCCGATACCTGCCGATACGGCCATGAGAAACCACTTCTCCCGCAGCGGTTCACGGTCGCTCCTTCCGCCCCGCGCCAGCGCGTATGCCGCCGCCGTGCCCGCGAATAAAAGGCCCGCGGCGGCGAGTATCAGGTTCAGCAGCGCCCACACGTGACGCACCCCCGGGAATTCGGCGAGGGGTATCTCGGTGTCGCCGATCTCTATGACGGGCACGCCCGCGTCTTTGAGGGCTTGCAGCGTTTCGCCGTTGTCCGGCGGGTCGTAGGCGGAGAGCGGGACTTCGGGCTCATACAGCGCGATAAACACGGTGTCGCTTCTCACATCGGCGGTTTCGTTGTCCCAGCCCGCGAAAACGAAGCCGTCCGATTCGGGGGCGGGCGGCTCCGCCGCGCTTCCCCCGTGGGCGACGTCCAGCGTATCCAGCGGCGTGCCGTCCCGATCCTCAAATGTCACCGCGTAAACCGTCTGCTCCCAAATGGCGGCGTAGGACGCGTTTTCCGTCACCGCGTAGGCGGGGGCGGGAAACCATCCCGCGAACGACCAGCCTTCCTGACCCGTCACGGCAGGGGGCGCGGGCGTCGCCGCCCCGTAACGGAGGTTTGCCCAGCTCCGCGCTTCAAACGTGCCGCGCGCGCCCGGCTGATACGTCACCGTGAACGCCGGCGCGGCGTCCTGCGTCCACACCGCGCTTAGGACGACGTGATCCGTGATGTTGAACTGCCCGCCGGGTTCATAGGCCGCCGCCCCGCCGGGGCTGACCGCCCAGCCGCTGAACGAGTGGCCCTCCTTGGTCAGCGTCCCCGGGCCGAGTACCGTCACCGCGCTTCCGGCGTAATAGACGTTTCCAGACCGGGCGTTCCCCTCGGTGTCAACGGGCGGCTCGCCGCCCGTGCCGCCGTTGCCGTCGTAGCTTACGGTAAACTTGCCGTGTTCGCTCCACACCGCGAACAGGGTGGTGTCGCCGTTCACGGCAAAGACTTGGTTCGGCGTGTAGGCCACAGGGCCGTCCGACGTGATCGCCCAGCCGAGGAAGGCGTGCCATTTGCGGCGCAAGTTGCCTTGGCCCAGCACGGTTTTCTCACTTCCGGGATGGTAGGCTGTCGTGTCAACGGGCGGCGTCCCCGCGCCGCCGTTCGCGTCATATATCACCGTGTACAGACGGGGTTCGGGGATTGTTTCGCGGGGTTCGTAGAGATAGCCGGGGTCTAAATAATACGAGAGGTAGTGCGATTCGAGCATCCCCGCGGAGAAGTCGTCGTAGCCGATTGCAGGGCGGCCGCCTTCAAAATAGACGGAGGAGTGGCCGCTCGACTGCCAGCCCGCAAGCGGGTCGGGGAGCGCAAGCCCGCCTTGGGCGGCCCACGCGTCATACGCTTCGCGCACCGCGTCCCAGTCCACCATGCCGCCCTCGCCCTCGCGCTTGCTTAATTTTTGCCAATAGATTGAGGTTTGCAGGATGTTCCCGTCGTACAGGTAGTAGCCGATGAAGGCGATGTCTATCTCGGCTTCCGGGGGCGTTTCCGCTTCCGCGACACGCGGCTTGAACGCGCCGATTTTGACCTGATTCAGGCCGTTCCTGCCGCTGCCGTTGCCCAAACGGTACCGCGCGCCGCCGCCGTCGATCTCGACGTCCGTGATGAAGTAACGGGAGCCGATTTTATAGGCGACGCCGACCGTTCCCGTTATATCTTCGGAAACGACTAAATACCAGCCGGTTTTTGAATCGGTTTCGAGCCGGATGCCGTTGTCCGCGTCCACGGTAAAGACGCTGTTGTTCGAGGAGTACGTTTGGCCGTCAAAGGCGTCATACTCTTCCTTGCTGATATTCGCGGCGTACGCGGGCGCCGTCAAAGCCAGCGCCAGAAGCGGCGCGATGGCGTAAAACAATAATTTCTTCAATTTTGGCAGCCTCCGAAATGATTTGATCTCTCCTCTCTATTATGCCAAAATCGTTTCATATTCTCAGTGTTCCGGGCTGTAAATTATTAGTATGAAAGCCTGTTCCCGCCTTTTAAGAGAATCGCCAGTTTCACGGCCTCCGGCAGTACGACCACGCTGGCCGTCACCGCGAACACCTTGCCCCACATGCCGAGCGGCAGGGCCACCGTACCGAAGAACGCGCCGGCGTATTGCACCGCAAGCACCTGCAACACGAACGTGACCGCCATCACCGCCAGCATCAGGCGGTTTTTGGTGAACGTCCTGAAAATACTGCCGCTGTTCAGCGAACGGCAGTTGAAGGCGTTGAACAGCACGAAGAACGAGAACAGCGTGAACAGCACCGTGGCCGCCTGCGTTTCATCGGCGCCCATGAAGTTGGTGATGTATTGCAGCAGCGTTACGGTTGAAATGAACAGCCCGGTCAGGCCGATCCGCGTCATAAGCGCCTTTGACACGATGTTTTCACTGCGTTTGACAGGCGCGCGGCGCATTAAATCATTGCCCGGCGGCTCCAGCCCCAGCGTGAGCGCGGGCGGGCCGTCCATGATGATGTTGATCCACAGCAATTGCAGCGCCGTGAACGGCTCTTTCAGCCCCAGCAGGACGGACGCCAGCACCACCGTCACGGCGGATATGTTGACGGTCAGCTGGAAGCTGATAAACCGCTTGAAATTCTCATAAATCCCGCGCCCCCACTCCACGGCGCGCACGATGGTGGCAAACGAGTCGTTGAGCAGAACGATGTCGCTGGCCTCCTTGGAGACCTCCGTGCCGGTGACGCCCATCGCTATCCCGACGTCGGCGTTTTTGATGGCGGGCGCGTCGTTGATGCCGTCGCCCGTGACGGCCACCACGTTGCCCGTCTCCTTGAGCAGCCGCACGACTCGCATCTTGACGGACGGCGTGCTGCGCGCGATCACGCTGATCTCTTCGAGGCGCGCGCTCAACTCGCTGTCGGACAGTTCCTCCAACTCCCGGGCCTCCACGGCGATTCGATTGCCGTCCAACAGGCGCAGTTCGCCCGCTATGGCGGAGGCCGTGACAATGTTGTCGCCGGTGAGTATCTTCAAATCAATGCCCGCCGAACGGCAGCGCTCCACCGCGTCACAGACGTCGGCGCGGAGCGGGTCGGATATGGCCGCGAAACCGTCAAAGGTCATGCCGCTCTCGATTTCGCGCTCGATAAACTCCGGGCGTACGGCGTACACCTTGTGCGCGAACGCGATGATGCGGCAGGATTTTTGCTGATAGGCCGCCATACCGGCCTCGATTTCCGCGCGCCGCGGACCGTCAATGCCGCACGATTTGAATATCTTCTCGGGACTGCCCTTGGAGAAAGCGGCGTAGCCGCCGTCCTCGCGGATTACCGTGGTCATGTCCTTTTCCTCCGACGAGAACGGGAACACATGGGCGACGTCCGCTTTTTGACGGCACTCCCGGTAACTCCACCCGTTCTTTTCGGAGGCCGTGAGCAGGGCGCACTCGGTGGGGTTGCCTATGAATTCGCCGTCCGCCCCGATGTCCGCAGTGCTGTTGACGCATATGTTGTGGTGGATCAGGCCGTCCGTGATGTCATTCGCCACGGTCATTTTATTTTCGGTCAGCGTCCCGGTCTTGTCGGAACAGATGACGTTGACACAGCCGACGGTCTCACAGGCGGCCATTTTTTTGACCAGCGCGTTTTCACCCGCTAATTTTATGATGTTGAGCGACAGCGACACCGCCACGATGGTGGGCAGCCCCTCCGGCACCGCGGCCACAATCAGCACAATGCTGGTGATAAACGCCTCCATCACTTGCTCCGGCGTCAGGCCGCCGCCCGCCCGCGCAAAGTTGACCAACTGCCCGATAAAAACGACGGCGGCGGCGGCCACGCCGAACAGGGTGACGGTCTTGCCCATGCGCGCTAATTTTTCCTGTAACGGCGTGGTTCCGCCCGAAACGCCCGTGAGTTCGCGCGCGATCTTGCCGAACTCGGTGCGGTCGCCCACGGCGGTCACGCACAATCTGCCGAAACCGCCCGTTATATACGTGCCGGAATAGAGCATGTTGGCGCGTTCGGCTAACGGCGTCTTCGGGTCTGTAAACACCTTAGCGGCGTCTTTTTGGGCGGGTGAACTCTCGCCGGTCAGCGCCGACTCGTCGGCGGTCAGATCCCTGCTGTCTGTCAGCCTGCCGTCGGCGGGCACACGGTCGCCGGTGGACAGCAGTAAAATGTCGCCCGCCACGACGTCCCTCTGGTGCAGGGTGACGGGCACGCCGTCCCGCAGGGCTTTTACCGCAACGTCCTCGTTTATCTTGCTCAGGGCCTCAAACGCCTTGGCGCTCCTGCCCTCCATGGCCACCGTAATGACCACCGACAGCGATATGGCCGCGAATATGCCAACGACTTCCAACAGGTCGAACCCTCCGCCCGACGCGCCCCGGATGATATTGACGCCCAGCGCGATGACCCCCGCCGCAATCAGCATGAGTACCATCGGTTCGGCGGCTGAACGCCGCGCGCGCTTGAACAGCGACTCGGGCTTTTCCTTGGTCAGCGCGTTCACGCCGTGCTTGGCGGCGTTCTCGGCGGCCTGTCCCGAGGTCAGGCCGCTCTCCGGGCCGGTGTTGAACCGCCGCAGAATGTCGTCTTTGGAGTCGATGAAATCCCTCAACCCAACACCCCCAGATGTTCAAGCAATATCTTGGCCCCGATCAGCACGAGCGTGACGCCGCCCGCCAGTTCGGCTTTCGGCCCGAGCCTCGCGCCGAACGCGGCCCCGGTCTTGACACCCGCGAACGACAGCGCGAACGTGGTGGCCCCGATCAGCAGAACCGCGGGCGCGACGCTCACGCGCAGGAACGCGAACGACACGCCCGCGGCCAGCGCGTCGATGCTGGTGGCGATCGCCAGCGTCAGCATACGCGCGTGGCCGAATGAGGCCGCGCCGCCGTCTTTACGGCGATTGCCATGGCTTTCGGCAATCATTTTTCCGCCCAGAAAACAGAGCAGCCCAAACGCCGCCCAGTGGTCTACGGCGATGATCTTTTCGGCAAACAGGGTGGCGGCCATATAGCCGATCAGCGGCATGACGGCCTGGGAAACGCCGAAATACAGCCCCGCCGTCAGGGCTTTGTGATTGCCGGACGCCGACAGCCCGATGCCCACGGACACCGCGAAGGCGTCCATGGAGAGCGCGACCGCGATCAAAAGCAATTCGGCGAACCCCAACGCTTATCCCCCTAAACAGGCCGGGCCGTTACTCAGTATCCGCGTGATAATTTCCGCCGCGCGGCTGTAATTCATGATTTGCACCGATTCTTTGAGAGCCTCGATTTCATCCGCCAGCGCGCCGGTCCACTCCAACGCTTCTAAACGGTCGAGCTGCTCAAATAAATCCGTGTAATCCCCGTTGGCCATGGCGTTTGTGAGCCGGTCAAGAATGGGCGGAAGTTCGTCGGGGACGGTCAGGGCGGCCTGATTCTTCCTCAAAACCCCGAAAGCGTCTTGCAGTTCGGCGAGGAAAGAACCCAGTTCGCTCAGAAAATCTGAGAGGTTCGACCCGCAAAACTCAACATCATCCTCGCGGGACGCATTTTCAAGTTTGAGCGCCTTGGCCGAAAGTTCCATGGCCCCCAAGAGCGATAACGAGCCTTTTGTGCCGTGCGCTTCGATGCAGAAACCCCGCATGTTCCCGTCCTCCAGGAACCGACTCAAGTTCACCGCGCTTTTTTGCAGTTCCCGCATGGATATTTCCAAGGTGTTTTGGTAGACCTTGCGCTGACCGGCGGCAATGTCCAGCCCAATCTCGGCGGAAAGCCCGCCGATATGATAAACCTTTTCCCAGAAGCCGCCGTCCCCGCCGCAGTCCCCGCCGCCGCCGCGGGGCGCGTCCGGCCTGCCGGTGATTTTCCCGGAGGGTATCCACAGTTTCAATATGCGGTACAGTTCCGCTTTGTCGATGGGCTTTGACAGAAAATCGTCCATGCCGGCGGACAGCAGCAGTTCCCTCGCGCCCGAAATGGCGTTGGCCGTGAGCGCGATAATCGGCACGGTCACGCCCTTGCCGCGAAGGATTTTTGTGGCCTCTATGCCGTCCATTTCCGGCATCATGTGATCCATAAACACAAGGTCATACTGCTTCTCCGCGATCATTTTGACCGCCTCGGCGCCGGATACGGCTTTATCCGCCATAATACGGCTTTGATAGAGCAGGCCGCATATCACGTTGAGATTTGTCTCCCTGTCGTCAACCACCAAGACGTTCGCGTCGGGCGCGCAGACCATATCCGCGGCGGCGTCCTCATGCCGTATCAAGGACTCGTCGCCCGGGATCAACGGAAGCGCGAGGTGGAAAACCGAGCCTTTGCCGTACACGCTGTCCACCGATATGGCGCCGCCCATCAGTTCCACCAGCGATTTGGTGATGGTCAGCCCCAGCCCGGTTCCCTCCTGGGCACGGTTGTTTTCCGCGTCCGCCTGCACAAAAGCGTCGAATAGAGTCGGCATGTCCTCCTCCGGTATGCCCATGCCGGTATCGGCGACGGTTATCAGCATGTTGCCGCCGTCCACGCCGACGGTCAGGGTAATGCTGCCCTCTTTAGTATACTTTACGGCGTTGCTCAAAAGATTTAAGAGTATCTGGCGCAGGCGCACGTCGTCGCCGTACAGGCACTCGGGAAGCCCTTCCCGTATCTCCGCCGAAAACGTCAGGTCTTTCGCCTTGTCTTTGATCAGGAACGACACCATGGAACCGATATGCCCGATCAGCGTTTTAATGCTGTAATGCACAGGTATCAAATTCAGTTTGGCGGCCTGTATCTTGGACAGGTCTAAAATATCGTTGATAATATCGAGCAGCGCGACGCCCGATATACGAATATCCTCCGCGTAACGGTGCTGGCGGATGGTCAAATCCTCGGTGAGCAGCAGGTCGGACATGCCGATGATCGCGTTCATGGGCGTGCGTATCTCGTGGGACATGCTGGCTAAAAATTGTGTTTTCGCTTCGTTTGCCGCCTGGGCCGTTTGTTTTTGGATTTCCAAGTCGCGTTCCCGTTCCATGCTTTGCAGCACTTTTTGTTCCGCGGCCCGGGCCTCGCGCAAGTCCCTGGAATACGCGGCCACGACGTGGCCGTCGCCGTATTTGACCTTGACAAAAACGATCTCGGCGGGCATCTCCGTTCCGTCGAGCATCTTGTATACCCATTCAAAAGAACAGCGCCCCGCCGCAAACGCTTCCTTGAGGTATCCCCTCATCTTTTCGATGGAACGCTGACCGTCGGGCTGGAATTCGGGGAACAGTTCGGTATACCGCTCCAAGTAATCCTGCTTGTCCTTAAATCCGAAAAGCGTGACGGCCTCGCGGTTGCAGTCTATCTTCCTGTAGTTTTTGTCAAAAAGCTGACAGCACAGCGGCGTCGAGTCCAGCATGAGGTTGGCGCGTTCCTCGGCCTCTTTCAGTTTGGCGTTCTGCTCGGTCAGCAGTCTGTCGCGCTGTTCGATCTCGTCCATCAGCCCTCTGCGGATAATGGCGTTGGCGCAGAAAAACGCGCCCGAGCGCATCATCTCCGCGCTGTCGGCGTCAAAAACCCGCTCGGTATGGCGGTCGCCGTAAATCACACAGCCCCACAGTTCGTCGTTGATGACCACGGGCGCGGCAAACACGGAGAGTATCCCGAACGCTTCCGGGCTGGTTTTTTGATCCCTTGAGAGCAGGCGGGCGGGGCCGTTTATGACTGTGCCGCTGTTTGACAGCTTATCCCAATCGGGCCGGTATCTGCCGTTTAATGAGTCGTCGGAGTGTTCGTCCGCAAACCGCGTGGCGCCGCCCGACTCCCTGTCCCATCTGTAGACCTGCTTCGCGCGCATCCCGTCCGGCTTGCGGTAATTGCGCCAGACGGTCATACTGTCCACGCCGATGGCGTCGGTGATCAGTTTGGTTCCCGCCGTCAGCATATCCTCAAGCGACTCCTCGTTGAAGGACAGAAAGACCAGGGCGGCGTTGTTCAAGGCGTCCGTCAGCTTTTGATTGCGTTCGAGTTTCTGCTGTTTTTGCTTCCTGTCATATTCGGTGTCGGTAATATCGACCACATACTGAACATGGGCCTTTGTCCCGCCGGGCCAGTCAATATACCGGTCGGTCCTCCTGTAAATGCGGCCTGTTATGGCGCTGTGGTCTTCCCACACGACCGTCTTGTCCGGTTCCTTGTCAAGCTGATGGCAGGGGCAAAAGCCGCATATGCCGTCCATATCGGTCTGAAACACTTTATAGCAAAACTGCCCGATCACGTCCCCCTCGATGTTGTAACTGCGCTTGATGGCCTCGTTGATAAACAGTATCTCGCCGGTCTCCGGGACGGTCGCGTAAATCATGGCGCCGGAACCTTCCAATACCCGCGATGTAATATCGCGGGCCTCGACGGCTTTTTGCAGGGCGCAGACCATCTCGGCCCGCCCGTCTCCGTCGGTATGGGTCACGTCGTTTGGCATGTGTACCTCGCTCCTATTTCACATCATCCGCCGGACCGCCGTTCCGGCCTTGCCCGTAATAGGCGTCCGCGCCGTGTTTTCGCAGATAGTGCCTGTCTAATAACGTCTGCTGTACGGACTCCGTTTGGCCGCAATGCCACGCCATGAAGGCGACTTCCTCCAGCACGGCGGCGTTGAGGACGGCTTCCGCCGCGTCCTTGCCCCACGCGAACGGCCCGTGGTTTGCGGCCAAGGCGGCGGGGATTTCATACGGCGCGGCGCATGTTTCGACTATGACATTGCCTGTTTCGCGCTCGTAATCGCCCTGTATCTCCGCGTCCGTCAACCGGCGGGTACAGGGTACCGCGCCGTGGAAACAGTCCGCGTGCGTGGTTCCCAGCGCGGGTATGGCGCGGCATTGCTGGGCGAAAACCGTCGCCCAGCGGCTGTGGGTGTGGACGATACCGCCCACATTCGGCCACGCCTTATACAGCGCGATATGCGTGGGCGCGTCGCTGGACGGTCTCAAACCGCCCTCAACGACATTCCCGTCCAAGTCCACAACAACCATGTTATCGGGCGAAAGCACGGCGTACTCCACGCCGCTGGGCTTGATGACCACCAGCCCGCGCTCCCGGTCGATGCCGCTGACGTTGCCCCACGTGAACTTTGCCAGCCCGTATTCGGGCAGCAGCAAATTGGCTTCGCAAACCGCCTTTTTTAACGCCTCCAACACGCGCCTCACCTTGCAAACGGATTTTCGTTTTTGTACAACATGTTTTTGGGCCGGTTGAACTGCACATCCTCCACGCCCAAATAGTCAAACAGCGTAAACAGCGCCGAACCGATATGCCCGAACGCGACCGCGCCGTGGTGCGGGTACTTCCCCCCGATCAGCACGTAACGGTAGAAACGCCCCATCTCGGGGACGGCGAAGATGCCGATACCTCCAAAGGAGCGCGTGGCCGCCGGAAGCACCTCGCCCTGCGCCGCGTACGCGGTCAGGCGCGCGTCCGCGCCGCTTTGCAGGCGGAAGAAGGTGATGTCGCCGGGAATAATATCGCCCTCGAGCGTGCCGCGCGTGATGTC
>Ga0082212_10012362_pt1 | contig 10757 bp, 2 predicted proteins | sample TergutNt197P3_FD_71548 | JGI IMG/M metagenome (GOLD analysis project Ga0082212, IMG submission 71548) | Neocapritermes taracua P3 segment gut microbial communities from Petit-Saut dam, French Guiana - Nt197 P3 | ecosystem: Host-associated > Arthropoda: Insects > Digestive system > Gut ...
GCTGATTGTGCCGGAGTTTGTAGTTACGCCGTTCTGCGTCCAGGAGGCGTCCGCGCCGATGATGATTGCGCCGCCGGCATAGTTGTTGAGCGTGCCTCCCTGTGTCCAGGAGGCGTCCGCGCCGAGGTTGATTGTGCCGCCGACGTTGTTGTTGAGAGAGCCGGTTTGTGTGAAAAAGCCATCTGCGGTAATTGTTCCGCTGTTATTTATAACGCCGGAGGTATGTGCTATTGTTACGCCATCCGGAATCGTAAGAGCCGCTCCCGCTTTTATCGTGATCATGCCGCTGCCTGCGGAGCCGTTTGCGCCGAAGACGAGGGTGCCGGCGTTTATTTCAGTCCCTACTATAGCCCCACCTCCCTGAGTGTGGGAGTTGCTCCCCTTCAGCGTGAGCGTGCCGCCGCCGTTTTTGACAAGCGGGCCAGAGCCGGATATAGCGCCGCTAAGCGTTGCGGACGCTCCTTCCGGGACTACGAAGCCTCTGCAGGAGCCGCCGAGAACTATCGGGTTCGAAAGATTTATGGCATCGGCCAGCTGTACTCTTGAGTAGCTGCCCATCTCCAGGCTGCCCGTCCCTATCTCACTCTGTTTGCTTACTACCAGGGTTACGCTGATAACCGTTGTTCCGCCTGTATAAGTATTATTACCGGTGAGTGCAATAGTGTCCGTGCCACTCTCATTATTGGAGCCTGTCAGTTCAGTCTCGCCGGAACCGGATATAACGCCACTATATGTTATACTGCCGGCGGCACTGGCGCTGATACCGAGTTTGCCGTTATTGACTATATTGCCCGTAAGCGAGCTGCCGCGGAAATTCAGCCAGCCGGTTGTGTTCCCGCCTGCCCCTGTTGCGGCTATTGTCAGCGCGCCTTGTATGTCAAGATCGCCTCCGACTGTAAGCCTTCCGTCTATGGTGAGAGTTTCACCCGGGGCAATCGTAAGGCCGTCATCCGTCTCCGAGGTGACGCCGACATGCCCGGAGGTTGCCGAATAAGTGTAGTCATTGCCGTTTTTCACAAAATAAGTTTGTCCGGGATTTTCGTTGTTAAAGGCTGTATACCAAGCCGCAACCGAACTATAGTTTGTCTCCGCTCTCGCCTGTATCGTAATCGCGGGCAGCATCGCAAACACCAACGCCAACGTGAGCGCCACCGTAAGAACCCTGGGCCAAACCCTGCTCTGCTTTTTCATTTTTTGTACACCTCATTTCATCTTATATTCACCTTCACCGTCACAACCGTTGGCTTTGTCTTTGCCCTGGGTTTTTTCGACGAACCGTCGTACAGCGGCTTGATTTTGCCGTCCGCAGTGAGCGCCGGGGCTCCGAGGGCGTCCGTCTCGTACGTCCCTTCGGCCCAGAGCTGGATCTTCAAGGAATAGCTACTTCTCAGCTTGCCCTTGTTGACGTTCGTTTTCATCCGGGGGACTGTGTAGTTTTCAAACGCTATGGCCCATACGTCTGTGCCGCTTTGTACGAGCTGCAGCCCTTTGCTTTCCGTCCCGCCCGCGCCGCCTGTGCCGTCCATGAACCCGAGCTTAGCGTAGCTCGCCGGGTCGATGCAGACTGCGCCGAGCTTCGCCCCTTTCGGGGTTGTGATATTCAGCCCCACGTTCGCACCCGTATACGGCCTGCTTGTGTACAGCGTCACAGCGCCCGTGCTTCGGTACGCCTTGCCCGCCGTAAACACCGGCGTCAGCTTCAGCTTCGGTTTGACCTCCTGCCCGTTCTTCAGCTTAATGACCGGCTCGATCGTCTGAGCCTTGACAGCCATGCCCGCAGGCCTGTCGTCCCTCAGCAGGACAGTGAAAGTCCTCGCGCCCGTAATCTCGCCAAGGACAAAATCGCCCGCCCCGGCCCCCGCGGGCCAGTCAATCGACTCAATCGTAGACGTCGTGTTCTTCAGCGTCAACGCCCCCGCGACAAATGCCCCCGGCTGCGCAACGTTGATCTTCCCGGAACCGGAAAGTTTCACCGCGCCCGCCGCCGCTTTGCACGTCACCGTCAGCGTCAGCTTGAAAGTCTTAGCCGGGTTCGCCGCCGCCGACCCGATGTTCAGCACGATCTTTTTGTCCTTCGTGTTTTCCTTCGCCCCTGTCCCTTTGAACCACCCCGCCAGCTCACCCTGGTCTTTCACGTAAAGTGAAACTTCGTTGACCCCCGGGTTGCCCGGGTTTTCCTGAAGCCCGATTGCCTCATAAAGCGCATGGCCGGTCTCATACTTCGCCGCTGTTTTTCCGGTCCCGGTCGAGACAATCCTCCAGTCGTCTTCAAAAACATTCGCCGCGTTCACCAGCGCCCGGAACGACAGGATTTCGTTTTTACCCTCGGATGTACTGTCCGTATGATTGACGTTCACCGTCGCCGCCTTTGTTTTGGAAGATACCGTCAGCTTGTTGTTCGCCGGGCTGTCGTCCCTGATTGTCGCTGACAAAGCGAGCTTGACCACCGCGCCGCTGTCAAAAGTGACTACGAGACTGCCGCTGCCGCTTGCAGCCCCCGCTTTCGGCCATATCAGAAGCTCCCCGCAGCTCCTTACGTTTGTATCGTCAACCACTATGCCGTCATACGTCTTCTTGTTAGCCGTTTTCCCCACAAAACCAACGCTCGCGATACGTCCGAGAATATCCGCGGACGGGACCTTCTTGTCATTCGGCAGTATGCTGATCACGGCAGGGTCATCCATGAGTGTCGGATTGTCAATCACATCAGGATCTGAAGGGGATTTGTTCCTGCTCTTTGCGAGCGCCACGCTCTTTGCGCTGAGTTTCAGCTTCGGGCTTGCGTTCACCACCTTCACGCTGAAAGCGACGCCCTTTGTGTCTGAGCTGTCCTGCTTATAATTCGCGTACGGCAGCTTGTACCCTTCGACGCTGATTTTCAGCTGCGGCTTGAACGTCTTGCCCGTACCAAGCACGGGCATGCCGGTGAGTTTCAAGGAAGCAGTGTTCGTTCCTGTTTTCGTAATGGAGATACCGTTCACGCCCGCAGCAACACCTTCGATTGTACACGCCCCGTCCGGGCTCGTGACAGTCACGGGCACACTGTCCGCCGGGAACGCTTTGTTCAGGCTTCCGCCTGCAGCGACTTTGATCGCCGGGAATTTCTTGGAGACCACGATGTCAAATGTGCCCTTGACATAGACCCAATTTTCATCGATATCCGAATCTCCCTCGGGCAGGACTTTCATGCCGACCTTCTTCGTTGATTTTGACCCCGCGCTCACAGCGTCGATGATGATTTGCCTGTCGTTTTCTCCGGACGTCCTTGCCGTGAAGCCAGTCACCGCCTTCTCGTTTTTCTTGCTGTCGAGCGTGAACAGCTTGATTGCGTCGGTCATGACGCCGCCCGTATCAATCTGCCCGATTAGCTGCGAACCCGCCGAGAGGGCGCTAATCCCGCCCGGCGCAGCTCCGCCCCGGTTGTTGATATCGATTTCAACAACTCCGCCGATGACTTTGTACGGGTTGACTGTGACTTTGTTGCCTAACAGTTTTATATCGGTGTTTTTCGCGGGATCGGCCGGGTTCGCCGGGTCTTTTTTGATCCCGCCGGGCAGAAGCTCTATCGTCGCTGTGGCTGTATACTCGTCCGGCCCGATGACTCCGTCACCGTTCACATCATACCCGGCCTGCACCTGCAAAAGCGCCGCCTCTGGTAGTTCTCCCATCACATCGGCCGCGTAGATAGTCAAGCACGTCCCCGTATTATTGTTGCCCGGATACAGTGCGTTGACCAGGGACGCCTTGTCTGCGGGAAGCACGCTCCATTTGACCAGCGCCGGGTCAAGGCCCTCCGGGCTCTGCGCAACAAACGTGACCTCCGTGCCCAAGTCCGCAAGTATCGCGTGTGAAGGCGAGACCGAAATTGCGGACACTTGCATGGCCGGCTTTTTCACCCAGACTGTATTTGTCCTTGCCGCGTAGTCCATTTCAGAGTATGTATAATATCCGTCTTTAGTTGTGACAGGCTCATAATCGGCCGGTGATTTGTAAATTCTTGAGGCCATATTTCGGAACTCGATATAGTTCGCGCCTTCGGGAACCTTGATCGCGCCCTCTATGGTAATCTTTCCGCCACCTTCCGCGGCCGCGCCGATGCCTCCCAAGGCTGTACTCTCAACGTTTCCGTATACTGTCACTTCAGTACCGACGCCTGCGTACACTCCGGGCGAATAAAAACCGGAAGCGCGGGCGTTTGTTATCTCGGCTTTGCAACCGGCGGACACATATGCCCCGGCCATTGTGGACAGAGTCGAATCGGTTGTCACGTTGAACTCTCCGTCCTCCGGGTCAAGCAGCCATACCTCCCCCCCGTTTGCAACCGCGAGCCCGTCATAATCGCCGCCGTTTGCGTTCAGTATCTTGCCGTTCAAATCGAACCTGATTTTTTTATTATCAACAAGGATCCTTCCTGTATCAATATCGCTGAGCAGCGTGATAAGCGTAGGGGCCGCGCCGCCGGTCGGTACCGCCCCGAGAGCCGCGTCAATGCTCTCGTAAAGCACGCTCCCTATGGAGCAGACGCCCTTCACAAAGACATAGCTCTCCCCATCCGTGTACTCAAAATATCCCGGCCTGGATACGGACGCAATGCCGGAAGTCCGCGTTTTTATTTCAGACCCTACCCTGATATAGTTCACACCGGCCGGGACATTGATGCCTCCTTCAACGACAACCACCGCGCCGTTCATGGCAACCGCCCCTATACCGAACGACCCCGTATGCGTCACCGCACCGTACACAGTGACTTCTGTCCCCTCGCCGTCGGCATACACTCCGTAGGAGCCGCTCCCGGAAGAGCTCGCGCTGCTTACTGCACATATACTGCCGCCGTCCGCATACACGCCTGCCGTGTTGGCTATGGTGGATGAAGTCGACGCGCTTAGCTCCCCAGAATTCGGATCGAGCAGCGAGACCTCTGCGCCTCCGGTGATATAAAGCCCATTCCCTGTGCCGTTTGCGTTTAGTGTCTTACCGTTCAGGTCGAAAGTGATTTTTTTGCCGCTTATTGTAACCAGGTCTGTGTAGATGTCGGTTAATAGCACGATGGTGGTAGGTGCGGAGCCGCCGGCCGGCACATCTGTTATAGCGGCGGCGAGGGTGTCGTATCTTTTCGCACCTATGGAGCAGACCCCGCCCTCCGGCGCCGCCGCTTCGACTTCAGCCACGTTGCTCGCCTTGTCGGGCGCGCCTGCCGAGCTGACCACACAATAGTAATAGTAGGTGAGGCCGTTTTGCAGGTTTGTCGGGATACTAAAGACCGGGCTTGTCGCGCCCTCGATCGGCAGCCCCCCGGCATTGCCGCTATAGTTGTTGCTATACCATTGATAGCTGAGCGCGCCGCCGGTGGAAACCGATGCCGTAACGCTAAGGCTTCCGGTGATACTCCCGCCATGAACAAGGGTATAACCGGCGGGCTGGCTCGTAATCCTGATAACCGGCTCAGGCGTCGCATTACTGCCGGCGTAGAGCGTCATGTCGCCGTCCACCGTATCGCTCTCAAAATCCCAGGGGCCGATGGACAGCTCTTCGTCTTCGTACCAGTACACTTTTACATAACCGGGCGCGGTCGGCTCGGGAATTTTCGCCGGGATTCTGTTGAAATATGTGTTCACGTCAACAATTTTCTCATAATCCGAGACATAGGCCTTCCTCAGTTTATCTCCGCCCGGGTCGCTGCCGTATGTGCTGTAGTCAAATGTGACGACGTCTGGTGGATCGGCTTTTGAACTTATATCTATATTTTCAAACGCGCCCGTATAATCCAGGATGCCGTACATGTACGCGTTTGATGCGTATTTTCCGATTACTTCATCTACCTTGCCGGAGATGGTGAGGCGCCCCCTGTTATTCACTTCATCCATCACATGGATTGCTACATTATCCGGCGCGGTTTTTATTATTCCCACCTCGCCGGTGATGCCCAAAAATGCTCCCGCATAGATAGCGTAAACGTCTACGTTAATTGTGCCTTGAAGTGAATTGGCTATTTCGTCAATTGTTCCGTCGAGTCTGATATCGCTCCCGGAGACCCCGCCGCTTATACCTGTTCCTTTTAAGGAGATGCCGGGGCCTTTACCCGTGAGCTTGCGGACAGTCCCTCCTAATTGCAAGGGGGTATTGTTCATAACCTCCATTTTTGTTCCGGTCTCAAGGCTGATTTCCTCCAGGCCGGAAGCTATGACGAGCCAGTTGCCTTCTCTTTCAATCCCATAGTTTGCCCAGCCGGGGAAGCTGTCGTCGCCCGCGATTGTGAGCGGCGCTGTCCCCTTCACGTCAATAAGCCTGTAATCTACCCCGTCGTCATAGACTTCGAAGCGGCCATCGATTCCGGGCTCGCCGGTGTAGCTGTTATCGAGAAACTTTGGCAAACCATACACCGCGGGCAAACCGCCGCAGGGCAGGTCGTCGAAGTCAAGGGTGTTCTCGTCCGGCTTTGCCTTTGTCGTGAAAGTGTATCCGCTTGTGACCGACGCCATCGTATTGAGGGAAAGGTCTTTGAAGCCGGACACGCGTACTGTATACGTAGTAGTGCGCGCAAGGCCGCTGTACCGGGCCGTGTACTGCGTCCGGTCGAGCGACCATACCCCTGCCTCAAGAGCAGGGAGTATCGTTCCGCCCTGCAGCTGCACCGTGCCGGGGATGTCGTCCATCGGCTCGTTGAAAGTGATGGTCAGTTTGCCGTATACCGGCGCGCCCGAGCCCGACGGCGAGACCGATACTATCACGGGCGGCACGGTTTCGGTCGGCATTACAATTTTGATGAGTTTGTGGCTCAAGCTGTAATTATAAACGACGCTGCCGCTCGCGGTTCCGCTGCCTGTCGGGTCGGCATTCGTCTCGTTTGCCCACCATGTATAGGCTTTCGGCGGGGTCACGCTGATATTTTGCGGAGCTTCGCCTTGTGCGTTCGCAATAGCCGGACCGGACCGGCTCCTCACTGTGACCGAGCCTCGTATCGTGACACTATCCGAGCAAATGCCGATAGCATCTACTAAAGCGCTATCCGGTAAAACGTCGGCATAAATAGAGCTTACTCTGCCTGTCTCTGTAATTGTAACGCTGTTATCACCCGCGCCTGCGGACCGAATGCCGTAATAACCGTGGCTGTTGATACTTCTTAAACTGCCTTCGATAACGATATGTCTGCATTCGACACCTTCGCTTGCAAAAATATCACCGACCTGCCCGGTCTCCGTTATCCAAATATTCTCCCCCCTTATCCCAGCGTCGTTTGCGGCATAAATGTCCCCGATTCTGCCGGTAATAATCAAATCACTTGCGATAATACCGTACCGGCTGTTCTGATAGCGGTCTTCGAAAACGGTATATGGCGCACAGCCGATATTGCCTATTGCACCCGCAAGAATAAGGTCGCCAAGCCCGTACAGGCTTGACCAGCCGTATAAACCCCCCGAAGGGTCATTCTTTTCTCTTATCGTGGGCGCGTCAATGGCGGTGGTTCCCAGCCCTGTTATTGTCGCGCCGTCAGGCACACAGAGAGCGCCGTTGTTGTTGGCCGATCCTGCTATCTTCGTGCCCGCCGCAAGCTGTATGTCCTTTGCTTCCGTGACCACGACGCTCCAGCCGGCCCCGCCGTTTGTACCATCGCCCTGAATTGTAAGCCTGCCTGTGCCCTTTACGGTGATGATGTGGTCTTCGCTGTCCACCTCAAACCTGCCGCCCGTAGCCGGCGGATTCGAAAGGTCAAGCATGCCCGGGGCGCCGCCCGTAGTGAATGAGGAGCCCGCCATCGTTCCGAGGTCGGATGCCTCACCCGCTATCAAGAATCCGTCAAGGGTGATCGTATAGTCGGTTTCCGGGTCGAGGCCGGAGTAGGGAATGCAGAGCCTTTTGTTACCGGCCTGCCAAAGCGCATTCGTGTTCGGAAGGAAGGTTGTGCCATCGTCCAAGGATATTTGCCCGAATGAGGGATCCATCGCCTCGGCGAAAGTCACGATGATAATACCGTCTGTCGGGACGCCCGGGCCGTTCGGCAAAACTTTTGACGTCACGAGAATGTCCAACATATTGCCGTTTCCGATATTCTGCGCGGTCCCGCCGCCGGCCTTTGCCGTGACGGTGGCAGCACCATAGTCGATGTCTATCGTTCCGGCTACGCCCTTGTTGCCGCCGCCGATGCCCGCGCCGGCGTAGACCCTTTTAGGAGTAGCCCACTCATATACATATGCGCCGCCGGCCGCGTCTACCGTGCCGCCGGTGATGGTGATATTGCCGCCGTCAACTCCCGCGCCGCCGCCGATGCCCGCGCCGCCGCCGCCGCCTTTAGCTGTGACCGTGCCACCTGTGATGCTGATATTTCCGCAGACGCCGGGGATGCCGTTTTCCCAGCTTCCGATAGAACCCAAACCGGCGCTTCCGATACCGGCCCCACCGCCGCCTTCTCCTGATAAAGCCCTTCCGCCGTTCGCCGTAATAGTGCCGCCGGCTATATTTACGCTACTGTCGGCGGCGGAGGTTTGGATGCCCGCGCTGCCGACATAGCTGCTTCCGGCACCTGTCACGGTAAGTGAGCCGGTGGATTCCTCGGTGATATTCAACGTTGAATTGCCTACGAGCCGTATCCCCGGATATTGTCCATCGTTAATAAGCTCGTTGTTGCCGACCAGCGTCAGGTTGACTGTTGCCGGAAGGGTCGTTGTGCCTTGCACCATAAAAGGTGTTTGCACGCCTGAAGCGGTTATACTCACGTTCTCAAAGGTGATATTCACGCTGTTATATTCGACACGAAGTGTATGCGCAATATCAGGCCCCAAATTCACCGACGTCCCCGTTACTGTAACATCACCTTTAATTAAGAACGCGTTAAAGCTGGTGCTATAAGTCCAGTGCGCATCAAGCGAGGGTACAGGATTAGGATCGGACAGGTCGATTACCGTATCGGTACATACGCCAAACGCGGAAACATCTTCCGCAAACGCCTGCGCCTGTAAGTCCTCATCCTCATCGAAGCCCCCGGCCAGCAGAGTTTGCGCTGTGGCTGTGCCTGAGCCTTCATCTGCACCGGATTCCTCCGCGACCGCCCCCAGCGTAGAAGCGGGCAACATGGAAAACACCAGCGCCAACGTCAGCAGCACGCTAAAAAATTTCGATTTGATTGTCATTTGCTTGTCCTCCCCAGCACACCTCATATACACTTGGATACAAACCGTATCCACACCTTTACGCGCCCTTTGCCGGCAGACCCGTTCGCCGACCGGCCCAGGCAAAATTCCTTCTATTTATATATGCATAGTTTAAAATGGCAGAGCGCTAATAACAGCGAAGGTCGCCAAAACGTTACCTTCGGATTTCAACTAATCCCGTTCGAGGATATACCCTGCGCCACGTTCCGATGAGATCTTGTATCCGGAACCGGCCAGTTTCTTCCGCAGCTTTGACACTGCGTTTTTCAGGGCGCTGTCGTCTTTTGACATCGGCGCTTTCCAGACTTTCTCATACAGGTATTCCGCGCTGACGGACCGCCCTTCGTTCTGGACGAAAACCAGAAGCAGGGCAAACTCCTTTTGCGTCAGCAGCAAATCCGTGACCGGCGCACCCGCACCTGACGCGCTCCCAACTCCCGGCACGCCCGACGCCACTGCAACACCCCCGGCGCCCGAAGAGCCCGCAGTGCCCGGCGGGCCCGCCACCCCCGCGACGCCCGCTGTCACATCGAGGGTCAGGCGGCCTCTTGTGATGACTTCCGGCACGCGCGCAGAACGGCGCAGAAGCGCCTCGACCCGGGCCAGCAGTTCGTCAAAATCGTAGGGTTTTGTCAGGTAGTCGTCGCCGCCCGACTTTAGGCCGTTCAGGATATCCTCTTTTGTGGTCAGGCCGGTCAGGAGCAGGATTGGTATGCCGGAATTATTGCCTTCACGTAATTCGCGCATGAAGTCCAGCCCGCTTCCGTCCGGCAGCATGATATCAAGGACGATCGCGTCCGGCCGGAGTTCGCTGACCAGCGCGCGGGCTTCGCTGAGATTCAGCGCGCTGACTGTCTCATATCCCTGCCGCTCGAACAGCCATTTGTTGCCCGATGTGATCCTCTCGTTGTCTTCGACAAGCAGAATCGTTTTACGGTTTTCCCGCGGAAACCCCTGATCTCCGGCGATGTTTTTCACTCCGCAACTCCTCCGTACTGCCCTTCGTACACGGGTAGCGTGAAGAATGCGGATGTGCCCGCGCCCGCGCCCGCGCCCGCGCCCGTGACGGTGTCAGCGCCCGAGTCGACTTCCGCACCGACGCCCGCGCTCGCCCCCGCCCCGCTCTCTATCCATATTTCCCCGCCGTGTGACTCAACGACAGTCTTGCAGAAGAAAAGGCCGAAACCCGTCCCGCCCTCTTTCCCGGTCACGCCGCGCTCAAATACGCGAGGCAGAAGTTCAGGCGGAATGCCTGAGCCGCCATCGCTGACAGAAACCGTGATTGTCCCGCCTTCCCGGGCGGCGCGGAGCCGTATCGCATCGTTTTCAGTATGTGCGTGGGCGTTCTGCACAAGATTCAGCAAGACCTGCGACAACAGGTCCGCGTCGCCGAATACCTCAAGCCCGTCTTCGATTTCCGTTTCTATTGAATTTCCCCGTTTTTCGAGAATCAGCCGCTGCGTGTCCGCTGTGCTTCTGTACAGCTTTGTCAGATCGGTTTTGCTCCTCTCCGCGCTTTCGCTGATGGAAGCCAGCGTCAGCATGCCTTCCACCATCCGCGACATCCGCATGATTTCGCCTTGCGCGTCCGCGAGAAGCTCCGCCGCCTCC
>Ga0082212_10012363_pt1 | contig 10756 bp, 8 predicted proteins | sample TergutNt197P3_FD_71548 | JGI IMG/M metagenome (GOLD analysis project Ga0082212, IMG submission 71548) | Neocapritermes taracua P3 segment gut microbial communities from Petit-Saut dam, French Guiana - Nt197 P3 | ecosystem: Host-associated > Arthropoda: Insects > Digestive system > Gut ...
AGTGAGGTTTTTATGGGAAACGTACATGCAACAATCACCTTAAAAAACGTTAAAGACATGGGATTTGCCAGCGGAGGATACATTAAAGATGAGGATATCCGGTCTATTACAGTCAATGCCCTCGTGGACACCGGAGCCATGTCGCTCTGCATTACCGATGAGATCCGTCAAAAGCTAGGACTCGGGATATTGGAAAGCCGTCCTGTCAGGATAGCCAATGGGGAACGGGTTACCTGCCAAATCGCAGAGCCGGTGGATATTCATTGGAAAAACCGGTTTACCACAGTTAGACCTTATGTAATACCCGGTGCAGAAATAATCTTGCTTGGGGTAATTCCCCTAGAAGATTTGGATTTAATGGTGAACCCTATAAGCCAGGAACTAGTCGGCGTCCACGGTGACGAATGGCTAGGTATGGCGTTAACTGCTTAAAGGCATCTTAACGGGTTAAAAGACGTCTTAACGAAAAAAACGGCCGCACTAAAAGGCGGCCATTATAACCAATCACTTAATAAAGAATACTCTTACCCGTTCAGCCGTTTTTCGATGGCATCCAGCTCGTCGTACAACTCCTTGGGAAGTTTGTCGCCGAACTGCGGATAGTGGTTCTGCCGTACGTCGGCAATTTCCTTTTTCCAGCCTTCGATATCAACCGAGCAAAGTTCTTTCATTGTTTCGGCGCTTATTCCGGCAGGCGGATCAATTGTGCCGGGTTTGGGCAGGTTGCCGATGGGGGTTTCCACACAATTGTCCTTGCCGTCGCAGCGATCAAATACCCATGCCAGTGCGCGGCTGTTTTCGCCGTAACCGGGCCACATAAACTTATCGTTCTCGTCCTTCCTGAACCAGTTGCAGAAAAAGATCTTCGGCAGCTTGTCGGTGTGGCCGGCGGCCTCTGCTTTTTGTCCAAGTTTAATCCAATGCTTAAAGTAGTCACCCATGTGGTAGCCGCAGAAGGGCAGCATGGCAAAGGGGTCGCGGCGAATTGTTCCGGCTTTAAGGTCCAGCGCCGCAGCGGTAATTTCCGAACCGGTAATGGAACCCATAAACACACCGTGTATCCAGCTTGTGCTCTGGTTAATCAGGGGGATGGTTTTGGGCCGGCGTCCGCCAAAGAGGAATGCGCTTATCGGCACGCCTTTGGGATCCTCCCATTCATCGGCGATAACCGGACATTGACCTGCCGGTGCGGTAAAACGTGCGTTGGGGTGGGCAATTTCTTCGCCCTTGGGACTCTTGTCAGTCTGAGGTGCGGGTTTTTTATTTCCCTTCCAGTCAATAATTTCTTTCCCCGGCGCGCCGTGTCCGATAAGTTCCCACCAGATATCGCTGTCTTCGGTAAGACCGCAGTTGGTAAAAATTGAATTTTCTTTGATTGACTCCATGGCATTTTTATTGGAATCGTCGTTGGTTCCCGGCGCTACGCCAAAGAAGCCCGATTCGGGGTTAATGGCATAGAGTCTGCCGTCGGCGCCAAACTTCATCCAGGCAATGTCGTCGCCTACGGTTTGTACTTTCCATCCCGGCAGAGTGGGGATCAGCATGGCAAGGTTGGTTTTACCACAGGCCGAGGGGAAGGCACCGGTAATGTATTTTACTTTTCCTTCGGGGTTGGTGATCTTTAATATAAGCATGTGCTCGGCAAGCCAGCCTTCGTCCCGGGCCAGTACACTGGCAATGCGCAGCGCAAGGCACTTTTTTCCAAGCAGGGCGTTTCCGCCGTAACCTGAACCGTAAGACCAGATCTCACGGGTTTCGGGGAAGTGTGAAATATATTTTTTATCCAGAGGGGCGCAGGGCCATTTGCCGTTGTCCGCTTCTCCTGCTGCCAGAGGCTTTCCTACAGAATGGAAACAAGGAACGTAAAATCCATCGCTGCCAAGTACGTCCAGAACCTTGGTTCCCACCCTGGTCATAATATGCATATTCGCCACAACATAAGGCGAATCGGTAATTTCTACGCCGATTTTGGCAATATCAGAACCAACCGGTCCCATGGAGAAGGGAATTACATACATTGTCCGGCCCTTCATACAACCGGTATACAGTTCTGTCATAATTTTTTTCAGTTCAACCGGATCAATCCAGTTATTGGTTGGGCCGGCATCATCCTGACTTTTACTTGCAATATAGGTACGGTTTTCGACACGGGCAACATCCGAAGGATCGGAGCGGAACAGATAGCTGTTGGGTTTCGCTTTAAGCGGTGTAGCAAGCCCCGCATCAACAAGGATTTTAATCATCCTGTCGTATTCAGCTTTAGTCCCATCACAGACTTCAACATCATTAGGGGTCATAAGGGCAGCTGCTTCCTCAACCCATTTTTTTAATCCGGCATGTTTAAGTTCTTCTGTTTTCATGATCCTCTTTAACTCCTTTTTGGGATTATCCTTGTTACGTTAGTATAATACCAGAACTGAAAAAGACACAATACCTTAATAATTTGTAAAAATTACGATTCTTCTATCAGTTTATACTCAATTGAGTCCACCAGGGCGCTCCGGCTGGCGTCGATAATGTCATCCGACACGCCCACCGTTGTCCAGGAATGATGCCCGTCCGAAGATTCAATAAGTACCCGGACTTTTGCCGCAGCACCTGCTACTCCGTCTATAACACGAACTTTGTAGTCGGTTAACCGTACCTGTTCCAGGCTTGGATAAAAACGCCGCAACGCGCGGCGAAGCGCATTGTCCAGCGCATGAACCGGGCCGTTACCTTCGGCTGCTGCAACCTCATCCTGACCATCGACCCAAACCTTAACCCACGCATGACAACAGGCAATATACTTGCCAACAGGGTGTTCACTCATCACCCTATAAGCCAAAAGCGAAAAGAGCGGTTTATACAAACCAAGTTCTCTCCGCACCAGAAGTTCAAAACTGCCGTCGGCACCTTCAAAGGTCCAGCCCACCGCTTCCATAGTCTTAATTTTTTCAGCTACAGCCTTTACCGCCTGGTGATCCCTGGTAATCAACGGATCAATCTTTTTGGCCCTCTCTGCAATGGCAGAACGGCCCCCCACCTCGCTCATCAAAAAATGACGATCGTTGCCGACTAGCATGGGATCGATATGCTCAAAAGAACGGTTTACTTTCAGTACACCGTCGCCGTGCATCCCGCCTTTGTGGGAAAAAGCCGACGAGCCGACATAGGGCATGGACGAAGGAATGGGAATATTGGCAACCTCAGCAACCGTTCGGGTTAGCTCAGAAATCCGCGCTAAGGCTTCATCGGGCAGACAAGAATAACCCAGCTTAATTTGCAGACTGGGAATTAATGCCGAAAGACTCGTATTGCCGCAGCGCTCGCCGAAACCAATTAACGTCCCCTGTACATGAGTACAACCCGCTTCCACTGCAGCAATCGAAGCGGCAATTGCAAGACCTACATCATTATGGGCGTGAATACCAAGAAGGGGGGTCTGTTTCCGGCTTGAGCTACATTCTAATTTATCAATTGCCGCAGCTACTCCTGCGCTTATCTCTCCGGGAAAGGAACCGCCGTTAGTATCGCAAAGAATAATTCTGTCGGCCCCCGCTTTTAACGCTGTTTCCAAAGAAGCAAGCGCATAATCAGGATTTGCCTTCCAGCCGTCAAAAAAATGTTCCGCATCAAAAAAAACCATACGCCCTTTGGATTTTAGGTATTCAATGGTTTCATAGATCATTGCAAGATTTTCTTCTTCGTTTACACGCAGAACATTGTTTACATGTAAGTCCCAGCTTTTTCCGAAAACAGAAACAGCTTCCGTTTCCGCCTTAAGTAAAGTGCTAAGCTGAGAATCGCTTGCACATGTGCTGTTCGGTTTTCTTGTAGCTCCAAAAGCACAAATCTTTGTCCGTTCTAACTTTGGCAGCTGCGAAAAAAAATCCTTGTCTTTCGGATTACTTCCCGGATTACCGGCTTCTATCCAGGTAATTCCCAATTCATCCAGAGCGCGCACAATTTCCAGTTTGTCGTGAACGGAAAAAGAAAGCCCTTCCCCCTGAGCGCCGTCCCGTAATGTTGTGTCGAGTATTTCTATTTTCAAAGATGCAGCAGGATCCATAATGTTACTATAAAGGTGAGCAGGAAAATGATATACTATACGTTTGTTACCCATAATTTGTCGCTGAGCTTCCCATGCAAATCAGAATCCTAATGTCCGGCAGATGGGGCAAAGCGCACTGGTTCACCCCGTGTAGAATCCGCCAAGTGAAATGTAACCCAAGAAACACATTCGTGTCCGTTTATTCCCCACAAGTGGGCATAAGCATTCCGTACCTGTTTCTTGTGGTACATCTCCTCGGCCATTATGACCTATTGGCTCCACTGTGCTTTGCCTCATCTGCCGGGATTAACATTCTACCTTGTATGGGAAGCTCAGCAGCAGATTGGGGTTTTTATGATGAATGTTATTGACCATCGTAAAAACCGCAATTTACCGCTGGGCATCTGTCATACTATGACTTGGAATAATGCCGGGAAAGGGTTAGGCAAGCGTCCTGGTGAAAACTTCTGGAGTTCCCCGGCAAACAGACCAGCTGGAAACAGGAGTATTAAGGATATACTAGCTCAGTACCTAAATTGTTATTTGATAAAAATCTTACAAAAAAGAAATTTCAATTTAGGTGCTGGGAGGCTGATTTGCCGGATTCCTCCAGGATTGAACCCAGGGCGCTTGCCTAACCTTTTTCCAGGATTAATGCAAATAATGTATATGACAGATGCTCAGCGACAAATTACGGTTTTTTTACCATTCTTTAGGATCACCGTTTGGCGGAATTATATCAAACGTTTCTCCGGAGGGCTCAATGACAAAAAAGCCCTGTTTTAAGCTATACTTTTTTACAAAAGTCGTTATAACCATCCCTGCAACTGCACCTAAAAAAGTGCGTTTGTCGCCGTGTAAATCGGCGTATCTTCGCATTTTTACAAGGCGTTCAATATGATCCTTAACATCCTCAGTTGTTAGATTGACTTTCACCTCAACTAACAGAGCCATATCGCCATTTTCTAACAGAAAGTCATTTTCAAGGAAAATATCATTATCAAAATCGGAAACAATAGAATTTTGATTTACTTTTGGAAAATCGTATCCTAACTCTCTGAATTTTTGCCGCAAATTAGGGGCAACCATATGTTCTATAACATCGCCAAAACGGTTGCCGAGTTTCCCTAACCGCCTATCAGTTTCCTTCATTTGTCGGTCAGTTTCCCTCATTTGCCGGTCAGTCTCCTTCATTTGACGGTCAGTCTCCTTCATTTGACGGTCGGTTTCCTTCATTTGGCGGTCTGTTTCCTTCATTTGTCGGTCGGTTTCTTCCTGTTGCCGATCAAGCCTTTCGGCGTTTTCCTTTACAATCCGATCTGTTTCCTTTTGATTTTCGGTGAGTTCTTTTAGTTGTTCCCGGTTTTCCATTAATGCTGCCCAAACTTGCTGAAAATCAAGTCCTCTGGGATAATCCGGTAATGTTTGTACTTCTGCCATAGATGGTTCCTGCCTCCAATATACTACTTTTTAGGGCTTTGCAAAACCATTCCCTTGCCTACAATAAGGCATTAAGCCGCTTGTTGCTTGTATCGGGAAGAAAAAAAGTTTTATATTTGGGGAAATTCGGAATTATTCTAAGTCATAGTATACCAGGCTCAGCGGTAAATTATGGTTTATTTTACTTGAAACCCGGTATATACTGATCAATAGCAATCATAGACTACATAAGGAGAAAAAGCCATGTTATTCGGAACTATAAGCAATAAACCGTTTGCCGATTTAGCCAGGGCGGCAATTCGCAATACAGATAATTTTCACTGGACATTTATTACTATTCTTGCTTTTGTCGTATACGTATACGCAACGGAATATCAGCGCAAAAACTTTTCCGGGATTGTAGCGGGACTGTCCTTGTATATGGTTCACTGGCTGTATGAAATCACCAATGCGATTATATGCGGTATTACGGGCTATGCTTTGTGGACGGTTTCCGCCCAAAGCACCAGCTTTATTTTGCTTATTGGTGTTAGCTGGGAACTTTCGATGATGTTTTCCATTGCAGGACTAGCCACGCATAAGCTGCTGCCAGCAGACCCAAAGAAAAAGATTTTAGGCGTCAACAACCGTGTGCTGTTTGCCGTTGCCAATGCGGCGTTATTCAGCATTGTGGAAATTTTTCTTGCATCAACACCGGCATTTATCTGGGTATATCCGTGGTGGGGAGCGCTTCCGGTATTCATAACCACCTACATACCTTTTTTCCTGGCTGCTTTTATGATACCGGACACAAAACCAAAAACACAATGGATGTTTATCGGGGGGCTTGCGCTGCTTAATGCGTTACTCATGTGTATTTTTATCCCGCTTGGCGTGATTTAACGGCAGATATATTTGTTTATTTCTGTCTTTTTATAAAACCAAAAAAAGCCCGGACTGCTTTTATAATAAGCCCAATCGGGAATATCTCAAAGCGCTTGCGTACCATTTTAAGGTTTGAAATGATCGGAATTTTCTGTGGGCAATGGCTTTCGCACTTTCCGCAGGCTGTACAATTTAACGGGCTGTAACTTTTAGCAGAAACAATTCCGGTATTCATAGAATATTGTTTTACACCGATACCCCAGCCCATAACATACGAAGTATTATAAGCGGTAAAACACCCTGGAATATTCACACCGCCGAGACAAGGCATGCAATATCCGCATCCGGTGCAGTGTATTTTATAGGATTTATTAAATACTTCCTTAACCCTGCCATACAATGCACATTCTTCTTCGGTAAGAGAACCGGCAGTACAGGCATCGGTCAGCGCACAATTTTCTTCAAGCTGGGCGGTATCTGTCATCCCCGAAAGGACAACGGCAACTTCTTCCTGGTTCCACAGCCAGCGCAGCCCCCAGGCTGCAGGGCTATAAATTCCACCCCTTGCTTTTCCAAAAATTTCCCGGGCTTCTTTGGGAAGGTTTGTGACGAGTTTTCCCCCCAACAATGGTTCCATAATAATGACCGGCATTGTTGCCGCCGCCTTTTTCAGGCCCGCCACACCTGCCTGAAAATTTTCATCGCTGTAGTTGTATTGGATTTGGCAAAATTCCCAGGAATATGCATCCAGAATCTTAACGAACTCCCCGGCAGTTCCATGAAAAGAAAAACCAATTTGTCCGATTCTGCCATTTGTTTTGTTTTCGCTAATCCACTGCTCAATACCCAGCTTAACCAGATGTTCCCAGGAATGGAGATCAGGCAGATTGTGAATTAAATAATAATCAATATGATCGGTCCTGAGGTTTTTTAATTCTTCATTAAAAAAATGATCAAAATCCTTTGGTTTATTAATCACCATGGACGGTAATTTGGTGGCAATGTAAATTTTATCCCGAACATGATTTCTTTCCAATATTGTACCAAGCGCTTCTTCGTTTCCCCGGTACATCCAGGCTGTATCAAAGTAATTAATACCCTTATTTATAGAAGAAAGTACGATGTTTTCGGATCTTTTCAGATCAATATTTCCCAAATTCTTCGGGAACCTCATGCATCCAAGACCCAGAACTGAAAGTTTTTTGCCGGATTTTTTGTCTATTCTGTACTGCATAGGTTATGGTACCCGTAATACCGGATTTCTACAATGCAGAATCGATGCTTATGTCGCAGAATTGATGCTAAGTGCCGCAAGGTTTGAAATTGTTTTTTCTTTCATATAGGTTTCAATGCTCGTTATTATTTCGTTCATTGCAGGCGGGTGGGCAAAGGTGGCTGAACCAACCTGAATCGCAGCGGCGCCGGCCAAAAGAAACTCCAGTGCGTCAAAAGCGCAGGCGATACCGCCCAGCCCAATTACCGGCACGGAAAGCTTTTCTTTTTTTAAAGTATCCGCGAGTTCCCACACCATGCGAAGGGCGATTGGTTTAATGGCCGGCCCGGAAAGCCCCGCGCTGATATTGTCAAATACCGGCCGTCTCGCTTGTACATCTATTGCCATGACTTTAAAGGTATTTACAAGGGAAAGCGCATCAGCGCCCATGGCAATACAGGCCTTGGCAACTGCATTAATATCCGGCGCATTGGGAGACAGTTTTACCATTAATGGCTTATGCGGGGCAGCTTTCCGCACTACGGCAGTTGCTTCCGCCGCCATTTCCGGATCAAGGCCAAAAGCCATACCGCCGGATTTTACGTTGGGGCAGGAAATGTTCAGCTCGATCATATCGACAGAACTTTTATTGAGCAATGATGCCCCTTCAGCATATTCTGCAATATCCGAACCGGAAAGGTTGGCAATTACCACAGGCCCCAGTTGTCGAAGCTCCGGCAGTTCTTTTTCGATAAAAGCAGGAATGCCGGGATTTTCCAGGCCAATGGAATTCATAAGCCCCGATGCTGTTTCGTGAATACGCCGGCCTGTATTCCCCGGCCTTGGTTTTAGGGTTAGCCCCTTGGTACAAATACCGCCCAGTGATGCAATGTCGAGGAGCCCTGCATATTCACTGCCATAACCAAATGTCCCCGAAGCGGCAATTACAGGGTTGCGGAAGTGCACACCGGCAATGGTTACGGAAAGGTCTGGCGTCGTGTTTATTTCACTTTCAGATTTTATGCCCATGCGGCCTTTCATCATTTCTCCTTAGTGTTTACAATCTCGGGCCTACGCCATGCTACATTATTCCAAAAACGCCCTCAACGTTTCGGGCGCATCTTTTGGCGTCATAAATACATATCTTATAAGGGCATTTCATGGAATACTCTCGGTATATTTGGCAACAGGCCAATACGGAAATACTTCATTCCATTTCTTTGCATTCAGAACATGGCAGCTTTCAACTATTGTTTTTTTCCATCGTTTTGATGGTTTTCCCAGCGGCAATTCATGGCTTAGGGCTTTTTGCATAACATTATTTAACGCATTCTCAAAATTCAGAAGACATAGATAATGTATCGGTTTGTCAATTTTTTCTTCGGCAAAACGATAGAGAAATGAATCACGGTATTTATATTTTAAATAATTTTTAAGCCACCTAAAAAGGCGTTGCCTTTCTTCAAAGTCAGTTTGGTCTATAAAGGTCTTTATATCATCATCTGCCGGATCGTCATAGTTTTTAATTTCTATATAAAGATAATAGGACGATAATTCAACAATGATGTCAACACTCTTTAGCATCGTCGCCCCATGATAGGTTGCCTTTGTTCTGTCGGTTTCATCAAATTTAAATGCGTTTATGGCATCAGGAAAGTCAAATGAAAACCCCTCTATATTTACCAGTTTCATTTTTTCCCCAAACTCCCCATTGATTTTTTTATTTCGCGATCAATGAAACCGCCAAAAGTATCGTCTATAGCATTTGGGTGAATCTCAAGGTAACTTGAAGTACTTGATACCTCTATTCGTCCCTCCTCACCTCGAAAAATACTATGGAATGATATCTCATCTTCATTTTTTAATTGGAGATCGAATTCTTTCAGAAGAACATAATCATGGGTTGCTAAAAACACCTGAACTCCAATGCGCTGCAATTCGAGTAGAATATTAACTACCTGCTGCATAAGCTTTGGATTTAAATTGGTTTCAGGCTCATCCCAAAACAATGTGGAACCTTTCGTCAATGTTCCATTTTGAAGCAGAACCCATAATAGTCCCAGTTTTCGATAACCTTCTGCCAGGAGGGTAAATTCGAGCTCACCTTGTTCATTTCGAAGAAAAAACTCTTCATTTTTTATTATTACTTTTCCCTGCATAGCTTCCTGTAAAATTCTAAGAAGACGTTTGCGTTTTTCATCTGGTGGTCCCTTTAGAACCGGAAGAAATGCCTTTCGGATAATATCAACGTATATTTCTTCAAAATGAATTTCTCTGGCATCAAAAAGAGAACTAAACCCCGGAGCATTTGCCATCATGTCCTTTACCGGAATATATGCAGCTTCAAGGGAATTAGCTTTCCATGTTTTCGTAGTACCTGTTAAGGTGGTTTTTTCTGGTTTTATAGTATGATTAGAAAAGGAAAGCTTAATGCTTGCTTTCTTTTTATCCAACTCTCTGGTTGCCTCTACAGAGCCGGCGACACTAACGGTTGATCGTTTTATTAGCCGTCCGATCTGCTTTCCCGATGGGTAAAAAATATTATTTAGTTTTTCTGCAAAATCTCCTTTTGTCTTTGTAATAGCACAAGCTGCATATGCAGCTTTTAGAATATGAGTTTTCCCCGTTCCATTTTCACCAATAAAAATGTTAATACCGGGAGAAAATTTAACATCCAATTTGTCAAAGGCGGTAAAATTGGCGAATTTTATACTTTCCAGCATATTGTTCTCCTTTCCCTTCTTAGTTTGATTATAGCAGTTGTTATAACACTTATAAAGAGTTTATATAATTAAGCTAACACACATACTGGCTCACCCATATTAAAACACCTCTCCTGCAGGAAAAATCGGCCCGTCTGTACAGCAGCGGCGGTTTCCTTCGGTTGTTGCGACTGTGCAGCCCAGGCATGCTCCTACACCGCATGCCATATGCCGTTCCAGGCTAACATAGCAGGGAACTTCGGCTGCGGCGCATTTTTCCGCTACAACGCGGAGCATCGCCTCCGGGCCGCAAGCGCAAACGGCGGAATAATCTTCAGGGTTGAGGAAATCGGGTATACGTCCTTTTTTTCCGCTTTTGCCGTTTTCGGTTGCAACAACAAGTTGTTGCGGCCCTAAAAGAGCCGGTCCCAAAAGCCTATACTTTTCTTCTTCACTGCGAAAACCGTTTTTAAATCCGGCATAAAAATCAAAACTATTATCAGG
>Ga0082212_10012364_pt1 | contig 10756 bp, 8 predicted proteins | sample TergutNt197P3_FD_71548 | JGI IMG/M metagenome (GOLD analysis project Ga0082212, IMG submission 71548) | Neocapritermes taracua P3 segment gut microbial communities from Petit-Saut dam, French Guiana - Nt197 P3 | ecosystem: Host-associated > Arthropoda: Insects > Digestive system > Gut ...
AAACTTTCGAGCACATTTGCGTGATTATGCTCCTTTCGCGGCAGACTGACGCAAACTTTTTTCGGCGAGAGGAAAAATTTGTCGTCGAGTAGTTGCAGAATTGTTTCGACTAAAATATCCAGTTGACCGGGACCGAGAACGAAATCGACGTGAGGAGCACGTTGGAAAATCAATTTTTGATCCTTTTGAGCCATACATCCGAGCACGCCGAGTACGCTGTGCGTTTTTGTCTCTTTCCAACCTTTGAGGCGACCGATGGCACTGTACACTTTGTCTTCGGCATGTTGCCGGACGCTGCACGTATTGAAGAGAATCACATCGGCATCGGCGACGGTGTCGGTTTGCTGCATACCGGAGCGCAGGAGAGCGGAACAAGCCAATTCGCTGTCTAAAACGTTCATCTGGCAACCGACCGTTTCAATGTAAAATAGCGGCATTGTTCGGGAGTATACGTTCCTTATACCGGTATTTTATCAAACGTTCTCAGAGCCGCAAACGGTATAGTCCTCGCTGAGCCCGGCGGCTCGGAGCCAAGTGGTTACGGTTCGTCGTCGAGCGGGGGCGAGCAGTGCGCCGAGAATGAGCGGCAGGAAAAACGTGTTGACTTGCGTTTTGAGTTTGCTGTTGAGTCGTTCGGCGATGGTTTGAAAGAGTTCGAGGGCGGGGTGCTGTCCTTGCTGATTTATGGGAGTTCCTTTTCGAATAGGGCTTGTCAGTTTTCAAACAATCCTATACACTAAAAGGCGACTCCCTGTAAAGACCAATTACGAAAAATTCTTGGAAAGGGCAGATATACTGAAAACGGGTAGAAAATGCACCTTTTCGCCAGAAAAAAGCACCAATTTGTCCCCGTTTGCAGTATATCAATGACAACCCAAGTTAACAACTTGTCAGCAGACTGCAAATCGTAGGGAAAGTCTTGCCTTTCAAAGAGGGTCCGCTACAATGTTCTCCATGTCTTTTTTTCGGCAGGCAATTTTGATCGAAGGCGGATTAGCAGTTGCGGCGGTACTTGTCGATCTGCTTTTTAGCCTGGGACTCGATTTTTGGGGACACTGCTGGTGCGATGGCGAAACATTGCTGCAAATTGCTTGGGGACTATTTCCCCCGGCTGCGATGTATTTTGTGGTGCAGGCGATTCCCATTCCTGCTTTGCGGCGAATTGACCGTCTCGTGCGGGAACTATTTTGGCAACACATGGGACATTGGAAACTACGGCAACTGGCATTGGTAGCGGCTCTTGCCGGTTTCGGTGAGGAACTCCTCTTTAGAGGGCTGTTTCAATTGGGACTCTCCAACGTTCTCGGTGTGTGGTTTGCAGTCCTTGTTACGTCATTGATTTTCGGATTGGCTCATGCAGTAACGCCCGCTTACTGTTTGTTGGCTTTTCTCATTTCAATTTATCTTGGTTTTCTCTTTGTGCATACCGGAAATCTTGTCGTTCCGATAGCCGTTCATGCACTTTACGATTTTTTCGTGTTCCTGTTTATTTTGTGGACACCGAAGAAGACGTGATAAAGTCCGTTTGAACAAAATGGGGACAATACGATAATACGTATTCACCGATTCGCCGTCTTGACAAAACCCTTTCATTTCGGGACAATCAGTATCTGTTTCGTTCGTACACCTCGTCTCTCGATGTCTGACAACGCCATTGTTTCCAAATTACAAACCGCCCGGCAAAAAGTTTTAGAACAACTCTCGCAAGTCATCGTCGGACAAACCGAAGTCATCGACGAATTGCTGATTTCCGTCTTCGCCCAAGGGCATTGCCTGCTCGAAGGAGTTCCCGGCTTGGCAAAAACCTTGATGGTCAGCACGCTCGCCCGGTCCCTTGATCTGCGGTTCAGCCGCATTCAATTCACACCGGACTTGATGCCCGCCGACATCACCGGTATCGACATCATCGAAGAAAACCGCGATACCGGCAATCGAGCATACCGATTTCTCGAAGGTCCGCTCTTTGCCAATGTGATTCTCGCCGACGAAATCAACCGAACGCCGCCGAAAACGCAGTCCGCTTTGCTCGAAGCCATGCAGGAACACCGCGTAACGGTTGGTCGTAACCGGCATCCTTTGCCGGAGCCGTTTTTCGTGTTGGCAACGCAAAATCCCATCGAACAGGAAGGAACGTATCCCTTACCGGAAGCGCAGCAAGACCGGTTCATGTTCAAGGTGTTCGTCAAATATCCGTCGTTCGACGAGGAATTTGAAATCGTCCGTAAGACCACATCGTTGGAAACCGACACCATTCAACCCGTGCTTGTGGCGGCGGAAATTCTTGAACTGCAAAAGGCCGTTCGGCAAGTTCCGACGAGCGATTATGTCACTCGGTATGCTTTGGCACTGGTTCGGCAAACGCGGGTTGATCAAAAAGCGGGAATTCCTGACATCGTGCGGCAGTATGTTGCGTGGGGGGCGGGACCGAGAGCGGTGCAGTATTTGGTATTGGGAGGCAAAGCGAGAGCGTTGCTTCATGGTCGGTCGCACGTCATTTGCGAAGACATTCAAGCGTTGGCGAAACCGGTGCTGCGGCATCGTCTCGTGATGAGTTTTCTCGCCGAAAGCGAAGGTTTTACGGCGGATGCACTGATTGAAAAACTGTTGGAGGACACGCCGACGAAGGAGGATGAACTCTTCCGTGATCCGCGATTCCAAAGTTTGTTCGCGGCGTAGTACCGTCACAGCCGCTGGCTCTCTGCACATTGCGTTACGACGAACATGAGGTGTTTAACTGGGCAAAATAACGGGTTGTACATCTTACCGTTTTTTCATGCGGCCGGTTATTTCTTTCCGATACCGAACGTGATGTGGATTCCGTTTTGTGCGATTGCATTTGATCTAAATTTCCTCTTTTTGCGGTTTTTCGTTTGACTTTTGTGAATTGTGCGCCATATTACACTGTCTGTTTTGACAGCGGACAACGTTGTTATTTGCATGAGGACGTGGAACGTTTGATGTTCTTTGTTCCGGCAACCGGTATAAGCGTCATTACTGGATTTTTTCGTGATCGGGTGCAGTTTGGGCAGTTTTTTTCCGATACACCCTAATAGCGAAAGGACTGGCAGTCGTTGCCAACAAATTTCCCCAACCGTATTTTTTAGGAGAATTGAAATGAAACACAGTATTTTATTGTCCGTGTTGACCGCGATTGTCATTTTTGCGGCAACGGCGAGTGCCGAAGCCGGCATTTTTGGCCGCCTTTCCGTCGTTTGGAATGGCTGCAATCCCTGCGAACCTGTGGCTTGCCAACCGTGTGAGCCGATTCCGTGCAACACCGTTTGCCAACCGTGCGAAGTGGTTTGCGACCCGTGCGCGTCACCTTGTTGTGACTTTCGTCCGTTCCGCCCGTTCGGCGGAATTTTTGCCAATCTGAAAGCAAGAACGATGGCTTGTTGTGCAACCGGTTGTGAACCGTGCGAACCCGCCATTTGCCAGCCGTGCGAAGTCGTTTGCGAACCGTGCGAACCCTGTTGCGGCGGTTATCCACCGTTCCGTCCGTTTGGCGGATTGCTCCTCAGCATGAGAGCAAGACTGGCTGCATCGTGTTGCTCAGCCGGTTGTGAGCCGTGTGAGCCGGTCTGTGAGCCGTGCGCTTGTTGCCGTTAATGACGGATTAAAAAGATAATTTCTCGAACACAGTTGTGTTTTCTCCTGTGTGAATGAGAGGGTCGGGGACGGCGAAGTCATTCGCTGTCCCTTTTTTACGTGTGATGCGTAAACAAATGAGGGCATGGAGTCACCATGTTCTGCTGGAAAAAAACCGATGGAGAAAAACTTTTCGTCAGTTCACCGTCATATGCCAACTGACATCGGAGCAGGCAGATGGGGGTGAGGATATGACGTTTTTAGAGGAAGCCGCCTTATGATCGTTTTTTGGCTCCTTTTTTACATCGGCATCGGCGTTTATGCTCGTTCCATTCTTTTGTCATTTGTTCAAAGACTTCGGGTGATTCGTACCGTAACACTCCGCCGGTTTCAGGCATGGGACCGATCAAGCCTTTGAAAATGGGGCGGCCGCGTACCGAAACGTCGAGACTACAATCACTGATACCGGTCTGGACATGCCAACGGCGGATTTCTTCTTCGCTGACATAGTCGCGAATACGATATTCTCCCTCTGGTCCGCGTGTGATTACACGAAAAATATGCCGTTTCATGTAGAACGTAATCGACCGTTTGGAACGCAAAAACGGCAAAATCCCTGAGCATGCCGGTTGTTGCAAACACCCCTCTTTTGACTACATTGCCGGAAAAACCGAAAAGGCAAGCAATGCGTTTTTAACCTTTTAACCTGAGGGACGGGCAGAAAACTTTACACTCACCGGTTCACTGTTGTATAATTCACTGTATGCTTCTTCTCTACTCTGCGCCGATGGCGGGTTACTCTAATTATGCACACCGGGAACTCCTTCGGTTCTTCGGCGGCATTGACCTCATCTTTACGGAAATGGTCTCCGCCCGGTCGTTCACCGAATTGGAACAGCGCGGAATGGAACCTCCATCCCGGCTCTGGGGAATCCGGGAAGAACCCCGACCGCTTGCCGTGCAAATTTGGGATAACGATTCCGAGACTCTCGCCAATCTTGCCCGGAAACTTGCCTTCGATTTCCAAGTCAGTACCATCGATCTAAATTTTGGTTGTCCCGCCAAACAAATTGCCGGTAAAAGTGCGAGCGGCTCTTTTCTGTTGCAATTTCCCGAACGCATCGGCGACCTCGTGCAAAAAGTTGTTGCTTCCGCTAGACCGGTTCCTGTTACCGCTAAAATCCGGCTCGGTCGGACACGAGATACGATCAATGCGATTGACGTTGCCCAAGCCGTTGAGTCGGCAGGAGCGGCAGGAATTACGATTCACGGTCGAACGGCAACAGATATGTACCGCGGTCAAGCCGATTGGGATGAAATCGGAAAAATCAAACCGAAATTACATCGTATTCCGCTGATCGGAAACGGCGACATCAAAACGGTGGAGGATGCGTTGTTTCGGATTCGTAACTATCCAGTGGACGGCATCATGATAGGCCGCGGCGGTATTGCCAAACCGTGGTTGTTTCGGCAAATTGCTCAAACGCTTCGGGGAGAACCGGTGGATGCGGAACCGTCGGGACCGGATATTTGCAACATGATTCGGCAACATTTTGCCGTTTTGCAGCGTCAATTCAACGAACACTCGGCATTGTTTTTGATACGTAAGGCAGTGTGTCATTACGCCGATGCCAAACCAGACGCAAGGAAATTCCGAAATGATGTTTGCAGCGCAAAGGACGCGGAATTTTTTTTCGGAGTCATCCAAGACTTTTTCGGGTAAGGAAAAGCCTTCAGTCATCCATTTTTAGCAACTTAAACGTCCGATTCTCGATTACATCAGCGGTAACAGATACTCGACGGTACTGTTCATGTTATCGAGTCTCGGATAGTCCTCCTCGGGAATTTGTACCCGATAGCGTTTGCGCAGTTCCAACACGATGTCGAGTAGGTCCATACTGTCCATCTCGAACTGCTCTCGAAAAGGCACGTCGTCCTTAATGGCGGAAAAATCCTCGTCGGGTGCAATGTCCGAAAGGATACTGATAACGGCTTCTCGTATTTCGGGTCCGGTCATGGAAAAAATGTCGATATTATACGTCGCAACTTCCCCATTGTTACAGATTGAGAGAAAATGTCAATAGACCCGATTTTGTACGGCATTGAACCCGAAAGACAATGGAAGGTCTGCCCTGACGTGGTAAACTGCCCAGTTTGACCAAAGCGCACAGGAATTTTGCGTACCAGTCAACCGCAACGAGGTTTTTGTGTGGTGTCTCTGACCGGGGGTTCGCAGAACACTGATCCCCCCGGCTACCTACTCTACCAAGCCTAAAATTGTGGAAACGCACAACATGATTTGATCGCTCCACTACAGTGTACCCACTGATTTCATCCACAAAATTAGATTTGACCGGGTACTACCTTGTGTCGCCCCCTTGGGGCATGTTGACCAGTTTGCCTAAATTCGCAAGAAAATTTTATGCACCCGATCAATCGGGTACCCAAAGTTTCGATGGAGCGGCAGAACCCGCTGTTGTACCGCCGTCCGGGGTCCAAATTTTCTGTTCTTCCACTTGTGTCCCCGCCGTTGCTTGGACCGTTCTCGCCGAAGGGAAACCGTCGGGATTCAACATGCCAAGTTGCATGAGCAATTCCCGCAACGCCCCCATCACCGTTTCATCTTTTTCATAGTTCTTAACCAAGTATTCGAGGGCATCGTGTGCTGCCTCGCCATTCCCTTGCAGCAACCGCAAGGTCAGTTCATGCAAGTACCAAGCGGCATCTGGAACGTTTTGTGCCGCCGATTCGTTTTTCGCACGTTCAATCCAAAGGAGTGCTTGCTCTATATCTTTGTTTTTCTGTGTGGAGGATATCAACGCCTCGAACGCCATAATCCGTACGGGAAATTCCATTGAATCCATCGGACGGTTCAGCAATTCCTCGGCAAAACGAGCGGCGGCTCGCATTTCCTGCATGCCCAGCACGATCTGCATTCCGCCAGCAAGAACCTCCGTTGAAAGTTTGGCAACATCGAAACGATGCCAACGCCACACCGGATACGCATCCAACACCATCAGTGGGTCTTCGCCGGAACTTTCCGCCACCGTTATCGTGTCCAGTGTCGGCAATCCCAGTCGAGACCGAAGGTTTTGGGCAACGTCGACGTTCTCTTTGTCGTCGATCAATGATTCGACGACTTGAATTGCCGCCAAAAGTGGAATCATGTATTTCGGTTCCTTTGCCGCCTCGCTCGGTGTCTTACCATCCAGCAAACCGAGCGAAAGATTCAACCACGATTCGGTGAAGAGAATCATGTAATGATCTTGGACTAACTTTTCGAGCGATTCTCTATCAGGACGCATCGTCGGAGGAATGAAGAAATCACATTCCAGCATTATTTGGGTTCGCGAAGCGAGTTTCTGCTCGATTGTCTTGCCAGGAAACTGCACGAGATCACCGAGGGCATCTCGAATGGCGGATTCGATCTCTTCCTGGAGATAACCCGGTATTGCCATCACGGCGAGTCGGGCTTCCTGATCCGTTTCCTTGCCGAACAAAAAGGCAATCGTCCGGCGCGAAGAGATATTTTCCAGGGTCAATGCCGTTTCTGAACTGGCGATGGGGCGATCCAGTATCACGAAACTTCCTCTGGGATGCGGAGTCATCGCCCACTGTTGTTGATCAATGAAGAAAAAGAGCGGAGCAGAAAGAAGTTTTTCCAGTGCTTTTTCGGTATCGGTAATCGTATATTCGGCAGTAATCAACTGCGTCTGGTCTCCGAGAACATTAGGGGTAAACAAGAGCCGGAGCGTTTCGGCATCGACGGCATCTTCGGTTTGTGTGTTAGGAAGCGAAGCATACGTTTTCAGAGTGTCGTTGCCTTTTTGTGTGTCCAAGAGCCAATGATGGACGGTGGCGACATTGCGGATGATACCTGACCAAGTGTCGGCATACTGCGTGAGTGATTCTAACTGGGCAAGAGCCTGTTTCCAACGCATCAGCCGAACGAGGACGGCGGCTTCTTCAAACGCTTCCTTGCCGGGAAAGTTATCGGGACAATCGTAATCGAAAGCCCAGTCGCGGAGCAGGAGCGGAATACTGGTTTCCGAAGTGGCTTTGTACAGAAGTGCGTTTGCCGGTTCGGACATGGCGGGAATCTCTTTGAGTACGTTGCCGATGGCGATTGCCGGGACAACGAGTCCGCCGAGCAACAAGTATGTACTCACTTGCAGAGCAGCGTGAAGCAACGTGCTGTGAACGGAGTCGGCTTTCGTCCGCTCAAAGGCATCGACGAGCGTGGCGACGGCGAGTTGAGGATTGCCGTTCAGGATGAGGGCAAGGGCGTATTCTGCGGCGGCGGTAGGGTTGTCCGGTTCTTGGGCGTGAAATTGTTCGGCAACCGGCAGTGCCTCTTTCCAACGGTTTTCCGAACGATAGACGGCGAGTTTTGCCGTGGTGAGACATGCACAGTTCGGATGACTCTTTTCGAGCAATTCAATGTACGAAAGACATGCACCGGGTTGATTTGATTCGAGAAGTCTGCCGACTTGTTCGATTTCTTTGAGCATATCGGGACAGCAAAAGCGGATTTTCTTATCTCGTCCGCCGGGACAGATAGCGTAAGGATCGAACTGCATAATTTTTGGGCAAAACAAAAGGGGAGCGGGTCATTGTACCGAAAAAACGGGAATGTACAATAGACTCGTTCCATAACCTCTATCCCTGCGGTTTTGCCCGAAAACCCGCTCTGTTTTGCCAAAAATAGGGCAGTTTGGGGCAATATGAGTTGTGTTTTGGGGTTATGGAACAGGTCCTGTTCCCGATGCCTAAAAACCTCTTATGCAAACTTTTTTTGCACCAACTCGACGAAGGTTTCCCCCGGATGATACCGCTCAATAATCTGCCGATACTCGTCCACTTGCCTGCGGTACCACTCGTTTTCCAACAGTTTTTTTATCTCGGCGGCAATGTCCTCTGGCGAACCGTGCGAACGCAAGCCCAAACCATTCACAAAAATACGGGCGGCACAGTCAAATTGTTCAAAACCTTGCGGCAAAGCAAGTTGCGGAACACCGGCGGTAATAGCGGTGTACATCACTCCGATACCCCCCATATTGACGATGACATCGTAATTCCGAAACGATTCCGGCGTGAAGGGAATGTATCCGTACACATGCAGATTGTCCTCTTTTCGGGGTTCCTTCAAATTGGGATCGTTCAGCACATTAAGTACAAAGTGAAAATTGCAGTCCGGCATACGTTTGGCAACTTCCCGGCAGATATTTTCGGCACGTTCCTTTGCCCATCGGACTTGCGTACCGGGCGCAACAAGGATGTGTTTCTTTCCCGGTTCATATTGCGGAGCAACATGGTCAAGGATCGGTCTTTCAAGACAAGGACCGATCCAGTGCCATGCTTTCGGCCAATCTTTTTCCTCAAATTCGAGTTCACTAATTCCCAATCCTAGTATCACGTCATTGGAATACATTCGTTCGGTTCCATCCTCGCGGTAAATGCTCGTGAAACCAAGCGGTTTCAGCTTTTTGCGAAAAAGGAAAAAAGCGAACTGTTTGAATGCCCTGACAAACATTCGCCCCAGCGCATTTCGCCATTTTCCGAAAATGGTTTTCGGCGGTTCCAATCCGCCGAGATAGGTGGGCGTTCCTTTATGCGTTTCGACAAGGGTGGGCGACGTGATGGCGGTCCACCACGGGATTCCAAGTTCATCGGCTATCACACCGGCAAACGGCTCAAGAAAATCAATGACCGCCAAGTCCGGTCGGCTGGTTTTCCAGTAGGTACGCAGTTCGTTCTCAAATTGCTCCTGCATGCCGAGAGCCTTGTCCACCACGCCGATCAGTTCCGTAAAACTGTCCATAATCTGCTCATGGTGAGCGGCGATATCCAGTATTTCGTCTTCTCTGTCAGCAAGAATCGGCTGAAATTCGATACCGGCACTTTCGACGGCTGCCCGCATGGACGGACATGTGAAGATGCGAAGTTGCTTCATCCCCTGCGACTGGGCATATTTTGCCAGTTGCAGTTGGGGAAACAAATGTCCTGCTAGCGGCAACGCAATAAAGTCAATTTTTATGTCAGTATTCATTGTTCATCGTGTGAAAAATTTAGGTTACAGGAAAAATATCGTTATCAAAATGTACAGCGGCAAAAGAAAGATGCAACTGTACACCATATATCCAAAAAAACTAGGCATTTTTATTCGGGACTGTTCCGCAATCGCTTTGACCATAAAGTTCGGACCATTGGCAATGTAGGTCATTCCGCCAATGAATACGGTACCGAGGGCAATCGCGATCAAATGAATGTGATCGATAAACCCGCCAGTTACGGGAATCAACCGCGTTTTGCCGTCGTGGGATTTCCATTCGTGGGAGATCAACCGCCCACTGACTCGCTTCCATTTTGGCGAATCGTCGTCGCCTGGTTCGGCGGTGAGTTCCGCTTCACTATGCGGTTGCAACGACTTGGCAACTTCAAAAAACACGACATAAGTCGGGGCGTTATCAAGCCAGCACGAGAGCACCGTGGTCGTCCAAGAAAGGATTTGCGGTTCTTTGAGTCCCGTCTTTGATTGGGCAAACGCAACCACGTTCTTTCCTTCTTCGGACAAAATTTGGAGCGGTGCCTGCATGCAGAGGAAAATACCGAAAAATAATGCCGCAACTTCCAGAATTGCCGAAAAACAAAAAGCGTTGGCTCGCCGAATCCAGTGGCTGCTCAGTAGCAACGACAGCATGGCGAGTCCTAATTGGATGGCTTCACGCAGGAAATACCAGGGATGTCCGCCGTTTTCGGGGAAGAGAAGTGTACCGATCACTGGCACCGGTTCTGTCGGCGAAAGGAATGCGACTGCCGCAATGACTCCGAGCAACAGCGGTAGGTTGATTTTGAGACCGGTAATTTTGATGCCGGGCTTTTCCAAAACATCGGGTTTCACGACACGGAGTTCTTGAGTATCGAATATATGTGTATTGGGTTCTTCCGTTTCTCTTGCTTCTTTGGGATAATACCAAAGAGTATCCCAGAGGAAATAAAGCAGAATCAAGGTGCCGTTGAAAAGGAACCAATACGGCAGGAGATAAAGCGTCCAGAAAAAGTCCACTCCTCTCAAATATCCGAGAAAGAGCGGCGGATCACCCAGCGGCGTGAGACATCCGCCGGCGTTGCAGACCGTAAAAATAAAGAAAATGACCGTATGGACTTT
>Ga0082212_10012366_pt1 | contig 10754 bp, 7 predicted proteins | sample TergutNt197P3_FD_71548 | JGI IMG/M metagenome (GOLD analysis project Ga0082212, IMG submission 71548) | Neocapritermes taracua P3 segment gut microbial communities from Petit-Saut dam, French Guiana - Nt197 P3 | ecosystem: Host-associated > Arthropoda: Insects > Digestive system > Gut ...
CTATATCTGGTACGAAGCACCGCCAAAAGAACAGAACATGAACAGCCTCGTTGAGATGATTAACAAGATGGAGGTCCGCGAAGATAACGAGAACTTCAAAAACTCCGTTGATTATCTCTTTGAAGCGTTGGAGGAACGAGCGCCGCAGCACTTCGCCCTGCGCCAGTATAAAAAGTACAAACTGGCGGCGGGCAAAACAGCTAAGTCGATATTGATTAGCTGCGGCGCGAGGCTTGCGCCCTTTGATATTGCTGAGGTTCGGGACTTGATGAGCGTGGACGAGTTGGAACTCGACAACCTCGGAGGTTACAAGAAAATCAATCCTGATACGGGCGATGAGGAAGTAGTCAAGCAGAAAAACGCCCTGTTCGTCATCATTTCCGACACGGACAGCAGTTTCAACTTCATCGTTGCCCTGCTCTACAGCCAGCTATTCAACCTCCTATGCGACCGTGCCGACAACGACTTCAACGGCAGATTGCCAGTCCATTGCAGATTCCTTCTTGACGAATTTGCCAACATCGGGCTTATCCCAAACTTCGAGAAACTCATTGCTACCATCCGCAGCCGTGAAATATCGGCTTGCGTGATTTTGCAGGCGCAGAGCCAGTTGAAGGCGATTTACAAGGACAACATGGACACCATAATCGGCAATATGGACACCACCCTATTCCTCGGCGGCAAGGAAAAGACCACGCTTGAGGAAATATCCAAGATGCTTGGCAAGGAAACCATTGATATGTACAACACTTCCGTCACTAAGGGAACTCAGGAGAGCCACGGTCAGAACTTCTCGAAATTGGGGAAAGATTTACTCTCGGTGGATGAAATAGCCGTGATGGACGGCGAGAAGTGCATACTCCAAGTCAGGGGCGAAAGACCGTTCCTGTCGCGCAAGTACAACATCGAGAAGCACCCAAACTACCGTTACCTTGCCGATTCAAACCCCAAGCATACCTTTGACATTGCCAAGTACCTGTCCGCACGGTTGAAACTAAAGAAGGATGATGTCTATGCTGTGGCTGAAATCGACATGGCACAGGAAAAGTCAGAATAAGCCCCCCTGTTTGTGGATTGTGCATAAATCAATTTGCCATAAATGCCATATAATGGTATAATATGGCATAGGTTAAAGTGCCGTAAGCGAAGGGAGGCTATGGATGGCAAAAGAATTAAGGAATGAGTTGTTGTCACTCAGAATAACGCGCGACGAGTTGTATATGATTAGCAGAAAGGCAAGGGAACTTGGGATGTCACGACCGAACCTGATAGTAGACGCTGTACAAAAGTACGAAAAAGCCGCAACTTCGGATGTCCCGCCTTGTATGCCTAAGTAGCATCATACGACAAACGCATATCTCATTGAAGCCCCGCTCACGCAGGGCTTTATCTATATAACCCACTGAAAACTGAATAATCAGGATGCACCGCCCACGCAAGGCAGGGCATCCCCATGACCGCTATTCGTCAGCAACGCAAACCCCATTTGACGAATGGCGGTTTTTTTATGTCCAGCGCAAGGCTTTCACGAGCCTTGTTTTTTATATCACCCACAACAAAAACCAAAATTAAAGGAGGATTTCTTAATGGCATTTTTCGACAGCGCAGTAGACGTTCTGCAAACACTGGTAATCGCTCTTGGAGCGGGTCTTGGCATCTGGGGGGTCATCAACCTTCTGGAAGGCTACGGCAACGACAACCCCGGCGCGAAGTCGCAAGGGATGAAACAGCTTATGGCCGGGGGCGGCGTCGCGCTCATCGGTCTTTTGCTCGTACCCCAGCTCACCGGGCTTTTTAGCTGACAGAGGACACCGTTAGATGGGATGGCTTTTCGATGGCATCACCGAATGGATAAGGCAGTTTCTCATCGACGGAATCATGGCAAGTTTCGCAAGCATCTTCGGCTATGTCAATGACCAAGTAGCCGATATTGCGGTGCAAGTAGGGCAAACCCCGGCGGGCTGGAACGCCGGGGTTTTCGCCATGATTCGGAATCTGTCTGAAACGGTCGTGCTGCCAATAGCAGGGATGATACTGACCTTCGTGCTGTGTTACGAACTGATACAGCTAATAATAGAGAAGAACAACCTACAAGATTTCGACACCTTCAATATATTCAAGTGGATTTTCAAGACCTTCATCGCCGTTTTCATCCTCACCAACACCTTCAACATCGTCATGGCTGTCTTTGATATGGCGCAGACCGTTATAAACGCGAGCGCGGGGCTAATCGCCGGAAGCACAGACCTCGGCAACCCGGCGATGATGGCGGCTCTGGAGGCGACGATGGCGGACATGGGAATCGGCGAACTCTTGGGCGTGTGGCTGCAAATCCAGCTAATCGGGCTTTGTATGTTCATCATGTCCATCATCATTTTCATCGTGGTGGTGGGGCGTATGCTGGAAATCTACCTGACCATTTCCGTAGCGCCAATCCCGCTTTCCACGATGGTGAACCGCGAATGGTCGAGCGTAGGGAACAACTACCTCAAAGCCGTGCTTGCCGTGGCGTTCCAAGGCTTCCTCATCATGGTGTGCGTAGCGATATACGCCGTTCTGGTCGGAAGCATAGCGGCGGCGGCAAATATCCATGTAGCTATCTGGACGGTGGTGGGCTATTCCGCGCTATTGTGCTTCATGCTCCTAAAAACGGGAAATTTGGCGAAGTCAATATTCGCCGCGCACTGATTTTCGCATGGCGCGGCACGACACACACTCAGAAAGGATGATTTATTTGAAGATAAACATGACCAAGGCAAACCTAAAACCTTTGAGCATCGGGAGGGGCAGCTTATCCATTGATGCAGTCGAAAAGGAGGGCTGTTTCTGATTCGCCCCCTCAAAGTGGTTTCGCTGTTTGACGGCATATCCTGCGGGCGCGTTGCCCTTGACCGGGCGGGGTATGCCGTTTCTTCGTATGAGGCGTTTGAAATCGACAAGTACGCCCGGTCTGTCAGCAGATACAACTACCCCCACATCGCACAGCGCGGCGATGTCATGGACTCTGACTTCAGGCTCTTTGCGGGCTATGACCTCGTGATGGGCGGCTCGCCCTGCACCTTTTGGAGCATAGCCAAGCAGAACCGTGAAGTTGACAAGGGCGGCATGGGCTGGAAGCTGTTTATGCGCTTCGTTGAGGCGGTGTGGCAGATACAGCCGCAGTATTTCCTCTATGAGAACGTGGCTTCCATGCCCCGCGACATCAAGGACTATATATCGGACGAGTTGGGCTGTGAGCCAATTCTAATCAACTCCACTCTGGTATCGGCGCAACAGCGCAAGCGGCTCTACTGGACGAACATCGAGGGCGTGACCCAACCTAACGATAAAGGGATTCTGCTAAAGGACATTCTGGAAAGCGGAATCCCATACCAAGACAAGAGCCACTGCATTACCGCTTCCATCGGCGGCGCTGTGCTGTGGAACAGCCTTGAACGCAGCCAGCGGAGCATGGTTGCAGAGCCAATCACAATCAAGGACAAGGCGCAGACGCTCCTTGCACAGTATTACAAGGAAAATTCAGATTCCCTGATAAAGCGAAAACGCCACGGCTTGATTGTCGCAGAAAGCGTAGGCGATAACGAACGAGTATCAAACAGCCCCATCGCCCTCGCCGACAAATCGCAAGCCATACTCTCCACGCTCTACAAAGAGAACGCCCTGTCAATGGTGAAACGCCAAAAGACGGGGCTTTTTGTAGCGGAGGAAGCTGACGCGGGTCAAACTGATTCCGCTGTCAATTCCCCCGTCCGCGTGGGCGTTATCGGCAAGGGCGGGCAAGGCGACAGGATATACAGCGTCCACGGCAAGACCGTTTCCATGTGCGCCAACGGCGGCGGTCGGGGCGCAAAAACAGGGCTTTACAGAATCAACCTCCCCGACGGCGATTACACCGTCCGCAAGCTGTCCGTCATCGAGGCTGAACGGTGCCAGACCTTGCCCGACAACTACACGGCATACGGCACGGACGATAGCGGCAAAACCGTGAGCATCAGCAACACCCAGCGTTACAAAGCCATCGGCAACGGCTGGACGGTTGACGTGATAGCCCATATTTTGAGCCACATGGCGGGAGGTGATTAGAAGTGGCTTATGTCCAAATCCCCAAAGACCTCACGAGGGTCAAAACGAAACTCATGCTCGGCTTGACCAAGCGCCAGCTTGTCTGCTTCGGAGCGGCGGCTCTCATAGGCGTACCCGCGTTTTTCGCAACGAGGGGCGCGCTCGGCAACTCCGCGTCCGTACTCTTGATGATGGCGCTCATGCTCCCCGCTTTTTTCATCGCCATGTACGAAAAAGACGGGCAGCCCGCAGAGAGAATCCTGTTCAACATTTTGCGTAGCAAATGGTTCTTCCCGCAGAAGCGCCTATATAAAACGGAAAACTTCTATTCCGTCATTGAAAAGGAGGGTCAGATTTTTGAACGCAGCGAACGTCCGAAAGACAAAAAAGCAGTCCCAGCAGGAAAAGCGGCTGGGAATAAACGTGAAACAGCAACAGGCTAACAAGAAGCGGCTCAACAAGGAACCCGGCCGCCCAAGCGGGGCTTCAAGCCAAGCCCAGAAGCAGGGCATGAAAGCCTCCGTGTACCAAAAGCTGTTCGGGACGAAAACAGCCCCGAATACGGCGCAGCAGTCTTTTCCCTACCATGAGATATACAAGGACGGCATATGCCGTGTGAACGAAAAGCTGTTCACCAAGACCATCAACTTCGGCGACATAAACTACCAACTCGCACAGAACGAGGACAAGACGCAGATTTTCGAGGGCTATTGCGACTTCCTCAACTATTTCGATAGCACCATTAGCGTACAGCTTTCCTTTATAAACAAGTATGGCAACATGAGGGATTTTGAAAAGGCAATCAACATCCCCGACCACGATGACGATTTCAACTCCATCCGCGTTGAATACGCCGGGATGCTGAAAGACCAGCTTGCCAAGGGCAACAACGGCTTGGTGAGGATGAAATATATCACTTTCGGCATCGAGGCGGCGAACCTCAAAGAAGCGAAGCCGAGGCTTGAACGGATTGAAACCGACATCATCAACAATTTCAAGGTGTTGGGCGTGGCGGCTTACCCCCTGAACGGTCTGGAGCGCCTTGCCGTGCTTCACGGTCAGGTACACCCTGACGGCGTGGACAAATTGCAGATGGAATGGTCTGACCTCGCCAAGACGGGCATGAACACAAAAGACTTCATAGCCCCCACGTCCTTCGATTTCCGCGACGGCAAGACGTTCCGCATGGGTACGACCATCGGCGCCGCCAGCTTCATCCAGATAATCGCCCCCGAACTCACGGACAGGCTGCTTGCCGACTACCTCAACATGGACAACGCCCTGACGGTCAATATGCACATTAAGTCCATCGACCAGATGGAGGCTATCAAGACCATCAAGCGCAAGATTACCGACCTTGACGCTATGAAGATAGCGGAGCAGAAAAAAGCAGTCCGCGCCGGGTACGACATGGACGTTATCCCCACGGATATAGCCACCTACGGCGACGAGGCGAAGAACATCCTCAAAGAGTTGCAATCCCGCAACGAGCGGATGTTCCTCGTCACTGTGATAGTCCTGAACACCGCGCCCACCAAGAGGAAACTGGAAAACCTCGTGTTCGCCGCGTCGGGCATAGCGCAGAAATACAACTGCGCCTTGAAGCGTCTGGACTTCCAACAGGAGCAGGGTCTAATGTCCTCCCTCCCGCTTGGTATCAACCAGATTGAGATACAGCGCGGGCTTACCACGTCAAGCACCGCCATTTTCGTGCCGTTTACCACGCAGGAGTTGTTCCAAGATGGCGAAGCACTCTACTACGGGCTTAACGCTTTGAGCAACAACCTCATCATGGCAAATCGGAAAAGTTTGAAGAACCCGAACGGCTTGATATTAGGCACTCCCGGTTCGGGCAAATCGTTTTCCGCAAAGCGCGAGATGGTCAACGCTTTCCTCATCACGAACGACGACATCATCATCGCAGACCCCGAAGGGGAGTATTTCCCACTTGTGACGAGGCTCGGAGGTCAGGCGATAAAGCTGTCCCCGACCAGCCCGCATTTCATCAACCCTATGGATATAAACATCGACTATTCGGACGAGGAAAACCCCCTAACGCTGAAAAGCGACTTCATCCTGTCGCTGTGCGAACTCATTGTCGGCGGCAAAGAGGGGCTTTCGCCCACGGAAAAGACCATAATCGACCGCTGTGTGCGTTTGGTCTACCGTGACTACCTTGCAGACCCCCGCCCTGAGAATATGCCGATACTGGAGGATTTGTACAACCTTTTGCGCAGCCAGTCGGAGCCGGAGGCGCAGCACGTTTCCACCGCCCTTGAAATATATGTCACTGGCTCTCTCAACGTGTTCAATGAAAGAACGAACGTCAACATGGAAAACAGGCTCATTTGCTTCGATATAAAGGAACTCGGCAAGCAGCTTAAAAAGCTGGGTATGCTGATACTCCAAGATGCAGTCTGGAACAGGGTGACTATCAACAGGGCAGCCAAGAAAACGACATGGTTCTATATCGACGAGTTTCACCTTTTGCTCAAAGAGGAACAGACCGCCGCCTACTCCATTGAGATTTGGAAGCGTTTTAGGAAATGGGGCGGCATCCCTACCGGGATTACTCAGAACGTGAAGGATTTGCTGTCCTCCCGCGAAATCGAGAACATTTTTGAAAACTCGGATTTTATCCTCATGCTCAACCAAGCGGGCGGCGACAGGGCAATCTTGGCAAAACAGCTTGGCATATCGCCCTACCAGCTTTCCTACGTCACGCAGTCGGCGGCTGGCGAAGGCTTGCTTTTCCACGGCAACACCATAATCCCGTTTTCCGACAAATTCCCCAAGGACACGGAACTGTACAGGATTATGACCACGAAAATTGACGAGGTGGGATGATGAGCCGAAAAATAAGGTTTGAGGACGATGACAAAGACTCGCGCCAGTCCGATATTCCCGCCGAAGCCGATACCGCAAGCAAGCAGCGGAAACGGCGCGGATTAAGGCACGAGGAATCAACCGCCGACGCGAAACCCGAACTTGGCGCCGCTCCTGACCAAACAACAGGGGCGGCGTTTACCCCTAACAGCAATAACGCCATTAGCGATACTGGCAATGTAGTGGCGGGCGGACTGAATAGCGCCGGAATCGGGCATGGCGCAGCCAGCTTCATTCGGAGCATAGCGCCCGATGAAACGCCCGACAGGAACGCCGCCGTTTCCGCGACAAGGTTCGCTTTGGAAACCGGGGCTACGTCGCTCGACAAGATGGCGGGCGGTCAGCACCCCAAACGGAAATCCAAGCTGATGGAAAAGGACTCATTACTGAAATTCGACAAGCAAGAAGCCAAAAGCGAAAACGGCGATGCCCTGAAGCGGAATGGCGATGAGGCAGAACAAGCCGAAAGCGCCGACATGGTTGAAGAACCGGGCGGCGAGGCAGACGCTTCCCCGCAAGCTGATGATATTGGAAACACCGTTCCCGACAATGACACCGCTGACCCTGTAGATAGCGCCGATTCGAGCGATAATGCCGAACCTCTTACTGACGCTGAACCGAAACCCGAACAATCCACGCTTGATGCTGAACCGAAGCCAAAACCGTCAAAAGCTGATGCCAAACGAAAACCCCAACCATCGGCAGACGATACCGCAAGCGTAGATGATACGGTTGCCACCGATGTTATCGCAACCGCCGATGAAGCCTCAATAATGGATGAATCCGTGACCACGGATGATATTATCGACACCGTGATACCCCCTAACTCCCGCACTAACGGCAAACCCAACGGCAAGCTGAAATTCGCAAAAGCCGAAAAAACTGTTGCTAAACTGGAGCAAAAAGCCGACAAGCTTGGCGGGAAGCTGGATAAAGCCCAAAAGAAGTTGCCCTCCAAGAAAGTGAAGAAAAAGGTTCTCGCTTTTGACGAGGGCAAGGGCAAAACCGTCACGAAGCTGACCCACGAGCAAGCGGCAATCCCCATCGGCGAGGCGAAATGGAACAACCCCACGGACAAGATGGCGGCACTGAAAGCCGCAGGGGTGGTCACTTCCATGACCGCCACCAAAGTCCACGCCAAAGTCCACCAGTTGGAGCATGATAACGTTGGCATAAAAGCCGCCCACAATGCGGAATTGCTCACTGAAAGCGGTTATCATGGGGCGAAGCGGACGGCTAACTCGGCGTACCGATTCCACAAAAACCGACCGTACCGCCGAGTGGCGAAGCTGGAGCAGAAGTCCATCAAGAACAAGGTTAAACTGGATTACCAAAAGGTCTTGCGGGACAACCCCAGCGCAAAGAGCAACCCCCTCTCCCGCTTCATGCAGAAAAAGGCTATCAAGCGCAACTACGCCAAAGACCTGAGAGCCGCCAAAAAAGCCGCCAAGAATACCGAAAAAGCCGCAGGCTACGCCGCCAAAGCGGGGAAAGCGGTCACAGGCGCGCTCCGCAAAAACCCTGTCGTTATAGTCAAAGTGGGTCTGTTGTTGCTGCTTGTGTTCCTTATCCTGTCCTTGATGACCATGTGCGTGGGGATGTTCTCTGGCACTTCCTCATTTGTCGGGGCGGTGGCGTACCCCGCCGAAAACGAGGACATCAACGATGCCTCAATCCTCTACACCGAACTGGAAACGGATTTGCAAGTCCATGTAAACAGCATCCAGAGCCTATATCCGGGCTATGACGAGTACCGCATTAGCGTGGACACCATAGCCCACAACCCACTCGAACTGATGGGATTCCTGTCGGCGGTCTACGAGGATTTCACATTCGCCGAAGTGGAAGCCGTCATCCGGGCTATATTCGATGAGCAGTACAGCCTGTCGATTGTGCCTGAAATGGAAATACGCTACAGGACGGAAACCAGAACCGGCAGCTACACGGACGCGGACGGCAACAGCCACAGCTACACATACACCGTGGAAGTGCCGTATGAGTACCACATCCTGAACGTCACGCTCACTTCACAGCCTATGTCCTCTGTATTGGCAAGGAGGATGGACGCGGAACAGACGCAGCATTACGCCGCCCTCATGTACTCCAACGGCGCGAGGCAAATCGTCGGTAACCCATTTGACTTCGACTGGCTGCCGAATGTGACGAGCCTCTACGGTTACAGAATCCACCCCATCAGCGGAAACAAGGAGTTTCATTGGGGCATAGACATCGGCGTTCCCACTGGTACGCCGATAATGGCGGGTCTGACAGGGACGGTCGTTTCCGTTGGATATGACGCCGGGGGCTACGGCAACTACGTTGTCATCGAAGATGCGGACGGAATCCAAGCGAGGTACGCCCATTGCCATGCAGTTTTTGTCACCCAAAACCAGCCTGTCGTTCTTGGCGACGTAATCGCCACAGTCGGAAGCACTGGCGCATCCACCGGGGCGCACCTGCACATGGAGGTCAGCGCGGGCGGGCAGAGGATTAACCCGATATTCTTTGCCGAGACGGGCAACGAGGGCAAGAGCCATGTTTCGCCGGGGCATCCGGGCGGCGTGGTCATCCCTCCGTACCCCGGAGAGCCGATGGATGACGCAAGGTTCGCCGCCATCATGGAAGAAGCCCTGCTCCACTTAGGGAAACCTTACGTTTGGGGCGCAAGCGGTCCAGACTCATTTGATTGCAGCGGGTTTGTCTGGTATGTGCTGAACCGTTCAGGCGTAGCCAGCTTCGGCAGAACCACTGCGCAGGGGATATTCGACCTGACCACGCCGATAGCGAGGGAGAACCTGCAACCCGGCGATTTGGTATTCCTGACAGGCACGTACTCCACCACAAGCCCCGTCACCCATATAGCCATATATATTGGAAACGGCATGGTTGTCCATGCGGGAAACCCGGTGAATTACGCTTCGATAGATTCGGCGTTCTGGCTTAACCATTACTACGCGTCGGGGCGCTTGCACTGAATTATCAGCAGACTACAACAATTAGGAAGGAGCATTATATGAACCCAAGAATTGTGAAGATTAGGGAGGAAATCGAAAGAATCAAGGTCAAGATGACCAAGGGGCAAATCCGCCTTCGGGAGTTGGAGAAGCAACTGACCGAACTCGAAAACGCCGACATCGTTGCGGCTGTCCGGGGGGTGGACATCGCCCCTGACGAACTCGCCGCCTTTATGCGGATGTTCAGGGAAAAACAGCAGGGCGGTGCCTTAGTACCGGACTTGGAATCCGATACCATGCCAACAGAAGGCTTGACTACTGCAACAACAAAAAATGATGAGGAGGATTCGGTCAATGAGAACTAAATATACCGTTATGTTGGCGCTCATGCTATGCGTGGGCGCTTTTCTTTTCCCCACGGCGGCATACGCCGCAAGCAACGACTCGCTTACCGTCACCGCCTCCGTTGAGGGCGAAGCCCTGCGGATTGAAGCGTCCGGCGGCTCTTTTGGCGTGGAGGCAATCTATATAAACGGTCTGCGGTTCAACTACCGCGTGGACGGCGAGTTGAGGGTGGATTTGCTCGCCTATATGGACAGCGAGGATATAACCGTCTATGCCGTGGACTTCGCGGGCAACGTGTCCAATGTCGTCACTGTCAAAAACCCACTTTTTGACGGTATGGAGGCAGGGCAAGCAACGCCGCCACAGGGCATCCCGGTCACTCCATCCAACCCGTTCACCCCCGCTGGTCAGGCGAGCGTCCTCGACAACGCCAGCAACAACGATGAAAAGGAGTTTTTCACGTTCTCGACCCCTGCGGGAAACGTGTTCTTCCTTGTGGTAGACCGC
>Ga0082212_10012367_pt1 | contig 10754 bp, 1 predicted proteins | sample TergutNt197P3_FD_71548 | JGI IMG/M metagenome (GOLD analysis project Ga0082212, IMG submission 71548) | Neocapritermes taracua P3 segment gut microbial communities from Petit-Saut dam, French Guiana - Nt197 P3 | ecosystem: Host-associated > Arthropoda: Insects > Digestive system > Gut ...
GAAAAATACCCTGACGGCGTTATCACAGACCAGGCAGACTGGGACTATCTGGTAAGTCTGTTCGGCGAAGATGTAGTACGCTCTGTCGGTTGGAGTCTTGGCGGCAGCCGGGACGCGGGGGACGGGTCCGGCGCGGCGCAGTCTCCGTACTTCAGGGCAATCGGAAATCAGGTAATGAACATGGGTATCCCGCAATCTGCGGAGTCATATTTGCTCAAGCAGCTTGAATACGGGTATATCACGGAACGGGAAGCAATGGAGCTTTGGCGCGAGTATAATTACCGGCTTGCGCCCGAGGAATTCAACTACCCGTCTTCAACCTGGCATGAGAGCGACGCGTACAAGATGGCGCGTAGAAATGGGTACATAGAGAGGTAGGCTGATATGGCGAAATACAGGTCTATGCAGGATGTGCTGAACGCGGCGATAAAGCGGGGGGATTCCCCGCTTCCGCCTGTTTCCTCACCCGGCGCCCCTGCGGCGGGGAGATATAGTTCTATTGGGGATGTGTTCCGTTCTCAGGGCTCTGTCGCCCCACGCAGCGCGGTTGAGCTTGACAATGAGCGGCGCGCGCGGGCGGGTGTGCCTCAGCAGGGGGTGCAAGGGGCAGGTACGGGCCCTGCTGACGCGGGGGTAGCGGCGCCCGCACCGTTAAGGGTAAAGACGCCGACGTCGCTAAGGCCCGCCGGTGTGCTTGCGGCGGTCGATCCTCAGAAAATCCCGGGGCATGTTGCAACTGACGCGTGGTCTTATCAGCCCTCGCCGCCCGGGCCTGCGTATAACGCGGGGCAGGAACGCAGCGGGCTGAGCCGCGATGAGTATGACGCCGCTGTGCGCTCCGGCGCGCGGAGCAGGCGGGAGGCTGCTGAGGGTATTTCACAGGCTGCTTCGCCGAACACTGCGCTTGTACGCGGGCGTAAAGCGCAGAGCATCAGCGCCGCTGCTGAACAGGCGCAGGAATCGGAACCGCACAGCGCGCTGGACCGCGGGAAGGCGGCGCGGCAGAAAGACGAGTCGGAGTATAAGCGCTTGCTGGGCTACGACGTCGCGGGCGCTAAGGCGGAATCGGAACGCTTGAGAAATATGCATGAAAGGGCGTCCAATGCGTTCAGGGACAGGCAGGCGGAGTTTGAGCAGGGCGGCGTTTTCAGGCCGGGGTTCGGTGTTCCGCAGCGCAGCACGGCGGCTGCGGCTGAGTTGGACCAGTATAAAAAGCTGATGGATGATTTGTCCGCGCGCGGCGAGTCTCTCCGCAGGGATATCAAGCTTGCAGAGGAGGTCCAGAAGGCTGATAAATATGCTTCGTACGCTTATGAGGAAGATTATAGGCAGTTTTCAATTCCGCGCGCCCCTATACAGGGCGACGATATTTTTAACATTATCAACAATTTCGGCGTGACTCCCGAGCAGCAGGAGCTGTATGCGGCAGGGCGGCGCGACTTGGACCGGAGCGTCAGGGACGACCGGTTCAACGCGCTTACTGATGATGAGCGCGGTATATATAATTACCTGTACGCGAAGCAGGGCAAGAAGGCTGCGGATGAGTTTCTCGACTTTATGGAGGATACGCTGACATACCGCAACGCGACTCTGACATATGAGGGTATGGGGGCGGTAGGCAAGGCCCTGTTTGCGCCACTCGCGGGTATCGACAGGTTCGTAGGCGGGGTAGCGCAGGCGTTCAGCAAAGATGAGAAGCCTTTACGTGCGGCTGCTGTCACGGGCGGGCTCATAAGGCAAGAGGCGTACGATAAGAGCAAGCTGCTGGGACTCGCGTATGACCTTGGGGATATGGCAGGCAATCTCGCGCCTTCTATTTTGCTTACAAGCGTGACGAGTGGTCTGCTTACGGGCGCGGGCGTGTCCGCGGCGACGGCTGCGACTGCTGCGCGAGGGGCAAGCATTGCGCTCAATACTACTTCAAGAGTTGGAAACATTTACGCGCAAAAGCTCAAGGAAGGTCATTCGCCCGAGCGGGCGAGGTCATATGCAGTAGTGACCGGCGCTGTTTCCTCAGGTATACAGTATCTGCTTGGCGGCCATCGTGCGCTTGGCGGTCTGGCAGCGGATAAGCTGGGGGAAGGCATCGCAAAGCTTGACAGCGCGATATGGCGCGCTACTGCAAACCTCAGCGCCAGAATGACGCTGCAGGCGGTTTCGAGCAGTATGCAGACTGTGCTGCCGCATGTATTCGCAAGCGTCATGCTGGACGAAGATATCGACATAAGCAGCGACGAGGTTTGGACTGCTGCGCTGATGGGCGCGCTGACTGTCGCGGTGCTCGAGGGGCCTCGCATCGCGCAGGCGGAACATGCCCGGTATATTGCGGACCGCGCTGTGCTTGAAGAGATACGGCGCGAGTATATGGGCGGCCACGACGTAGACTACTTTGAGGGTCTGCACGACAAGAATTACCGCGGGACAGACAAAGCTGCCATCGAGGCGAGGTTCAGGGAGCAGGCTAAACTGCTTCACTCGGATACGCATCCCGGCAAGAAAGACTCGGACATGCAGGCACTCAACAATCAGCGTGCGTTTTTCAAGGCGCAATGGATAGCTGAGGAGGCGCTAAGGGGCGCGGGGCAGAATATCGCGGCGGCTCCGCCGACCGAACCGGCCGCGCAGGCCGGGTCAAATGTGAAGGCATTGTCTTTGCCTGAGCCGCCACGGGGCGCTGTGCAGCCTGCCTCGGGAGCGGCGGGCGCAAAGCCGGGTACAGGGGGCGCACTGTCGCTGCCGGAGCCTCCGGGGGGTACGGCGCCCATGAGCGCCGCGGGTAAAGGTTTGTCGCTGCCATTGACGACTCAACAGCAGTATGAGCTGGCGGCGGACCCCCGCGTTTTAGAGCTTGTCGAGTCGGTGATGAGGGATGGGCCGAAGGGTGCCACCCCAGTCACTGTCGGGAACGTAGACAAAGCCCACGCAGACGTCTTACGCGAGCTGACGGGAAACGATTACTCAGGGTTCAAAATCGACATGACCGGAGATACGGTGCAGCATATCCTTAACCGGCACGGAGAAAACGGTAACGCCGACCAGAGCATGGCAAACGCTCTTGATATCGCTAGGCTTGGGTGGGTGATTGAGCATTTTGACGAGGTTGCGCTTGCAGGAAAAACCAATGCTTACAGAAACTCAGATAACACTCCTGCGGATATTGTGCTGCTCCGTAAGAGAATTAATGGCTTCTATTACGTTGCTGAGGCTGTGCCGGATTCAAGGAGAGGTACAGTATTCTTGCAGAGTGCATATAAAAACAAAACCCTCGATGGTGCCGGATGGATATCGGTATCCCCCCAGGCAAACGTCCTAAACGACACTTCGAGCGGTTTTGTTGTCAACAAAGCTGCTGGTGGCGCAAGATTGGCTGAAAAAGCCACTCCGCCTAACGTCCGAGACTTACCCACAGACAGCTCTGCTTCTGACGAGGCCTCCGCGTTGTTCTTGACGCGCCCGTTCGCCGGTGAAGGCGTTACAGAATCGCGCAATGCGGGGAACCTTGGCTCCAACGTACCACAGGGGGGCGCGGGTGTCAACAACGATTTCTACAATAACAATAACATCGGGGGTGTGAGTAATGCCGGGGAGATTTCAGAAAAACCCGAAGCACGGGGCGCCGAAAGGTTTGAGTCTGCCACAACCGCCGGTCCCGCGGAGCGGGGCGGAGCCGCCCTTGAGCGGGGCGCAAATGCCGGAGGCGGGCTTGAGGCAGGGGCCGGAGGCGGCGCAGCCGGGGGCAGCGCAGGGGCGCGAGGCGGCGTATCTGATGGAGTCGGAGGGCGGTCTTCTGGTACGGGTCCCGGCGTCGAAGCTCGAAGCGTGGAACGCGGCTCAGGCGGAGGGCAAAGACAGGCCTCTCTCCAGGGGCGAGTTGCTCGCGATAGAAGAAATAACGCGTCGGTTTTACGGTTCAGCAGAATAAGCGCCCGCGACCTCGGGCTCCCGCAGGGTACTGAGGCGCGGTTGTCGGTATACTATCCTGAGGATTTGTGGGACGACGCCCTGAAGCTGACCGACGCGAGGATACTGAAAGATACCGGTCTGCACGTCGATTTTGTCGTCGGCGCTATCGAAGTGATGGGCTCCGATGGTTTGCCGCGGCTTGTCCATGGTGCGTACACCGGGGACGATTTTATCGTACGGGTCGACCATTTACAATATTCGGCCGACCAGATAGCGGACCATGAGCTTTTCCATCATATGGCTGAGACTGAGCCGGGGCTGCGCGGGCATGTCATGGAGAGGCTTGAAGGGCGTTTTTCAAAAAAAGAGTTCGCCGATATCACGAAGCTGTATACTCTGGAGCTCCGCGGCGTCATCGATGTGCCCGAAGATGAGGGCGCTCCCGGGTGGCAGGCGGCTGTGCAGGCCGTGGAGGACGAGATACTGGCGGATATTTTCGCGGGTATGAACAAGTTCGGGTTCGACGCCGACCGCTTCACCGACGATGTGCGGGATGCTGTGAGCAATTATAACGCGCCGATGGGCGCGGGGCACGAGGCTGCGGCTGCGGTCGACCGGACGACGGGGCCGCCTGCCGGGCGCGGGGGTTATTCAATCAACGGTGGGTTTGCTGATGAGGTCCAGGCATGGTTTGACAGTACGGAGCCTGACGATATGATGGTGTCGCCGGGGTACTTTACTGTCGGCACGACCTCACAGCCGCTTAGAGGTATTGGGGTCCGTGACGGCAAGGTATACTGGCGAAAGTCAAAAATCGGTTATATTTTGAACGAGCACCCTGAAATAAGTGTTGATACGGTCAAGCAGGTCCCGCTGATTCTTGAGAGCCCGGTAGCTGTGCTGAAGTCGATGACCAGGGACGACAGCATCGTGCTATTCGGCGAGCTTTATGCCGGAAACGGGCAGGAGGTAATGGCGTCCCTTGAGCTGACCCCGGCGCCTGCCGGCGGGATGGAAACGGAGTTTTCGATTATCTCGAGCGCTTACGGAAGGCGCCCCGCGAACATCAAGGCGCTTGTAGAAAACTCTGAGATTTTATATTTTGACCCGGACAAAAAAAGAACCAATGCCTGGCTGATGCAGCTCGGGGTACAATTCCCGTCACGCCAGCCAGCGCTTGGTTCTGATGGAACCGATGCCCGGTTGATGCAGCTCAGGGTACAATTCCCGTCAGGCCAACCGACGCTTGGTTCTATTGGTAAGGTAACATACTCGGGAAATGATGTCAAGATAGAGGGCGTGAGTTTTTCCGAGCTTATGGACACGAAAAATGTCAATAGCAAGTTTTCACTCGATGACGCGGGTGAGCGGGACGGCGGCGAGGCGCCTGCGCCTTTTGTGAAGGGTCCTGAGTGGATTGTGGAGGGGCTCGACAAGGCAGATTTGATGAGGGCTGGCGCGCCGTCGCGCAAGGCGCTCAAAGCTAACGAGCTTCAGGTGCGTAAAAAGTTCATAGACAGTTCATTGCGGGAGTTCTCAATACCGCAAAAAGACCGCGGCTGGGCGAGGGAACTGCTTGGCGGGCTCGCGTCGAAGCTTCGCAGCGGCGGGCCCACAGATTTGAAGGCAGTCGGAGATGTGTTCGATGAACTGCTTGAGGCCGGGCGCGTTATACCGGACAATTATCTGGAGTTCAAGGATGTCGCCGACGAGCTGAGGGGGCAGCGCATATATGTGTCCCCCGGAGTGAAGATAGAATACGGCGACGATTGGAATAGCGTCAGAAAGACCGCGTTTGGCAAGGGTGTGTACTTCACGAACAACAAGGCGGACCAAGCGCTCGACGTTATTAACATAGAGCTTGCGGAGATGTACCCGGGATTTTTCAGAGAGGACAGCACGGATATGACTGCGGTCCTCGGGAGCATCATGGATATTCTCACGGGCTCCGAACCTATTACGCATAAGCAGAACGCAAGGCGACAGGGCGGCGGTAACGCCGGGCAGGAGTTTGAGCTGCGCATGCGCCGTGACTTCAATAATATCATCGGGGAGTATTACACAGGCGTGTACGACGCGGAGGACTACAGGCGCTCAGAACTGGCCAAGGCTGCCGCTGCGTCTGACGAGGCACTGCGCAAGTATGGCGGGGCTATGCAGGAGATTCGTGCCGCGCGTGAGGCGACGCGTACAGCTTCACAGCGCAAGGACCCTGCAATGACCAAGGAGGAGTTTAGGGGTACTCTGAGCGTCATGGGCGAGGGCATAAACATCGACGGGGCGCTGGGAAACTATGGCGCGGCGCCGTCGGTGGCCGCTAACCGGCAGGCGGCATATAAGACAAAAAAGGCTGTGTGGGAAGCGGAGAAGCGCCTGAGGCCGACGGACGACGAGAAAGAGTTTGCCCGCGGCCTTGTGGCAGGCCACAATGATATGTCCGGTTTACCCGCGTCTATGGACCCGGGCAGGGTTAGCGCACTGGCGGACTATTACAGCGCCGAGGAGTCGTTTGCGCATAATCCCCTGTCTGAAATCAGGAATGAGATAAACGCCGCGCTCGACGAGCAGATGGCGGAGCTGTTCGCTGACTCTGACCAGTTTAAACCTTTAGGCGCGGTCAAGCAGAATTTTATGACGCCTGAGCGGGTCATGCGGCGTATATTCAGGGACAGCGACAAAAACCCGGAGCGGGGTGAAGCGATAAACCGCGCGATTTTCTACAGGGTGGACGCAAACGAGGCGGAGCGCTACCGCTGGAAGAATAAGATTGTCGAGAAGCTGAGCCGGCACGAGGATGCAAGAGGGCGTCGGCAGCCGCTGTCCACTCTTGAAGACCGGGTAGTCAAATGGGTCATGGAAGGTAAAGCGGCTTCCGAGATAGTCGCCGGGCTGGAAATGAAAGAGTCGATAATTAACGCGGCGACGAATATCAGCAAAGGCGCAGCGCCGGAGGACGCGGGGCGGGAGTTCTCGCTCGACCGTGACGGTCGCAGGCTGGCGGTGCTGTATTCACGGTGGCTGGACGCGCAGGACGCCATCAGGGACGGCAAGGTCGACTCAGTCAAGGTCGAGAACGCCGTGAAGGCGTATCAAGAGTTCTATAACGACATGTATGCAGTAATGAACGAGTTTCTTGTAGCGCACGGGTACGAACCCATAGGCTTTATCAAGGGGTATGTCCCTCATATGCAGGAGCCGGATATTCTAGAGAAGCTGAACACTGCGCTCAAGTCAATAATGGGGATACAGGACGACGCTGAGAGCATACCGACCGCATTCGCGGGGCTGTCGCAGGATATGAAGCCGTATAAGCGGTGGAGCCCGTTCCACGAGAGCAGGTACGGTGAAGACGACGACGCTAAAATCGGCATAGGGTACCGCACTGACAGATATCTTGACCACGAGTCCGACATCTTGTACCACACGGACGATAATATGCGGGCGCGGGCGGTGTCGCGATACATCAGGCGGACGTATTCGCCGCAGGAGCGGCGTGAGAATCTTTCGTGGGCGGAGGGCTTGCGCCATGGCACGCACGAGGAAAAGCTTTCGTTCCTGCGTGAGAACGGCGTCATAAGCCGCGCGAGCGCACTGAGCGATGAAGATATTGACATTGCGCTTGAGAGGTTCATCGGCGAGGAGTATGACAAGATACAAAACAGCGGGAAGTACAGCGAGCTTGTCAAGTTTTTCGATAACTATGCCAATATCCTCGCCGGTAAGCGCAACTGGTTCGACAGGAGCAGCGAGTGGCTCGTCGGGCGCAGCAATATGAGCATTGGGAATAAGATACACCGCGTGTTCCAGCGGGCGCAGGTGGCGGGTAGTTTCCCGTCGGCGGTGAGGCAGCTCTCGCAAGTCAGCATCATAGCGGGCGAAGTCGGCAAAAAGCATGTTGCGCAGGCGCTGTACGAAATCATGACCGGCAAGCTGCGGAGAGACGGGTTTATCGGGCAGAGCGACTACCTGACAGGAAAGAAAGGGCAAGAATACCTTTCAAACTCTGTCGGGCAAATGATTATGGGCGCAATGTTCACACCGGCAAAAATGGTGGACGCTTTCACGTCTGAGCTTGCTGTGCGCAGCCGCTACTTACAGGAGGTCGCTGCAGGAAAGAGCTACGATGAAGCGATGCGCATTGCAGACAGGTACGGGCGGAGCGTCGTCGGCAGCCGGATGAAGGGGTCTAAGCCTCTGGTATTTGAGTCGAGCGCTTTCTTTTTGAAAATGGCGACGATGTTCCAGCTTGAGATTGCAAACAAGTATGACCACTTCCGCTACGACGTGCCTGACGATTTCCGGGAGATGGTGCGGGAACATGGGAAAACCCGTGCAATAGCTTCACTTGCAGGTACTATCGTTCAAATGCTGTTCCTTGGCTTTTTGGTCAACCGTGCGCTCAAGGAGGTGTCGGGGGTCGAGCCTGCGCTGTTCGACCTTGGCGGGCTTGCTGCGCATTTTATGGCGTCGGGCTACGGGATGGAGACAAACGACTGGCTCATGGCAGTTATTGACAATGGCTGGGAAAAGCTCACCGGCGAGCGTTTGTTCGATACCGACAGACTCGACCCGGAGCGCGAGTTCAAAGCAGGGTCTGCACTTGCTGACGCCGGGGCGCGCGTACTGAACGATTTGCCGTATGCGCGCAACATAGCCGGGCTGCTCGGCCTGAACAACGACAGGCCCGCGCTCCCGAACATTACCGGGCCCGTGATGGGCGTTTATAATGCGATAACGAAACGGGACGATGAGGACGGCGGCATGGTCCCGGCTGAGGTCATGAGGGCGCTCATCGGGCTGGGCGCGGAGGTTTTGCCCGGCGGAAGGCAGATAAAGCGGACATATGAAGGCGTGGAGGCAATACAGCGCGGAGGGAGCTACAACGGGTACGGCGACGACGCCAGGCTTCGGTACCCTGTGGAGGGCGGCTTTTGGAATACTGTGCGCGCGTCGATGTTCGGCACAAGGGCGCTGCCTGAGACTGACCGCTTCTACGCATCGGGCAATGCTGCGCTGTCGAAGAAGCAGACGGCGTTGTTTGACTCGCTTGTGGAGGGCGGCGCCGACCGCGGGGAGCTTTACGGCGCGTTCATGGAGTGGCGGCGTATCGCTGCAGATAAGGGGCCTGATATGGATTCGCTTACAAGGGGCGTCCAACAGCGCGACGTCATCACGGGGCTTGATTTAAGCGACAAGCAGAGGCTTGAACTGCATCAGGGACTTACGGGCGCTGAAAAGCGCACAGACAAGTTTGAGCGGGTCATGAAGACAGGGCTTTCGTGGTCAAAGACCGTCGAGGCGTACAACAAGTGGGCGGAGCTTAACGAAGACGATAAGCTGAAGCCAAGCGAGAAGGCCGTCGCGTTTGCAAAGTGGGTTGACGGGAAGAAGTTCACGCTTTCACAGGCTGCGACTGTCAAGGAGCAGTTCAAGTTCAGTATCACTCTGCCTGTTGAGGCGACGCGTTATGAGTCGCTGACGGCGGCGGGGCTGTCGTCAGGTGACGCTTCGGTGATAGCGGAAGCTCTGCAGAACCTCGAACCGCTACCGGGCCATACCGGCGTTACTGATATGCAGCGATACCGCGTCATCGACAACGCGAGGATATCTGCGGGCGACAAGGTCGCTGCTATAGGTACCATCATGGGTACGGAGATGGAGACTGATAATGGGAACCCGTCCCAGTACGCGAAGATGCTGTCCGTTATAGATTCCGGAGCGTCAGTGCGCGAGTATCTTGGCCTGCGCGAGAAAGACGGGGTTGACAGGTACCTCTCATACATCGATGCGGGCGTATCGTACGCTTCAGCGCTTGATATGGCCGACGCTATGGCGGAGGCAAGGATAGAGGCAGGCGACGACTGGCGGAAAGCTCTCCCGCGGTGGAGGGCAGCCGTCGACGCGGCGAACTCGCAGGAGGACCAACTTGCGGCATTGTCTGTCGCCATGGACGAGACGAACTACTGGAAGGCGACAACCGCGTACAGCTACGGGATATCACCGAGGCAGTACATACGGTTCAAGGAGCTCCTAAAAGAGATAGACGCCGCCGGGAATAATAACGGGAGCATCGACCAGAAAGAGGCGGCCGCGGCCATTAGCCGGATGCAGGGGCTGACGAGCACGCAGAAGGCGGTGCTGTATCAGCTGCAAAGTATTGGGTGGAAGACGAACCCGTACAACAACAGCGTTGCGAAGAACGTACGCGACGCTTACGAGCGGACGAGAACGGCAAGGCAGTCAAGCGCGCCTCAGCAGTTGTCGCTGCCATCGCCGCCGGGCGCGGGCTCGCCGCCATCACCGCCGCAGGCTCCGAGGGGGCTGTCCCTGCCGCCGCCTCCGGGCAGGGCGGGGTGAGAACGGCGTGATACACTTCACAAAAGCATGCTCAATAGAAATATTCACTTTATTGACCATAAAAATGAATATGCAATAAATAATGCATAAAATCGAACCCCTGAGCATCCGCAGCGCATGTACTTTTTGACCCACATTTTAATACACCCGGCATACACCCGATTATGATAATTAGTGCTAAAACTTGATAACAGTTGAGAAACATTAGAGTTTTTTACGAAAGTCAAAAACCATTGCGGCATAAAGAAAAACGCCCTGTTTTCAAGGCGTTTTTCTGGTGGACGATGGGGGACTCGAACCCTCGAACCCTCCGCACGTCAAGCGGATGCTCTACCAGCTGAGCTAATCGTCCATGAAGGTAGTGCAATATTACATCAGCAGTTACACGATTGTCAACAACTTTTTCGGTGCGTGGGGAGTGTCAAGGACAATAGAATACAGTTTCTTCCATCGGGCTGCGCGCGCTGTTAAAGTTGTTTATTTTATGGCTCTCG
>Ga0082212_10012368_pt1 | contig 10754 bp, 10 predicted proteins | sample TergutNt197P3_FD_71548 | JGI IMG/M metagenome (GOLD analysis project Ga0082212, IMG submission 71548) | Neocapritermes taracua P3 segment gut microbial communities from Petit-Saut dam, French Guiana - Nt197 P3 | ecosystem: Host-associated > Arthropoda: Insects > Digestive system > Gut ...
CATTATGACGAAAATGCAAGTGAAACGCTCGAGGATAAATTGGTGCGAGTGGCTGTAGACCGCATTAAAAGCCAAGTCATGGGTGATAATAACCCATTAATTACGACTTGCAATCCTGCCCCTTCAGAGGTATCATGGGACTAAGCGAAACGAAGGGAGGGCTTAAAAATGGCTTTGGAATCAGCTAAAATCACTGCATTGTACTGCCGACTTTCAGTCGATGACGGCAAGACTGGCGAATCGAATTCTATTTCTACTCAAAAAGATATATTAGCGAAATATGCTCAAGATAATGGCTTTCGCAACACACGCTTTTTTATTGATGATGGATTCAGCGGAGTCAATTTTGAACGCCCCGCCGTTAAAGAAATGCTCGATGAAGTAGATGCGGGAAACGTGTCAACCGTGATTGTAAAAGACTTAAGTCGATTCGGTCGTTCGCACGTTTATGTCGGCTTACATACTGAATATACGTTTCCGAATAAGGGAGTGCGTTTCATTGCCATATACGATAATGTCGACTCGGCTCGGTCGGATGGGGGAGTTGATTTCTCCCCTATAAAAAACTTTTTCAACGAACAGCACTCTTCCGAAACAAGCCGTAAAGTCAGAGCCTCCATGCGGAATAACGCTCTGAAGGGGAAGTCATGGGGGAAACCGCCGTATGGATACCGAATCGAAGATGACAGGAGCGTGTGGTTAATTGACGATGAGGCGGCGGCAGTTGTCAGAGAAATTTTCGAGTTATATGTATCCTCGGGAATGCCTATTTCGAATATATGCCGCAATTTAAGTGAGCGTGGAATTGATACTCCTGTAAAATACAGAACAGGAAAATGCGTAGCTAACAATTGGAATATTTGCACCGTCAATCAAATGCTCATCGACCCTACTTATATCGGGCGATATACAAGCCAAAAGTGCATGACTTTGTCGTACAAAAATAAAAAGAAAGTTGTCCGCCCCGAGAAGGATTGGGTAATTATTGAAGACCACCACCCTGCGATTATTGACAGGGATGTTTTCGATGCCGCCGTCCGCAAGCGTTCTTTTCGGCAAAAATATACCAAATGCGGTCAGCGTTCTGTGTTGAGCGGGTTGGTTCATTGTGCTGATTGCGGGGGAATTATGGCATATGCTCTGCAGGGCGAAAAACGTGATATTCCGAATTTTATGTGCAAGCGATATCGGAAAGCAGACTGCTTTAATAATCACAGATGCACTCGCCATGGAATACGAGTTGCAATCGTGGAGCAACTTGCTCTTGAGACAATCCAAGAAACAGTGAACCTCTGCATGACCGACAGAAAAGCCTTTGAAAATCGAGTTTATAATTCATCTACTGCCGATACCGAAAAACTGCTGAAAGCAAGAATCGCCGAGTTAGAAAAAACAAGGCGAAAAATAGATGAGATAGATAAAGTCATCAGTCGCATTTACAAAGATAATGTTTCGGGAAAAATAAACGATGAGCGGTTTGGCAAAATGCTCTCGGAATATGAAAATGAGCAAGCAGAATTGAATGCGGCTGAGGAACGACTCCGTGCAGAAGTCGAGGAGTTGAAAGGCAAAACCGTGAACATACAGGGGTTTATAAATATAGCAAACGAGACGGGGGAAATCACTGAGTTGACGGAAAAAATAGCACGGTTGTTTATTTCTAAAATTGTGGTTCATGAGGCGGTTATTAAGGAAGGCACAAAACGAGTGAAGGACAGTCAAGAAGTAGAAATTTACCTTGCGTATATCGGTAAAGCGTAAAGTCGAACACAGTTTGAAGTGTTCGACTTTTTATTTATCGGTTTTAACAATCGTCCCAAGGAAAGCCCTGCTCACGAGCGTAGAACTCGTTTATGACTGAACGAAATCCCATGATTTCATTCTCGCCGACCTCCGTGTCAATTCCGTCAGGGATAGCTTTATTGGGAACCTACGAGGTCGCGTTATAGGGAACATACCGAATCTGGCAGTTTCCCGATGAACCTATAATGGAACTCAATCTCCTGTTGTCGGTTGCCGAGTCTGCGGTCACCACTCGGCTCGAACACCACAATTTTCTCAAGCAAGTCAAGAATCATCTCCCGAGTCAACTCTTCCGAAACCGTATGTTTCCTAACTTGTTCAACAAACAACCGTGCATTTTCTTTGTCGTTGTTTTCGGCATCTAACTTGGCTTGGAGAGCTTTCATTTGAACAGTGACTTCATTTTGCTCGTTTATATAGCCACTGTACAAATTCGTGAAAGTTTCCGAAGTTATCTCGCCGAGTGCGTTCTGCTCCACGATTTTACGAATAATGTGGTTTAATTCGTCGTTGCGTTTTTTCAGCTTAATCAAAGCCTTTTCAGCGATTTTAAGAGGCTCTCGATTGGCAGATATCTGACTGACAATTTCCTCTGCCGTTAAATTCGCAGAAATAAACGAATTCAATCGTCTGAGCGTTTCGGTGTAAATGTCTGCGTAAATTGTGTAGTGAGCAGTGCAGGTTTTACGCTCGACTTCGCTACTGCTACAATGGCGATATTTATTGCACAAATAATTACCGCTTTTATGTCCCGCCTTGCCGTTGTAACCTCTGAAAGTCATGTTCCCGCCGCAGTCTGAACATTTTAGAATGCCCGCAAAAACATTTGTTATGCCTTTGGAATTTGCTTTTTTCTTGAGCTTGATTAATTTTTGAACTCTGTCAAAAACATCACGCTCAACAAGCGGTTCATGCATCCCTTCCACAACTATCCATTCCGACTCGGGGTGAACAATTGTCTTTTTATTTTTGAAAGATTTCGTGGTATATTTGTGGCTTGCAATATCACCAATATATACACGGCTTTCAAGAATACGTCTGACTGTACTTGTTCGCCAGTCATAAGGGAAATTCTCGTCACAACGATTGGTTTTAATTCCGAGCATTTGACATTTGTACAACGTAGGAATTAAAATTCTGTCGTCTGAAATAATCCGTGCAATTTGATGTGTTCCAAGCCCGTTGTCTGCCATTTCAAACATTCGTTTAACAACTGCGGCAGACTCGGGGTCGGGGATTAAAACGTGTTTGTCATCGGGAGATTTGACATATCCGTAAGGTGCGTGTCCCCCTGCGAACTCACCTTTTAACGCTTGGTTTTTCTTAACCGCACGAATCTTTCTCGATATATCACGAGCGTAGTATTCGTTTATGACACTTTTAAATGCCATGATTTCATTTTCGCCGTGAAAAGTGTCGATATTGTCACCCAATGCAATCAACCGCACGTCATTATCGGGTAGAAATATTTCCGTCCAAAAAGCGATTAGTGCGTTATTTCTACCAAGCCGAGAAAGGTCTTTGATTAGCAAAACTCCGATTTCACCCGCCTCGATTTCCTCGGTCATTCGCTTAAGCGAAGGACGGTCAAAATGCGTACCTGAGTACCCATCATCGACATACTCGTTTTTTACTATAAAGCCGTTTTCAATTGCATATCTGTTTAGTATTTCTCGTTGATTACTAATGCTGTTACTTTCGGAATCTCCCCCATCGTCCCGAGAGAGTCTAAGGTAGATTGCCGCCGTAATATCCCGCTGTTTCATTTTACTCCTTTCCGATTCCCAAGACAGGGAAAAGCGGTCACTACGGTTATTCGCATGACCATTATACCTTATTTTTGCGAATAAAGCAAGCGATTTCGGCTAATTTGAAGTGGGAATTGTCGGGTCTAAATCCCGAATTATCCGCCTTGTCATTATATCGTTTATAGTTTCTTTTCCGTTTAAATATTCTCTGATTATGTACTTCGTGCCATTTATATCTCGTGTATATGAATTATCGGGTTGGCGTTTATTTTCTGTGTTTTCAACTTCCAATTTATCAACTTCTTGTTTAGTTTGTAAATTGGACATATGTACCGCCTTTCCTTTAAGCCTATGCTTGGACGGCTTGTACATATTCTTGAAAAAATGATTGACAACGCATTAATTCTGTGTTATACTATATTTCAGAAACCAAGAAAGCAGGGAATTATCATGGGAGTCGATATAAGCAGTTCAATCGCCAATCTCAGCGTGGGTATGAATATGGCGAAATTAAAAACGCAAGTCTCGGTAAACTTGTTAGATAAAGTAATGACTGAATCTGCAGACCTTGCGATTTCAATGTTGGATATGTTACCCCCGACTTCTATAAGTGAAATCGGCGGGATTTTAGACACAAGAGCGTAACATTATAAGTCCCCTCAAACTGAGGGGACTTATGCAAATGCTGATAAACAGTGACTTTGCAGAACATAACTCAAATTGAGTACCGTAGACAAGCTATTTCAGAAATAAATCTTCGCACACTTATAGCACAAATTATCAGTCGCTAATGTGTAATACATATCTTTCCAAGCGACAAAAACACCGCACTGTCTGCAGTGCCTCAGCTTTTTTATAGGTCTGTAAACATACCATTCATAGACATTGCGTTGCTTGGGCGTAAAATTTCCATAATTACCCTTTGCAACTTTTTTAGCAATTTCATGTGCAGGATAACTCAACCATTCACATTCTGTTATTTCATGTAGAAATTGCAAATAATCTTTATCAACAAGCAATTTTTTTAGTTCGTATTTATCAATCATACCTAAAACCTCCACGTCACATCAAGCATCAAAAGCGAATCAACCACACTTCGCACTTGTTGTGCCGCACCAACACTGTCGGCGAAAAAACCGCCAGTGCCGCCGTCCCGACTTTCATAAAAATGACTCGCCATCATAATTATCGCTTGCTCGGTCGTTGCGGGAATCCTGCCTTTCGATTTCAATAAACTCCCGCTTTTCTTGTGCTGATAACGCTCCGTATAAGCGACAGCCGCAGAAATATAATGCCTTAATAACTCATCATCTCGGTCATGTTCAAGAATGAGATTCAACTTGACTTTTCGTAATAACTCACTCATCTGCGATTGCTAAAACTTTGACAGCCTCGGGCAGAATCAACTTTCCGTCAACACGCTGAGTTGCTTTGAACCCGATTTGGTCTGTCGTTTGGAACAGTTCATCTAACCGCTTGAACGTGCGACCTTTGCGGTCTGCAATCCAATAATAAGAGAAATCACCGAAAGCAAGCACACTCGCCCCCGCCGCAATATCGGGCATAAACCTCGAAACATGAACGGGATGCCCTAAAAGCGTACTCGGAGTTCCCGCCATCAGCGAGGCTTGCCATAAATACTGACCCGAGTTGTCTTTCAATTGACGGAGCGATTTCACAGTCGTGTCATTGCACAAGAAAATTGCTTTGTTGCGATATGGCGGTTTTAATTCATGGAATAAAGACATAACATCATCGAATGTTATTGTTGCCCCCGCCGCATCAATGCTCGGAGCGGTCGTAAGAAATCCAGTCGGTTTATTCGTGCCGTCACCGACAATAAATGCCTCTTCCTCAAGAACGCCGAGTCTGCGACCGAAGTCATCAGCCATAAAGGAATCAAGCGGAAACTCACTGTCATCAAGCAATTCTTGAGACACTTTTATCATCGTGCCGAGTTTGTGTGCGTTCAGCGTGACCTGACCGAATTCGGTGTCGCTCGTGGAGATTTCCTCTGCCTCGCCGAGCCATGCCGCAGTCCCCCGTGATGCCACAACAGGAATTTGCAGTTCACCGCTCGAAGTGCTGATAATGCGGCAAATCCGCCGCATAACATTATGCTCTTCCAACGCTTGAACAAGCTGACGATGGAATTCATCGGGGGCAAGGTAGCCGCCTTTGGAATCGGGAGCGAGTGCCAAATCGTTAGATATTGGAGAAATTCCACGGACGTAATTCCAAAAACCCGACTCACGCTCGGTTGATTTTACAGGAGTTTGAGGATTATTCAAAATCGCTTTGACTGTGGGATTAGCGGGAACAGTCAAACTTTCCTTGAGTTTTGTTGCACGTTCTAATCTGTCGATTTCGTTGTTGAGCGTGGCGATTTGCTTTTCCATTTTCGCATAAGTTTCGTTGTCGGAATCAGTCCAATTTTCGCCGCCGTTATTGTTTTCGATAAAGGCGAGAGCCTCCTCAGTTACCCGTGAGCAATCGTCACGCAGTTTCAAAATTTTATCTTCCATCGGTTGAAATCCCCCTGTTTTATTAATTTTATTTAGCAATGAATTGAACACTTTCTGTTGACAAATTCGTGTATTATTTAGAACAGAAGATGGGATTTTTATGGCATGATTTTCGCCGTCTTGGTACATAATACCGTCCGCAAAACCCATTGAAACAGCGACTTGGGCGGTCATATCGGTTTCGGCATCCATGAGCATTGACAACTTATCCCGAGGCAACCCCGTCTGCATTTCGTAAGCGTTTATAATTGACTCTTTCACGCTGTCTAATAACGCTTTCACCTTGAGCATTTCTGCAGAATCACCGATGGCAATTGTCGACGGATTATGCACGAACATATGTGCAAGTGGCGACATTAAAATCGTGTCACCCGCCATCGCAATTATACTCGCAGACGATGCCGCAATCGCATCTATTTTCACAGTGACTTTTCCCGAATTCTGCGAATACTCCTTGAGCATATTGTAAATTTGCGTAGCCGCAAAAACATCACCACCGTGGGAGTTAATCCACACAGTTATATCGCCAGTTCCCGATTGCAAATCGGCTTTGAATGCGGCGGGAGTAACTTCATCGCCCCACCAAGTTTCTTCGGAAATAGCACCATTTAAGTGCAATTCACGTTCACTATTTTTATCAGTGAAATTCCAAAATTTATTCATTTTGAGTGTCAGCCTCCTCATTATTTTTGTAGGCAATTCCCGCATTCTTTAATTCCGTAACATTTCCGTTCACAAGAAATTTGTTACCGCCGAGTTCATCGGGGATTTCGTTCATATTTTCAAGTCGGCGAATGTCATTCGGACACATAAATCCGTTCTGAATTCCCAAAGTATAACCCTTCATGCGGGTTTCATAATCTCCACGGAGCAATCCGTCTAAATTGAATTTTATAAAATACTTCCCCTTTTCCGAAGGCATGAGCAGTTTCTGCCGCATGGTCTGCTCTAATTTCACAATCCACGGAGTGAGGCAGTTTTTCACAAAAGCAAGGCTCTGATGCTCGATATTGCTGAATGTTGCGTGTTCCAAATCGCCAATCATGTGCGGCGGGACATTGAACCACCCTGCAATCTCGTCACGCAGAAATTTCCGTGTTCCGAGAAACTGTGACTCTTCTGGAGTGAGCGACATTTTCTTGAAAGTCAACCCTTTTTCGAGTATTGCAATTTTACCTGTGTTTTTTGTGCCTTTATGAAGTTTATCCCAATCCAATCGGAAATTATCGTGGTCGCTGATGGTTTGTGTATGCTCCAACACACCACTCGGGCAGGCGGAATTTTTGAAATGACTTGCAGAGAATTCCTCGGTTGCTATCATTGAACCAACCATCTGCCGTGCCATTGTCAACGGTGAATATCCGACTAATGCATCGGGGCTGAGCCCTAAAAAATGCAACACATTATTTCGATGTAAAGTAATCCCGCTTGATGAATTTATGTTGATTTTTCTGTCATCATAATCGGGAAAATAAGTATAATAAATCTCGCCGTCATCACCTCGCCACACTCGTATTTTCTGCGGCATTAACGGATACAAAGCAGTCGGTTTTCCCGCACCGTTACGCAGAATTTGTGCATAGGCATTTCCGTGAATTAGCAAGTGAGACATCAGCGTTTGACGAAAAGTATTGCTCGTCATTTCGGGATTCGGCTCATATTGCAACAACTCGTGCAGATGATGTTGTGGTCGTAATTTTACACCGCTTTCTTCTTGCTCGAAAATATGAATCGGGAGCGAGGCGATATGCTCTGAAATTACACGAATACAGGCAAATACAGTCGCAGTCTGCATAAAAGTGCGTTCATTTACAACCGTTCCCGCCTCGGAAATGCTACTTCCAAATATGCTGTCCCCGCTTGCAGAAATCGCATTTTTGACTTGTGGCTTTGGTTTCGTTTTTCGTGAAAATAATCCCATTGCAAATTATCCTCAATTTCTCGGCTTAACAATTCCACCAACTGCAGGGTCGTAATAAGCGAGACCGCCGCCGTCCGCATACGGATTATCGTCACTCTCGTGACAGACCGCCCTTCCGAATGCCATGAAAGTCGCAACCGCCGCATCTATCTTCTCGGTTGAACGCTTTTTATCGGGACGAATATTCCCCGACTCATCGTGATGAACCATAATATTATCGAAATTCCAACGCAGAACCTTGCATCCATTATGTGCGATTCTGCCAGTAATAACGTGCCGCATTAACTCTTCCATCGGCTGACTCATTGAGGCGAACCCCTGCCCAAAATCGACAACGGTAAATCCCGCATCACGGAGATTTTGCATCAGCATTGTCGAACCCCAACGGTCGAAAGCGATTTCTTGAATGTCATATATTTGACCTAATTCAATTATTTTTTTCTGCACATAATTGTAGTTGATAATCTCGCTGTCGGTAGTTTCGATTAACCCCTGTGCAAGCCACTGGTCGTAGGGTACTTTGTCGGTTGTGACTCGCTTTTCAAGCGATTTTTCGGGAATCCAATAATGCCCGATGATGCGATATTTCTCGTCTTCATCATTGACATCATCGGGCGGGAAAATCATCACAAATGCCGTCATATCTTGCGACTTGCTCAAGTCCAAACCGCACCAACATTTCTTGCCCTTGAGTGACTCTCTGTCCACTGGAAAATCACATTTATCCCACAGCGACATAGGCATCCAACGTGTCGATTGTTTCACCCATTGATTAAGGTTGAGTCGGCGAAAATTATTCTCGGTGGCGGGATTTAACAGGGCTTTTTCGTATTCCAACAAGAAATTATCCTCACTGATTGTTATGCCGTAAGACGGATTAACCGCCTTCCACACTTCGGGAGAAGTCCAGTCTGCATCGTCCTCCGCACCGAATACAACGGGGTAGAACGTGGGGTCATATATTTTCCCACGAATAATTTCGACTGCTTTTTGGTGCTGTTCGTAACAAATGGAATTGCGGTCAAACCCCGCCGTGGTTATAATAAAAGTCATGGGTTGCTCTCGTGACATTCCCGAGCCTGATGTCATAACATCGAAAAGTCGGCGGTCTTTTTGTGCGTGAAGTTCGTCAAAAATAAGTCCGTGGACGTTGATTCCGTCTTTGGTATATGCCTCTGCCGAGCAGACTTGGTAAAAGCTGTCTAAGGGTTTGAAAGTCATGCGTTTCTGCGACAAATGCAGTTTCATCATTTGTTTCAAATACGGAAACTGCTCCACCATATGCACCGCAACATCGAACACAATACTCGCCTGTGAGCGGTCGGTGGCACAGCCGTAGACTTCCGCACGTTTTTCCATATCGCAACAAGTGAGCAGAAGTGCGACCGCCGCCGCCAATTCAGACTTGCCGTTTTTCTTGGGTATTTCCACATATGCAGTTCGGAATTGCCGACACCGATTGTGTTGTTTGACGATTCCGAATAAGTCCCGCAAGAGCCGCTCTTGCCAGTCAATGAGTTGAAACGGCTGACCGTGCCATTTGCCTGTTGTATGCCGCAAATGCTGACAAAATAGCACCGCCGCATCAGCGTATTTTTCACGGTAAATACTCATGGGAGCTTTGTATTCACTCGGCTTGTAGTTTTTTAGTCTGCGAAAATCTTGCATAGTTGTCCTCAATAATTTATATGATGAATATTTGAGAAAAATGTTGTAATTCTCAAAAAAGTATGTTATAATTATTATGTCGAAGTTTTGCGGTATGATTACTGCGTGGATTTTATATTAAAAGAGGACATCAAAATGAGTGATTTTTCAGGGGCTGTTATGCTTAGAGCAGAACATAAAGATACCGCATTGGAATACATGGAGGATAATGTATTTTTAATTCAATTGAACGACAATTGGATTTGTAGACTTTCAGAAAACGATGACAGCAGTATGATGAATATTGCGAAATATTCAAAGGCGGTTTTAGATTTATCAGAAGAAATTCCGTTAATGCACGTTATGCACCCCGAAGACCACTGTTTTGGATTGTGTATTCTGCATAAAAGCGAGTTGATGTGCCGTTTTGGTGTTTCATACGAGATGGATGAGTCTGAGATGGAAGAGTGTCCCGAATTGTCTGAATCAATGGGATTTGGACGGTTCGTTAAAGATGAATTTGAACAGTTTAAACTATTCGGATTTGACGATAATGATTGTGCAAAAATGTATGATATTTTCACCGAAGTTGACATGAGCGACTGGAAAACTAAATCCGAAAGCGTTAGACAGTTGTTCTCTATTTTGGGAATTGAAAATTTCAGCTTTGTATCACATCACTATGTTAGTAGCGATAAAGAACGTGGCGAAACACATTTTAATATAATCGAGTGGTAAACGAAACGATTAACAACATAAATCAGTATACAAGCAACAGCCCCATTCTCAAAGAAGGCGGGACTGCCGCATATTCGATTGTTGCGGAATTATTCAGTTTCAAATTCCTTGAACAAATCATCGTTCCCCGTCAGAAGTTCAAGCATTAAAAGTGAGCCGAGTTTGAAACTGTACAAGAAACTTTTCTTCTGATGTAGGCTTGCGTACTCCAAATAAAAGTATTCCAATTTCTCAAATCGCTCGTACTCGTCTTCTGTCAATTTGCTTTTAAGCCATTTGAGTTCCTCACGGATTTTATTAGTGATAGGTTTGTAATCCGAGTCGAAAACATTAAGGTTGCTATACGGTTGGACTTTCCCGCAGAAAAGTTTT
>Ga0082212_10012369_pt1 | contig 10754 bp, 8 predicted proteins | sample TergutNt197P3_FD_71548 | JGI IMG/M metagenome (GOLD analysis project Ga0082212, IMG submission 71548) | Neocapritermes taracua P3 segment gut microbial communities from Petit-Saut dam, French Guiana - Nt197 P3 | ecosystem: Host-associated > Arthropoda: Insects > Digestive system > Gut ...
TGATCGGCTTGATCTACGACACGACGTTGCCGTCGGACATAAAAAAACAACAGATCGAAGACATCTTGACGATGATCGACGGCGTGGCTCGGACAACGAACTACAACGGCAAGCGCATGCTCGATGGTTCAATCAGCGAAGAGATGGGCGGAGCACTTTTCCAACTCGGAAAAGATGTTCAGGATGCAATGCAGTACCGAATGTCCATCCCGAATATGATGGTCTCCAATCTCGGCGGAACGAGCGGAAAATTGTACGAATTGCGGTCGATTGATTTGGAAACGGACGAGGGGAAAGCACTGGCATACGCCATCGTCAACGAGGCGGTCAACATGGTGGCAATCCAGCGAGGAACGATTGGAGCAGTGCAAAAAGGGGTGTTGGACAACAACGCCAAAAACTTGGACATTCAGTTGGAAAAGGTGTCGGAGTCGGAAGGTTTGATTTCCAATGCAGATATGGCGTTGGAATCATCCCGGCTCAACCGAGCGGAACTGCTCGCTCAATCGGCAATGAATTCGATCCTGTACTCCCGAATGTTCAACCAGTTTATCCTCAATTCGCTATTGTAGATAGTCGTTGCCGTCTTGACGAACAGGAGAAAAAATCTACAATCACGATGTTGCAGTTGATTGAACACTGATGGTACATCTCATGAAAAATCCGATTGGGAAACGGCATCGCTACAAAAAATCTTGCACATTCATTTTTGTGAAGGGATAGGTTTCCGACCACCGAACTCTGTGATCGCAATTACAATTACGGTTCTTGGTCGGTATTTGAGAAACGGCGCAAGAGTGGCAAACGTAAGCCCGCCAGCGAGTCCGACGACACGCCACAATCAGCCGGGGCTTACACCCACCGTTCATTAGACTATGTGTTATTTCTCCGCAACGTCATAGCAATATAAAACCTTTCCGTGCCGAAGGTACAATTTCTTACTGCATATAACAGGATGTGCCCAAAACATTCCGGCTCCGCCTCCTTCTTCCTCCGTAGGAAGTGTGAACCGACCGGTCTCCTCGTATTTTTCCGGCGTTGCCTTGACCAGTGCAACGGTTGGGTCCCTTTCGGAAGTACAGTACAGCATGCCATCTGCACATGAGATCGCTCCCATTCCGACACCAGGATTATCCCACGCCGTCGAACCGTCTTCGAGTTTGATGCACGACCAATTCCGCATTCGCTTGTAGTTTTGCGTTGCGGTGTAAGCGTAACCATCCTTAATCACGGTGCCGCCGTGCATATTGTCGAACTCTTTTTTTATCCACACTTCAGTGGGTACAATGAGTTTACCGTAGGCATTTAACTCGAACAGTTTCGCTCCCGTGCCATAACCAGAGGTAACAAATAGTTTATTGTCGTCGAAGAAGTAGGGTATTGTCGCCATCACGTCCCATTCTGTTTTGTGGGGAATAAAGAAAAGTTGTTCGCCAGTATCTCCATTGACGGCAAGCACTCCGAATTGGCACATATTGACGTAAATCCGTTTGTCAGCGAAGTTAAAGGCGATCATCGACGCATAATTTCCGCGTTGCCCGGTACTGGGGGTTGCCCAGATTGAGTTGCCCGTCATTTTATCGAGAGCCACGACGGCGGCGGCTTCTCCGCCGACCCACAACACGACTTTGTCTCCATCAATGTAGGGGGACTCGGCATAAGCCCACTGCGGTACCTGGGCGAGATAGTCTTCGCGAACGTTTCGTGTCCAGATTTCCTTTCCAGTGTCGGCTTCGATACAAGCGATCTTTCCAAGGGAAGAGTACGCATAGATGCGGTTGCCGTCAATGGTTGGCGTGCCTCGTTCGCCGGGAAAAAGCCTTTTGTCCACCCAGGCGGAACCATTATCGTAACGCCAAAGTTCGTTGCCTGTCTTTTCATCGAGTGCAAAAACAAACGAATTGGCTGTTTGGTCGGTATCGCCGGTCTTTATGTTTCCGGCGGTGAAGATACGTCCTTCGGATATGGTAACGCCAGCATAGCCGGGGAATTCGGTGTCGCCGATCTTATTGGTTTTCCACAGTAGCGTCGGTCCCCCCTCTTTCCAAGATTTGAGCAAGCCGGTTTCAGGAGAAACGTTGTCCCGGTTGGAACCATGAAAGACCGTCCAAGACTGTCCGATAACGAGAGTTGCCGAGCAAAACAGTACGGCAAGGGAACAGAGAGTACGTGTAATCATTTAGGCAAAGGAATTGTGAATAGGTTTTGAACTCCGCCCCATTTTATCACGGTAAGAGCGGGAAAACAATGGGGAGAGCCGAATTGTATTGTCTTGGGGTAGGCTTGCAATTACCGAACCGCTTGCTTACAATGGGGTCATGGAATTCGCAATCTGTAACGAATTGTTTGAGGCGTGGAACATCGATGGAGTTTTCGATTTTCCACGCGTCTTTGAATACGTAAAAAAATGCGGTTACAACGGCATCGAAATCGCTCCATTTACCATCGAGAAGGATGCATTTCACATTCCGGCAACTCGCCGCTTGGAAATCCGCCGACTCGCCGAAAAAAACAACTTGGAAATCACCGGACTTCACTGGCTTCTTACCAAAACGGAAGGATATTACCTCACGTCGCCCGATCCAGTCATGCGGCAGAAGACCGCCGACTATTTTCTGGAACTGGTCCGCTTGTGTGCCGACTTGGGCGGACATTTCATGGTACTGGGTTCGCCATTGCAACGGAACATTTTGCCAGACATGTCTCCCGATCAAGCATTCGATTACGCCGCTGAGGTGTTGCAAAAAACTGTTCCGATGTTGGAGCGATGCGGCGTACAGATCGCACTGGAACCGCTTACGCCGAAGGAAACCAACTTTCTGACGACCGCCGCCGAGACGGTGCGGTTAATCGAAAAGATCGGTGCCCCCAGCCGAATCGCTCTCCATTTGGATTGTAAGGCGATGTGTTCGGAAGAATTGTCGATTCCCGAATTGATATGGGCGAATAAGGAGCACATGATTTATTTCCATTTGAACGATCCAAACTTGCAGGGACCCGGCTTCGGTGAACTGGATTTCGTGCCGATTATGGCGGCTCTGCGTGAGGTTGATTACAATGGTTGGGCTTCGGTCGAACCCTTCGACTACACTCCCGGTATTGAGATGTTGACGGAAAAGAGCATTGTCCATGTGAAGCAATGCCTTGAAAGAGCCGGGGAGTAACCGGTACACCGGCGTAGTCCCCAAAATTACGCTTGATTCAAACAACACCAAACAGTATAATGCCTTTATAATGGTCGGTGCCGATTCTGTGTTGCCATGAATTCTTCCGCTTTCCGCTTTTTCGTGTTCGCTTGTGTTGCGATATTGTGTTTGACAACCGGTTGCCGAGACGATTCTGCGCGAGGCAAAGGGTACAATCTCTTGGACACGTCGAAAAATACCAGGCGGGATCCTCCCAGACCTCCGCGTGTGACTCCTGCCGATGATCCGACCAAACGGATTGCAGAAGCAATACGGCAAGCGGGGGATCCTGAAAAAAGGAGAGCCAGCCAACAGTTGATTCCGTATGCGGTATGTTTGACCGTAGTGGCGGTAGTGGTCGGCGGTCTGCTCTATTGGCAAACGCGGTTGCGAAAGCGGGCGGAGTGGGAACTGAACGACCCGATGGCACTCGTGCAGGAGTTGAACTTCGTTCACCAACTTTCCGAACCGGAAAAAAAATGGATGAAGGAACTTGCCGAACGAAATGCGTTGCCGAACCCTCTCAAAATTTTCGTCGAACCGAAGTTTCTCTTGGAGGCGTGGGAAGACATTTCGTTTAACCCGGAACGTCCGATGATACGCCGGCTCCTTTCCCGGTTGTTCGAAATTACTGTACAGGGACCGGGATCAGACTCGGCGGTCAGTTCCAACGCAACAACGCAAGCACCGGGCAACGTGAACCCATCGGTGAACAATCTTTCAGCGAGTACGTTCTCTGAAGTCGGCGGTTCGTCGGTACGGAGTACCGGCTAACTATCAGTGCTGGTGAATTGCCATTCCAATGTAAATGGAAGTCAAAAAAGTGAAAATGTACGCCTGCAAACAAGCAACGAGCAATTCAAGGAAACTGATCGCCACCGAAGCCCCCACTGCCATCATCGTAACAGGAATCCACGCATAAACCGCCCAAGCGGACATCGGAATAAACGCAAGGAACACCGCCATCATCAAGTGTCCGCCGAACATGTTCGCCATGAGACGAATGCACAACGAGCAGTGTTTCACGAAGAAACTAAACACTTCGAGCACGAACAAAACCGGAGTCAACACGGTCGCAAGATTGATGGGTCCCACCTTGCCTTCAATATGCGGCACCATTCCCGTCCAAAAACCGACCGTTCCATGATGTCGGATACCGGTGGCAATGACGATGGTCAGTGTACAGAGTGCCAAGACGGCAGTAACGGTAATGGCTCCTGTCGGCGACCCCAGCCACGGCACCATTCCGAAAAGGTTACAAAACAACACGAAGAAAAAGAGTGCCCAAAGGTAGGGAATGTAAGGTTTTGCATCCTTCTGACTGCCGATGCCCGCCACGATCACTTGATCTTTTATAAAAACGAGAAGGAGTTCGATCATATTCCAAAGCCGCCCCTTGGCAGGTTGTCCGCCGCGTATTCGGGTAGCCAACGGAACAAAAATCGCCAACATCAATGCAGCCGCTCCCATTTCCAGCAGGACGAATTTGGTGATGCCTAAATTGATGAGGAACGATGGAATCTCTATGTGCGTCCACGGAAAATGGAAGTTATCGCCATCTTTTACGTGTCCCGCCAAATGTTCGAGCATATTGAATTCACCGCTCATCGTCTTTTCACGTTGTTAAACCGAATACTAGACTGCCCCATTATCCCTTGTATCGGATGGTTTGTCAACCCCAATCGAGGCGAGTTTGAGAAGTTGCCAAAATCCCAGTGCCATCCCGAGTGCGGTTCCGAGAATGGCAAAGAGCACGACTGTTCCGCAGAGCCGATCCAGTCCGACACCGAGAGCGGCGGGAATCACCATTTCGAGAGCGATGACCGGTACTTGCGCCGCCCACCGATACAGAGCGGCATAGAAGGAATCGCCGTCGTTGCCATTGGGTACGTCTATCATACCGGCATTGTATCCTGACCGTTGGGGCTGTCAACCGTGAAATGTGAGTTCGCTCACAATCCGACGAATGCGGCTCTGCGGTAGAGTACCGGGCGGGATTTCGGTATAAAACTCCATCATCGCTCGTGCTTTGTCGATGGACAAGCCCATCCAATAGACGTGATGAGCGAGCATAATCAGAAACTCGATGCCGTCGAATTTGTCGATTGTGATCGTTTTTCATGTAAATTTTGTTCCGTCTATTTCCTCAAAAAGCCGTACTCATACACTTTGGGTTCGATTTTCGCAGCCAACGCTTTCAATGTCAAACGCAAGCCGGCAATCAGAGCATTGTACGTTTCGTCTTCGGATTTGTTGTTCATCTTTCCCTTTTCGTTGCGTCCTTGAAAATGCTCTCGAATGTCATACAAACTGGCATTGACGTTGCACTTCGGTTGCGCATGATAATACGTCCAAAGTTTTTTACCCGCCTTGAACACCGCTTTCGCTGCGGTAGAAAATATCAGTCTTTTTGTCTTGTGTCCATTGGAGAATAAATCCCCATTTGTACGTTCAACTTTTCCGGCAATGTAGTCGGTCATGAAGTTACTCTTAAACTTACGTCGGGCATCGACTTCGGCTTCTGTGAACGGTATCCAGTGATTTACACTGTATTGCGACGAGATGTTATTGCTAAACAATGTGTAAGCGAGGCAATCGTTCCGAAATTCCCTATCGGCTTTCCAACCGTCCTTCGGATACAGAAATTGATCTCGGTCATTGAGCCAAGTTGCCTCAATCACTTTACGGACGGCAAAAGAGATGGCAACCTTTATCAAATTTTTGTTCGATATAAACACATGTAAACCACCGCACTTCTTGTACTGTTCTACATTGTTAATAAATACATTTCTTTGATGTTGAAAGTCGGGAGCCGCCGCCTCAAAATGTCCGATGTACGTGGCATCTCCCTTGCCATTGCCGTTTCCGTTGCCATTCTCTTTTGTGAATAAAGTCAGAGGTTCCGATTTGTCAAAACAATGGAAAGTTTTCTTTCCTTCGAAATACCCGTCTTTATCGTAAATATCTGCTGTTTTTTTTCTAAATGTTACTTTTTTTGAAGTATCCCACACGAAAAAACCGATGGGAAATTTTCCCGAAACGTTGTCGAAAGTGGTCGCAGGCATCAAAAAAAGTTTCATGAGACTTGCCCGAAAACTATGCCGCAAATTTTTGAAGTTACTCGATTGCAAAACTTTCAGTTTAGAAAAATTGGCGATCTTACAACCACCGAACTCGCAATAAATCCTCACTAAAAATTGGGCAAAAACCTCATTGGACGCTTTGCCCAACATGTCTTTGTACCGTTCCTTTGTTTTGTGCAAAGTGGCAACGCCTGTTTTGTTCGTCCCAGTCCCAGACCGTTGCTTAATGTTTCCACCTTCCGCATAAGGTGGATTGAAGTACACTATTAACTTCTTACGTTTATTTTCATCTTCGATCACATCACGCAAGTCTTCCGGCAACTTGCTGAAATCATCGTTCAAAAAATCGAACTGAAAAACATGGTCATCCAACAAATTCGCACCGTTCTCAATTCGTTGGTGCATGACATCGACATCCGCTTGGTCAATTGTCGAAGCCCAAACGTTGTACTTGTTCGTCAAGCCCACCAACAAGTTGCCCGTGCCCGCAGCACAGTCCCAAACGTAATACTCATCCTGCCAATCAGTACCCAACGCATCGGCAATGTACTGCTGCGAAAGTTCCACCCAAATTCTTGGCGTGAAGAACGAACCCTTGCGTTCCCGAATATCCTGAGGCACGAGCAAGTCCCGACGCTCGATAATGTAATCCCAATATTCTTCGAGCGGCGGACGCTCATAAATCGCCCAAAATTGCTTGTGTGCCTTTTGGTTGTCTGTAAAATCCGCCTTCTTGGTATTGAAAAAACCGGCATCGTCAACTTTTCTGTCCAGTTCGTAATGGTCAGATTTGAGCAACACGAACAATTTTTCTTTGAGCGTTTCGTTTTCCCGCGAGAGCAAGTCGGCAAGATAAAATTCGCCGTCGTGAATGCCGGCTTTCTTTGCCCGATCCCAATCGACTGCAATGGTCGGCTTGACCGAGTCCAACCAGCGATTGTAAATGTTGATAAAATTGTTCTTGTCGATGCGGGTTTTGGAAATATCCGACTTGCCGACGATGAAATTGTCGCGGATGAATTGTTTTAACGCATTTTCGTCTTTTTCAAAGTCGAAAATAGACGGCAGACAGCAGACGGCAGACGGCAGCAGAATGTCTTTGATTAGAGCATAAACCTGTTTGAACTCCCGGGTATTATGATTCGAGGGCGCAACTTTCCAGTTGAAATCGTTTTGATAAAAAATATCCTGAACGGCATGATAAGGAATGAAAGCGATTTTTTCCCGGTCGAAGCAACCGAGAAACGGCGGTGGTGTGATTCTGTCGAACGTTCGTGCCTTGCCGATGGTCAGGACGAGTTGCGTGAGCATTTCGCAAACGTCGGTTTGAGCGGCTTTTGCTTCTGCCCAGAGAAAGTACGAGTCGGAGAGAGTTTTTCCGTGTCGTTTGACCGCAAAATCAATTTTTTCGAGGATTTCCGTGCAGTCGAATCTGTCGAAGAATTCGTCTGCGACTTTGTTTTTGAGTTCTTCCTCTTGTAGTTTGGCGTATTTCATGGTGAAAATAACAGAATAGCACCACTACTTTTTCGGTTTTAGTACCAATACGGGACAGTGGGCGCGGCGGACGACGGTGTAGGTTGTAGAGCCGAGCAACATTTCGGTCAGCATCCCGCGACCGTGAGAGGGCATGACGATGAGTCCCGCCGCGACCTCTTCGGCAAACTGAACAATCTGTTTGATCGGATCACCTTCCAGTATCGTAATGCTCATTTTAGGATAACCATGCTCTTGAATAAACACACTCATGGCGGCTCCCGTTTGCTCGTTCCTATGCTCATAATTGACAGAGGAACGGTCCAATGTCGGTAAAACATGCACAATGCGAATGTGAGAAACATCGCTCACCAAATCCCGCGCCGTTTCCAATGCGTGGAGCGAAAACTCCGACATATCAAGCGGTACGACAACGATCCGGTCGGTCATCCAAACAGCCATTGTAAATACAAAAATAAAAAACAAGGGCCTCTATTTTACCGGAAATGCGTCGAAAAGACAAGTGCCACGGGACACCCGATCTAGTAGGACTCACCGGGCGTATTGATCGGCACCAAGCAGTTCCGCAGAGTAGCCGGGTCCCAATTCCGAAATGTCACGAATACGAATGATCTTTGGCAATTTTTCCCCTTCCGCAGCGTCGAGCCACACTTCCATTCGGGAAACCGGTGACCGCTCATCAAAACGCCCGATGACCGTCGCCTTGAAGACCGCCCCCTGTGTACAAAAATAAGGCTCCAACTGTTTCATCACCGCCAAATCCGTGATAATACCATGTGTGTAAACCCAAAAGGGATAGTTCATTTCCGGGGCTTCCATTGCGATTTCATACGGATCACTGATCCGCTCCGCCAAAATACCGTCAATGATGTCCCACATGTCCATCTGCGAAAACGTGGTTCCGCCTATCATATCTGCCATTTCACTCATGAGCAGAGCAGAATCGGTCAGTTCATCCTCTTGTGCGGTGAAAAGTTCTAAAATCGTCAGCGGAGCCTGATTGATGTTGATCCGTCCGATAATAGGTGTATCACTCGTCGTCAGATTATCGTACAAAACCGGTCCGTATTCGTGAATTTCGTCAGGATCGTCAACAAATGGAGAACCCTGTACGCCAATGAACTCCATCAATGACTTGATTTTGCCATCAGTGTTGCCGCCAGCACCGCCCGTTCCCCCGCCAAGCAAGCCTGCTAGAATGTTTCCCATGTTAGCATTGCCCGGATTTTGCGCCGCTTGTGTCAACTGTTGCCGGTAGGCAATAATGGCATCCGCCCAACCCGGATAGTCTTCAAAACGCTCTTCGAGAAGTTCCCGAAGTTCCGTTAAGTCCTCCATGTTAACGTTAATTTTGTAATCGAGTCCATCCGGCGTGAACATCGACTCCCGGCTGTCCAACGTGAGGTACGAAATCAAACCGAGATTGAGCGAACCATCAATCACGCCGTACTCATCCAACGAGTATTCGTCTGGCTCTCCGGGATCAATGATTCCGTTGCGGTTCCAGTCGATTCCGTAAAGGAGTTTCGGTGTTACACCTCGAACATTCAGCAGGTCATCGAGGGCATCGGGCATTCCATTTCGGGTATAGTACGGCGGATCAAGCATGGTATAGTATTCATCTTTCGCTCCGTATTCTCTGGGTTCGTAACTGCTGTCGTCGATCCAATCGAGAATGGCATCGGCAATTTCGTCGGTGATGCCTGGTAACCGCATGAGGATCATTCGACCACTGCCGGGCTGTTCAAGGTCCACGGCAAGAATCCAACGCAGATTGATTTTCGATGATTCGTCTTCGAGACCGTAACGGATGTATTCACCGGTTAAGCGTCCCGCTTCCGAAAGTGCAGGAGCAATGACGGAAAACCGACCGACATCGCGGAGGTCAACGTTGCCGAGAATGGTTTGCGTTCCGGTAGTGGGACCTGTGATGGAAATAGTGCCATCTGTAACGATGTGTCCGCAAAACTCATTGGGATTGTCGTACAACCCGCCGAGGTCGAGGATCGTGTATTGATCCATGAAGAGCAAGACTCGGAGATACTCGATCCCAGACTCGGTCAACAACCGGGCTTGTGTTTGGCGAAGAGCCGTATCAGCACCTCGGCGTTGTGCCTTCATAAATTTGGAGAACGTAAACACGGCGAGCGTCAAGATAACGATGACGACCAACACGACGACCAAGATGACACCGCGACGAGTCTGCATGGTGTGTATTATACCGACTTTGGGCAAAAGCAACACACGAGCGACGGACAAAGCCTGCCTCTTATGCAGTCCGTCGACAAGTTTTTTTTGTGAATTTTGATCGAAATTGGCAAAAAAGTCCCAACACGTCTGCTTCTAACACGTATAAACGGTATGGAAATCCCTTTTCCCTTTTACACGGAGGTTAATATGTCCACGTTCCCCACCGCACCCGAAGCGCTCCCCCTCTTCGCCCAATGTCTCGAAAAAGTTCCCGATCCCCGCTCCAAACAAGGCACTTCGCATCCCTGCTCCACCCTTCTCGCCGTCGTTCTCCTCGGACTCCTCGCCAAAGTTGCCACGCCTGCCGAAATCGCACGATGGACAGAACGACACTTCACCAAACTTTCAAAGTTTTTGCGATTTGGAGAAAGAAAAGGGCAATTAAGCTCTCCCTGCGATAACACGTTCACACGCGTTCTCAAAAAACTCTCTCTTGCCGACTTGCAAAACGCCTTCGCCGAATTTGTCAACGCCTTGCTTCAAGACACGACACTCGTCGCGGCTGTCGATGGCAAAGTTGCCAAACAAATGAAAGATGACAATGATGATCCGATTCTGATGCTCAATGTGTTCGTTCACAAACTCAAACTGCATCTTGCCAGTTGGAACGTCCAAGGGAATAAAACGAACGAGCCCGGTTGCTTGCAAAAGCATCTCGAAGCACTTTTTACGATGTATCCTTTCCTCAAATTACTGACGGGCGATGCCATTTTTGCCCAGCGTCCGCTGTTGGAAGCCT
>Ga0082212_10012370_pt1 | contig 10753 bp, 13 predicted proteins | sample TergutNt197P3_FD_71548 | JGI IMG/M metagenome (GOLD analysis project Ga0082212, IMG submission 71548) | Neocapritermes taracua P3 segment gut microbial communities from Petit-Saut dam, French Guiana - Nt197 P3 | ecosystem: Host-associated > Arthropoda: Insects > Digestive system > Gut ...
GGTCAAAAAATGTTCCGTTCCTTTGGGTAGTCGCAGTATCGCTTCCAAATTGATAATCTCCGTACTCGCAGCCTGTGCCGTAGGAAATCGTTGTGCCAAAAGGTCTAAAAACCTAAGGTCTTCTTTCAAAAATTGCGGCGTTGTATCTAACATGATGTTTGTTTTTAAATTCTGATAATTAACAATTTGAAAATTCTGTTTTCCTCATATCTCCATATTTATTAAATGCCCGGTGAAAGGCAAAACACGCATTCAAACAGTGTGGCGTATGTCCTTGTGCGTTTATTTTAAGATAATCGTTTAACAATTTTCTGTAGTCGGGGTGGGCGCAGTTTTCGATAACGGATTGAGCGCGCTGAACGGGCGAAAGTCCGCGCAAATCGGCAACACCATGCTCTGTAACGATGATTTTTACCGAATGTTCGCTATGGTCGTGATGTGTTACGGCGGGAACGATAGCGCTTATTTTACCCTCTTTTGCCGTTGATGGCGTCGTAAAAATAGAGAGGTAAGCATTGCGACAAAAGTCAGCCGAGCCGCCGATGCCGTTCATCATCTTGTTGCCAACGACGTGGGTAGAATTGACATTTCCGAAAATATCCGCCTCCAAAGCCGTGTTGATGGCGATAAGTCCTAACCGGCGCGCTATTTCCGGACTATTGGAAATCTCTTGCGGACGTAAAATGATTTTCTTTTTATACTGTTCCAAATCCGCATACACTTTTTCCAGCGCATTACGGCTCAACGTCAGCGAACATCCGCTCGCAAATTTAACTCTTCCCTGCTCCATCAATCCGATAACGGAATCTTGTATCACCTCTGTATATACTTCAAAATCAGGGATATTGCAATTTGAACCCATCGCTTTCAAAACCGCATTGGCAATATTTCCAACGCCCGACTGTACCGGTAAAAAAGAAGCCGGAATACGTCCGTTTTTCATCTCGGAAGATAAAAAATCGGCTACGTTCTCTCCTATTTTATCGGTCAGCGCATCGGCGGGAACAAAATCGCCCGTTTCGTTGGGTAAATTCGTCTCCACAATGCCGACGATTTTTTGCGGATCAACTTGGATATAAGGCGTTCCGATACGGTCAGAAACGCTGTAAATGGGGATTTCTTTGGTAAACGGCGGATTGGCGCTTTCATAAATATCGTGTATTCCGGAGAGCGCTTTCGGGTGATAGGTGTTGCGTTCGATGATGATGTGGTCGGCTAAGTGCGCCAGCGTCGGCGCGATGCCTACGGCAGAGGTGAGCGTTATTTTTCCGTCATCGGTTACGTCGCACGCTTCCAAAATGGCAAATTTCGGTTTTGGCAAAAATCCTTGTCGCAAAAAACGCTGTAAATCAGATAGATGAAGGTCAAAATAGTTGATTTCACCTTCGTTGATGGCGGTGCGCAGTTCTTTCGACGACTGGTAAGGCGATCGAAATTTGATGGCGTGAGCGCGTGCCAACGCCCCGTCGATGGCGTCTCCGGTTGAAGCGCCGGTAAAAAGTCCGATTTTAAATTCACGTCCTTGCGTATGTTCCGCCTCTGCGCGTTGCGCCAGAGATTGCGTTACCGACTTAGGACACCCCGCCGCCGTGAACCCGCTACATCCTACAACATCGTTGTTGCTAATGAGGCTTGCCGCCTCTGTTGCCGATAAAATTTTTATTCCCATAATTGCGGCAAAGGTACGATTTTTAATGAACAACGAATAATGAACAGTGAACAATTTTTATTCGTAATTCGTAATTTTTAATTCGTAATTGAAATTTTGTATCTTTGTGGTCTCAAAAGTTTCACTCAAAATTGGAAAAAAAATGAAAAAGTTGGTAATAATAAATATGTTGTTTTTTATGACATTTTTCTGCTTTGGACAAAATGTTGATGAATATGAAACAATAGAATCATCTGATAATGAAATTTTTATGGAAGATTTTATTGGTTTTCACGGAAAAAAATATACGATTGCCATGATTGACGAAAGTATGTCGTATATGGTTTTTCAAAAATATCTTGACAAAGAAATTGGCGTGGTAGAGGAGTTTATTGAGGATTATTTTGAAAATATCTCAACGGAACGAACATTTTCCTGCTCATGGGATAAAGGAACTAAACTATACAAAATCAAACAGATAGACGAAAATAAATATATCGCTGTCGAATGGGTTGATACAATTTCCGGTAATAAATATTACGTTTATTGTCATCAAAAAGACCCTGATGCGGAACAACAACTGCAAAAGTTTCTGAAACAAAAATAAAAAAAAACCGTTGAAAATCAACGGCTTTTTTATTCTCAAAGTTATTTGCGTTTTTTATTCTGCAAGTTTCTTTTCGAGTTCTTCTTTCTTTTGTTCCACATCTTTTCTGAATGCTTCTTGCGCTTTCAACAGGTTTTCTTCAGCCTTTTTCAACTCTTCTTCTTTTTGTTTCAAAGTTTCTTCGTCTATCAAACCTTCTGCTGCTTGTTTTTTCAACTCTTCTGCGGCAGATGTCAGTTTGTCTTGCGCTTGCTTGATGGCTTCTTCGCCCATTTTAAATTCAGCCTCGAGTTGTTCTAACTCTTTTTGTACGGCTTCTGTCATGGCTTTTAACTCATCTTGCGCAACTGCTGTGGCATCGGATGCTACATCTTGTGCCGTATTGGTTACGGTAGTTGTTGCTTTTTCAGCGCCTTCTTGTCCGGCTTTTTGAACTTTTTGAACTTGTGCAGAACAAACATTAATGGCTGCAAACATAAATAGTGTGCAAATTAACAATACTTTCTTCATCTCTTTAAAATTAAATTTAATATTACGTTAAAAAATTGGCGCAAAGGTAATCTATTTTATCATACCAAATGCTAATTTTTTATTTTTTTTATTAACACGTTATTTTGTGTCATTTCGGTTTTGAGCATCGTGCCGAGTAGATGGTTTCATGAGTTCCCGTTCCTGTCTTTTGGTTCCCGTTCTCTGTTGATGCGTTCCTTGTTCATAAGTTCGGGTTTCCGTTCCCTGTTTTTTATGTTTGAAACTTTTTTTACGGGATTCGCCTTTTTTTCCCTTTTCGGAAGTTGGATTTTGTTTTACGCTACCGATTTCTTGTTTTCTGACTTCCGACGAAGGTTTTACAGATTCCGATGATGGATTGTGAGCCTCTTTTGAAGATCTTACAACTTCTGTCGAAGTGTTTTCAGTGGATTTCTTTTCAATTTTTACGGCTTGTGCAGTGCAAATGTTAATGGCTGCAAACATAAACGCCGTGCAAAAAACTACTACTTTTTTCATGGTCTAAAAAATTTTATAAATTAATATTTTTTCTCTTAACAAAGAGTGTGCCATTTTTTCGTACCTTTGCCGCATAAATATTTTTACCGTGAAAAAAGAGAATTTTATATATGGTATGCACCCGATATTGGAAGCGTTACACTCGGAACGGGAGATTGAAAAAATTATCGTTTCCAATTCGTTGCGCGGACAATCCATGGGCGAGTTGCGAGCGCTTTGCGAAAAAAACCAAACGCCGTTGCAATATGTTCCTAATGAGTGGTTTAACAAACTTCCACGCGTCAATCATCAAGGCGTTATCGGTTATCTTTCCGTGATTGAATATCAGCCTGTTGAACAGATTTTGCCGATGATTTACGACAATGGAGAAACGCCTTTTCTGTTGATTTTAGACCGCATTACCGACGTGCGCAACTTCGGCGCTATTGCCCGTACTGCCAAATGTGCCGGCGTTCATGCCATCATCGTTCCTTCGCGCGGACATGCGCTTATCAACAGCGACGCCGTGAAGACGTCGGCAGGGGCGTTGAACACCATTCCCGTTTGTCGGGAAGAAAATCTGAAAGATACGATAACATTCTTGAAAAACAGCGGTTTGCGCATCGTAGCCGCCACCGAAAAAGCCGAAAACGACTACACCGCCGTCGAAATGACGGGACCGGTAGCGCTCATCATGGGTTCGGAAGAAGACGGCATCTCGCCCGCCTATTTGAAGATGTGCGACAACACCGTGCGAATTCCGCTTTACGGCGAAATAGGCTCGCTCAACGTATCCGTTGCTACGGGAGTTGTGCTGTATGAGATTGTGAGACAGCGGAGAGTGCGTAGTGAGTAGCGAGATTTTGAGATTTGAGACTTTTAGACACAAAACTTAACCCTTTTAATTCGCAATTCCTTAATCGTCGAAGAGGTATGAAAAGTATCGTAATTAAGTAGTCGTTCCTTAATAATTCATTTTTCAACAATAACATACATCAAAAAAATCCCGTTAGTAGCCCCCCTCATTCCCCCCAAGGGGGGAGACTTAGCAAACGCCGCACACCATTCAACAACAACGTTCAAAAAATTGCGCGCAACCTCTCCCCCACCGGCGGGGGCTTGGGGGTGGACATCTCCCCCTTCGGGGGGCTTTCGGACGCATCCCACGGGATGCCATTGTTAGGGGGCGTTCTTTTTCTACCGAGCGATAAGGGTGTCTTAAAAATCCCCGTCATTCCGGCAAAAGCCGGAATCTCCTAAAAAAATAATGATGTTTATCAGGGGATTGCGGGAGATCCCGAATCGAGTTCGGGACGCAATGACGAACGGGGCAAAAAGTACTTTTGAGACACCCTCTTGTTTGTAATTTTCGAAATTTTCAGTTGTTTTGGAATTTTTTGGTGTTTTTTTTGCTTTCTTTTCAATAGTATCTAATTGATATTAATCACCTTACATTGTTTTTAAGGAACAACTAATTATTCTCAATTAAAAATCGTACTTTTGCACTCTGTAAAAAACACATAAAAATATGTCGGTAAGCATCTTTATTCCATACGAAATTGACCAGTTTTATCCGGAAACGGCGCAAAATATGATAACTATTTTGGAACGTCTGGGGTACGAGGTGCATTATAATATAGAACAGTCCGACGCCGGACAACTATCTTTTGAAAACGGAAACTGGGACGCCGCTAAAAAAATCGGAGAGCGGTTTATTAAACAGTTTTCGTCGTGTAAACAAATTGTAACTCCTTCAACTTCAACGATTAATTTCATCACCCAGCACTATTCCAAACTCTTTTTTAACACGGGATTACATCTGGCGTATCAACAGGTGGCAAATAGTCTTTTTGAGTTTTGCGATTTCATCTACAACCAAACGAAGGCGCGTGATATTGGCTCTGTTTTTGAACATCGGGTAGTGTTTCACGATTGCTATCTTCCTGAAAAACAAACGGTAATGATGGAATTACTCTCGCATGTCAATGGCGTTAAGTTGTTGAATAATCCGTTTCAAAAAGAAGAATGTGGGTCAAATCTCGTTTTTTCGCTCAACAACGAACCGGTGGCAACGGCGATGGCTATGCGGCAGATTTCTCACGCCATAAAGGTTGGAGCGGAATATATTGTTGTTGCCGACGCCGCCTGTAAATTGCACTTTGAGTCCTTTATCAAAAAACAAAATCTGGAAATTTCTGTTATACATATTGTTGATGTGCTGGCATCTAAAATTACTTAAAATTGCATCTTATGGATTTAGACAAAAGAGGAATAGCGTTGGGCAATACTCCTGAAGATTTAAAAAATCGAAAAAAGTTTATAACTGATTTTTACGTTCATTGGATTATATCTAATCCCACAAAACATATTTACAATGAATCTTTGAAAAATTTTATAGAAGTAAAATTTTTATCTATGCAGGAAACTGCAAGTAAAGCGGCAATACGGTATAAATCCACGTTAGCAATTACTTATCTGACTGAAATTCTGGAAAAATCTGTAATGATTGACAATCCGCAAGAACCAAAAAAGGATAATATTAAACAAAAAAGATTCTCTAAAATCTATATTATGGGGTATGAAAAAAAGGATTTCGGAAAAATAAAACTTACAGTAGGAGAGTTGCGCGGAAGCCGTCAAAAAGTACAATATTGCATTACTGCAATAGAAAACGACTATTAAACCCGCAACGATTCAGCAATAGTTTAATAGCCGTACAATTCCGGTGCAAAGGTACAAAAATTTTTAATATGCAATGGATTTTGAAAAAAATAAAACAATGAAACATAAAGAAAAAGAACTGCGTAATTTATTTGAAGATTTTGGCGATAAAAGAGTGTTGATTATCGGTGATGTGATGATTGACGCTTATATTTACGGGAAAGTGAGCCGTATTTCACCCGAAGCGCCCGTGCCGATTGTCGATGTTTGTGAAAAAACTGCCCGTCTGGGAGGCGCTGCCAACGTTGCGCTCAACATAAAATCTTTGGACGCTACTCCGATTTTATGTTCCGTTATCGGAAACGACGAGGGCGGATTTGAGATTTCACAACTGCTGTTCGATGAAAAAATGACCACCGACGGCTTGGTAACCGGCATCAACCGCAAAACCACCAAGAAATACCGTATCATGGGCAACTCTTCTCAAATGCTCCGCATCGACGAAGAAAATTCTCACCCTCTAACGTCCAAAGAAGAGAAGATGTTTTTGACGCGCATACAGGAAATTCTTGCCGACGAAGATATCCATGTCATTATCTTTCAAGACTATGACAAAGGAAGTATCACCCCTGCCATCATCAAATATGTAACAAAATGGGCGCAGGAACATTGCGTTCCGGTTGTGGTAGATCCTAAAAAACGTAATTTCCTGCGTTACCACGACGTAACCCTTTTCAAACCCAATCTGAAAGAGATGACCGAAGGCTTGGGCATCAAAGTAGATGCCGGCGACATAGATTCCATTCAAAAAGGTATCAAAAAACTACACGACGTCCTACATCCGCAAATGACCATGGTTACCCTTTCGGAACACGGCATTGCCATCCAAGAACAAGACCATTTTGCCCACTTTCCGGCACATCTGCGCAATATTACCGACGTTTCGGGCGCCGGCGACACCGTCATCAGCGTAGCCGCCCTGTGCGTTGCCTGCGGAATACACCCCGACGAAATCGCCCAATTAGCCAATTTAGCCGGCGGATTGGTATGCGAACACATCGGCGTTTCACCCATCAACAAAGAACATTTTTTACAGGAGGCGATGAAAATATCATCTTAATTAAAATGTGTACCTTCGCCAAAAATAATATTGCATGAAATATACATTAGTTATAAAACAAGGAAAAGACGGCTTTCTTATAGGTCAGTTGAAAGAGTTACCCGCTGTGTTTACGCAGGGATTAACAGTAGCTGAGTTGAAAGAAAATATTGCAGACGTTCTGGAAATGTACTTGGAAGATTTACGTGAGCAGTATGTACCGCAAGGCGTAATGTTGGATGAAGAAGAGATGGTTTTTGCTTGATTCATAAGGTTATGAAAAGAGGCAAATTTATACAACATCTTAATATTCACGGTTGTGGATTTGTAAAACATGGCGCAAAACATGACAAATACATGAATCATATCACCGGCGATTGTACTTTTGTCCCTCGTCATGCAGATATAGATACCGGTTTATGTGTGTTTATTTGTAAACAATTAGATATTCCAATGCCAAATGAAAGATAATAATTTTGTGCATATTGCAATCTCCTTGATTGTTTTGTTGTTATTCCTCTGCCAATGCAATGAACCTCAACCCATTGACGTTGAAGATGTTTCTATGGAGATTTTTGTTCAAAAGGAAATTCGGGTGGCGATAGAAAATAACTCGTCGAGTTATTTTATTTATCGGGGTGCGCCGATGGGTTATCATTACGAATTGTTACATCGGTTTGCACAAAAACATGGTTTGACACCGCGTTTTATCACCTGTAAAACGCCGCAGGAAGCGTTGGAGATGCTGCAAAACGGCGATTGCGACATGATCGCCATGCACCTAACCATCACCGGCGAGCGGCTAAAAGAGGTGCATTTTACTACGCCTTTGCGCGAGGTTCATCAGGTTTTGGTGCAACGAAAACCCGATAACTGGCGGACGATGACGGCAGAAGGCGTTGAAAAAAGTTTGATTCGGCAGCCGTTGCAGTTAGCTGGAAAAACCGTTGTCATTCCCACAAACAGCAGTTTTCTCTCCCGTTTGAAAAACATCATGGAGGAGATTGGCGACACCATTTTCATCAGCGAAGTTACACAGATAGAAGAAGAACTGTTCGACGCCGTTGCCAAAGGAACCATCGATTATACCGTTTGCGACGACCCCGACGCCACACTCAACGGACGCTATTACGCTAACATCGATTCAAAAACGCCCATCAGTTTCAACCAAAAAGCGGCATGGGCGGTCAATCTCAACGCGGCGGCGCTGTGCGATTCGTTGAACATTTTTTTAGATGATTTTTTAAAATCTTCCGAAGCCATTACACTCTATAACAAATATTACCGCTATCCCGTTGCCTGTCGCATGGTGCGTGCTACGCAGCACTCGCAGGGCGAAGGCTGTATCACACTTTGGGACGAGACGTTGAAACAGACGTGTCAAAAGTACGGGTTTGATTGGTTTTTGGTGGCGTCGTTGATGTATCAGGAGTCGAAATTCGATGTTGAGGCGTGCGGGACAAAGGGCGCTTTCGGATTGATGCAGATGATTCCGGAGACAATGGAACAGTATGGCATTGATTCTCTGAGTCTTCCCGAAGAACAAATTGTGGCGGGTGTGCGCTATTTGGCGTTTTTGGATAAAATGTTTGTGGAAAGCGTTGCCGATGACTCCGAGCGGATAAAATTCGTGGTTGCCGCTTACAACTCCGGTCCGGGACATATTTTAGATGCGCAACGGCTCACAAAAAAGGCGAAAGGCAACCCCGCCAAATGGGACGAAGTCGCCCCGAAACTGTTAGACAAAACCGATCCCGCCATTTATCGCAGCGACGCAGATATTAAACACGGATACTGCAACGGCGTCATCACCATCAACTACGTGAACGAAATTTTTGAACGTTACGAACATTATCAAACGATTTTTTTACATGATTGATAGGTCAAATTATTTAGTTATATGGTTGTAAATGAGAAAAATAAATTAAGAAAATATGGAATTAGACAAAAGCGGAATAGCCACAGGCAACACAAAAGAAGATTTTTTGACACGGAAAAAGTTTATTTCTGATTTTTATCTCAATTGGATTGTAGCAAATACAACCAAACATATTTTTAATAAGTCATTAAACAGTTTTATTGAAGTAAAATATCTGTCAATAAACGAAACAGCAGGTAAGGCTGCATACAACTATAAATCAACGTTAGCGGTTACTTTTCTTACTGAAATATTGGAAAATGCCAAAGTGCAAAAAGACAAAAGAGGCAATCCAATGTTTGAAAATCCTAAACCGAATGTAAAAAATCAAGCACGTTTTTCTAAAATATTCACTATGTATTACGAGAAAAAAACTTTTGGAAAAATAAAATTAACTGTTGGAGAATTGCGTGGAAGCCGTCAGAGAATACAATATTGTATTACCTCAATAGAAAATGACTGAACAACCCGCGAGGTATCGCATAATTATTCAGTCATTAAATTTTTGTGCTGCAAAGGTACAAACATTTTTTTAATTAGCAATGAATTTTTGAAAATATTTATTTTATCTATCAAAAAAACAACTAACAAAAACCGTCAATCCTCTTATTTTCTATTCGGTCTATTGCCAAACATATTGCCGAAAGTGTGCTTATTATTCCTATCCATTCCTCTCTTTTGCGGCGTAGCGCCAATATTAGAAGGATTTGATGTTTTATTTTGCGCAACAGTATATTCTTCTCCTGCGCTATTCACGTATTTGTACGTTTCAAAACCTGTATCTGTTTGTTCATTTCCATCTTCTTCCGTAAAGACAGATGTTCTTGTAAGTGGAAATCCGACATTGTTATAAGTATATTCGAAAGTGCCGGTAAAATGATCGCATTTTGCAGTTTTCATATTGTTTTGAATACCATAAATATCGAAAAAAATCAAGAACCATTCAGATGTCTTACAGTAATAAAAAGGTGCTTTTTTGTTGTCGTACGTTATGGTGAATTTATCGCTGCCTGTCTCTGTTTCACCATTCCACAATCCACTCCATTCTTCCGTAAACTCAATTATATTTTTACCCTGATATTTAAATGTGGTAGATTCTTTATACCAATTACCATTATCAAAAGTTTCTTCTTCCATTATTTTTGATGGAAGACCTTGGGCGTTCAATTCAATTTTTGTACTTATGTTACTGTTCCATAATTGGGTAACAGTAATGATGTTTTCGCTTTTCAAAAATGTACTTTCATAGTCTACAGCATAATTAGGAAATGACCTTAATATGGACGTCAAGTCGCCATCGCTGTCATAATTCAACGTGAAAACACGGTATTGTTCTCCTTCTTCATATTCAATTATTTTAGTAATACGATTTTCATCATTGTACTCAAACTTTTTCATCCATCCATCGTTGTAGTCAATTTCGGATAACAGATATACCTGACCATCATTTGGGGTGTCGTTATTTTTATCCTTCTTGCAGCCCGAAAGCATAAAAAAAGATGATAAAAACGCTATGCACACAATTATTAAAAAATCTCCCTTACTCATCCGGCTTTTCAGACTCGCCCGTGTTTTTAAGATGGTATCTGCTTCCATCGCCCTGCTATTACCGGCACCGGCTGCGGTTTCGTTTACATTAAACTGTTTACTCATAAAAAATATATTTTTAATTTTTGCCTCCACTTTACGGCTAATCACTACTATTTTGTTTCAAAAAACAGTGCAAAAATACGATTTTTTCACATTCCACGATTAAAAAATTTATCGTACTTTTGTGCCATATTAAAAAAGCGAGTTGTGAAAAAAATATTATTATCACTCACCCTTATTTTA
>Ga0082212_10012371_pt1 | contig 10752 bp, 7 predicted proteins | sample TergutNt197P3_FD_71548 | JGI IMG/M metagenome (GOLD analysis project Ga0082212, IMG submission 71548) | Neocapritermes taracua P3 segment gut microbial communities from Petit-Saut dam, French Guiana - Nt197 P3 | ecosystem: Host-associated > Arthropoda: Insects > Digestive system > Gut ...
CAGGCATCGACGATTTCGACGGGTGTCTTGGCAGCATTTTTCGCCAGAGGATTCTTTGCCTGCAACTGTTTCACCGTCAACGGCGTATGACAACCAGCCGAAAAGAGGAGGGACAACAATATACCGATGGATATTTTAACGGACCGCAACATCGTTTGTTAGGGGTAGAGTTTAGATAATTCTAATCCAATGGGGAATCATCGGGATTTTTCGCCGTTATGTCAATAGCAATTTTGAGATGCCAAAAACGAAGCCGCGCAGCACGCCATTTGCAAGTTTGCAAAATGGCTTTCCCGGCTGGAAACTTGCAAACGACGCACCTGAGCGGGCATTTTTGGAGGACGATCGTCTCCCCAAAAAACATTGTTTATGGTATAAATCTACAAATGTCAACGGTTTCCTCACACAAAATACGTGTTTGTTTCGTCTTCGATTTTTGGCGGGGACGTGCCGGAGCGGAATTGCAACTGGCTCTGCTCCTGCGCCATATCGACCGCAGCAAAATCGAACCTTTCGTCCTCACCCTGCACGGAGACGATGCACTGATTCCAGAACTGCCGGACTGTCCCGTGTATTGTCTCAAAATGGGTTGGCTTCGGTCGTTTTCGACTCTTTCCAAAGCGCGGGAACTGCGAAAATTCTTCAAACGGAATAAAATCGACATCATTCAGGCATTGACTATCGACAATCCAATGCTTGCGTTTGTTGCCGGTACCGGAAAAATGAGCGGCGTAAAAAAAGTTTTCGGCTTTCGAGTGGACATCGGATTTTGGATGACACCGGGACAAGCACGTGCCGGTAAATTTGCCCACCGCTTTCTCGTGGACAAAGTGATTGCCAATGCCGAAGCCTGCAAGCACTCCATTATTGAACAAGAAAATGCCCGGTCAGAAAACGTTTTTGTCGTTCCGAATCTCATCGAAACCGAACACTTTGCGAACATTCCGACTTGGACGAAAACCGATGCACGCTCTCCGCAGCGCATCGGTATTGTCGGTAATTTGAAATCCGTTAAGGGAACGGACGTGTTCATTGATGCGGCAAAAATCGTTCTCGAAAAGCACCCCGGCGTGCAATTTGAACTTGCTGGCACGGGCAAAACGGAGCAATATCAATCGCAGATCAACCGACTTGGTATTGCCGACAACGTCCGGTTGCTCGGTTCGCTTTCGGATGTACCGGCGTTTTTGTCCACGCTGGACATTGCGGTGCTCTCGTCCCGGTCAGAAGGATTGCCGAATGCGATTATGGAATACATGGCAGCGGGTAGACCTTGTGTCGTAACAGATGTCGGCGGTTGCGGTGAACTGATCCAAGATGAGCGGAACGGTCTGCTCGTTCTCTCGGAAAATCCCGCCGCTCTTGCCAAGGGCATTGTAAGCCTTCTCGACCATCCCGAAAAAGCGGAACAGTTTGCCGCTGTAGCGAGAAAGGACATTTCGGAAAAGTACGAAGCTGCCGTGGTGGCAAACCGCTGGTGTGAAATTTACGCCGCTTTGGTAACAAAGCCCGGAACATAAAGCAAGGGGGAATTGAAATTTGGCAATTCTTACGATAGAATGGCGAAACTGATTTCCAACGTCTTGTTCATGTGGGTGATGCTCCTTTTTTTCCGAAACAATTTTTTACTTTTCCTTTTTCTCAGTGTTTTGGCTATGTTCTGTCTTGCCGGACAAAAATGTTTTGCGCAAATAGGGCTAGCGGAACAAGGAGCCGCCATGCAAATAGGACAAGGGCAGGTAGGTCCTCCAGGCGGGGGCGGGCCAATGGTGGACCCGCGGATGGGCGGACAAATGGGACCTCAACAACCCGCCGCTCCGAAACCGGAAACCAAACAGGACAAACTCCAGAAAATATCCGACGATCTTTTCAAAAACGGCGGTTGGTGGGGACCCGGAAAATACTTTGATCCTATCAAATTGCCGCTGTACGTGATGCTCTTTCTCCTTTGGTTAGCCACAACCAGTTGGATCAATGCCGATCAGGAACGGCAAGGCAAAGAGACCCGCGAAGCATTTAATCTCTTCCTCCTTCTCCTGTACGGAGTGGTGGGGACTGCCATTTTCTTTATTCCGATGTTTTGGGCGGCATTTCCGATAACCTTCCTGATCTGGTTGGTTCCTTCACTGGTTTATGTGGTGATCCGTAATAAATCGCTCCCTCCGGGAGACAAGGTACTCACAGGTGAACATCTTTGGTTTCTCTTTGCCATAGCAATGGGAAAATTCGGGGTCAAAATTAAGCACGGGATGCGTATGACTTACGAGTCCGGTCCGCCAGTGGATATTGAGCCGATTGCGAAAGGTGCCGATCCGCAAACGTTGCAGGCTCGGCTTATCCTTGCCCGAAATGCACCGGGATACACTTTGCTCCGCGAAAATATTTTTGATGCCGCCGAAAGCCGGGCAACTGCCCTCCGGTTCGATTTTTCGCCGGAACAGACCAAAAGATGGCACCAAGTCGATGGAACTTGGCTTGAACTCGTTCCGGTTCCGACGAAACTGGGACGCTCCAAAGACATGGACATTTATGAAGAAATGCAGGATGCTGTGAAAAAACTTGTCGGTGCCAACCCGGAAGATCGGCATGCTAAACAGGGGGGAAAATTCAGAGCAGTTGTCGGAAATCCCAAGAAAAAGAGCAAACTGAAAAAGTTTGAAGTGGATTATATGACACAGGGAACCGCCACCGGCGAGGCGGCGATGTTCAACCTTCACGCGCAAATTGTCCCTTTTAAGACACTTGATGAAATCGGAGTGCGGACGGAAATGCAACCGAAAATTTTAGAACTGATCAACGGAAAAAGAGGGATCGTGTTGATTTCTTCGCCGCCAACTCATGGACTCCGCAGTACCATCACGGTCTTTTCCAAGGTGGGGGACCGTTATACAAGAGACGTTGCCAATATCGAAGATATCAATGGTGCCAGTGAACCCATCGAAAATGTGATACCGGGAATGTATGATTCGGGTAAAGGGGAAACTCCGGTAAAGCCCCTGGCGGATTTGTTGTTCCGGGGAATTGCTGCGTTATTTGTTCGAGATATATCCGCCCCCGAAACGGTCAAAACATGTTGCGAGGCGCTTTCGCATGATGATCGGCTGTTTCTCGCGATGGTACGTGCTAAAGATGGAGTGGATACGTTACTACGTTTTTTAGCGGTTGATTATCCTGCTCAACAAATTGTTCCGCATATTACTACGGTGATTTGTCAACGTTTGATCCGAAAACTCTGTCCCGAATGCAAGGAAGCGTATGAGCCAGATCCAAAAACGTTACAACAATTACGATTGCAGCCGAGTCAGGTACAACAACTTTACCGTAAACGTAGTCCTTTGCCGCCGAATGAAGAAGCAAGGCGGGGAATTTGTCATCACTGTCATGGAGTCGGTTATTTCGGACGTACCGCCCTATTTGAATTGCTGACGGTTTCGGATGCCACGAAGGCACTATTGCTTGCCAAATCAGATGCGGCGGCGATTCGGCAACAGTTCAATAAAGAAGGACAGCAAACGTTTTTTCATGAAGGAGTCCGCCTATTGCTCAAAGGCGCAACCGACGTCGATGAACTGTCGAGGGTGCTGAAAATGTAAAGAGAGACCACGGACGATAAAACGGAAAATACAATAGCAAAAAATAGTCCGATCCCCAGGAAACGGCGAGTGCGCCTAGTGCTTTGTCATTCTATAATTTTGGGACAGAAGGAGTCAAGTTTTGTTCTTGCATTTTCGATGTTGAATTGTCAGAGGACTCCCTTTTTCTTGTCATTACTTATCTGTTGCCGTCTCAATTTTCAGCGTGCAGACGGATCACATTTTATCCGCTACCCGGCGGCATTCGACTTGAAATTATGCCCGATTTATGGTGAAATAGATAGCAAACGGCAAGATGAATCTATCCTGCCCCTGAACCCCCGTGCAAAACGATGCGATTTTCCACTCCCGCCGCGTACACCTTGGTCGTACTGTTGTTCGCTCTCACGTTGTCGCTATTCCTGTTGTTCGGTATTGCCGAACTGTTCCAACGTGTCGGCGGAAGCATGAGCGAAACCCGGTCGGTAATGAGTGCGTCCGCCCACCTCAACGAGGCGGCACTACTCCTCAGACAAGACCTGACCCGAATTCCCAGTTCGTTACCGACAAAACCGTTGCGCATTGCCGCACGGCAACCCAACGTACCCGACTCCGACGGTTACTTGGAAATTATTGAAGGGTCCAATCATTCTTTATGTTCCTGTCCCGATGATCCTCCTTCGTGTTTCTGTTCCAATGCGCCATGTCATGAAAATCCATTGTGCCGTCCATACATCAAACAGGACGACGGAAATAAACAGGATAAAACTGTTGGCGATGTGGACGACATCATTGCTTTTACGGCGAGGACAAATCCTGCCATACCGTTTCGAGGAGTGATCCGCGGTGAAATCGTCGAACGAGAACACGCCGAAATCGTTTGGTTCGTCCGTGGAAACACGCTTTTTCGGCGAGTCCGGCTCATCGACGATGTAACGGTGGACGAGAACACCTTACTACTGCATTTTAGTGATGACAAGAAAGAATTTCCTACTAAGGCAGATTTAATACCGCCGACAGAGACCGGTCAGTATGCGATTGTGGAGGCGGATGAATCCAATGACGGTGGACCCCAACGATATGATGCAGTGATGCGAGACGGCGACTTGGTTTGGACAACCCTACTCATGCACGAGGACTTGGCTCGCCGGGCACGACGATTCGGACATGACGGTATCAAGTACGCCAATCCGCCGAGTGAATTTCCGTATCCGCTCTATGAAGGCGTGAATGAAGGTTGGCGCTATCTGCGGATGCCGACGTTGGAAGAAACTGATTACTGGAGCAAAAATGATATCCAGCATTGGAAAACCGACTCGGGAGTTCCTTCCACACCGGAGATCGCGAATCCTGACCTCTGGAATCAACCGCATTTTTTTCCCACCTTGCAGGATCGCAAGAGTGGCTCGTTGGAAGATACCGTTACTACTCCTACCCGTTATATTCGTGCCGGTGAAGACGTTGTTCTGACGAACGTGTTGTCGTTTGATGTGAAAGTTTGGGATCCCGACACAAGGGATTTTGTCGATTTGGGAACGCAAGGCACGGTTTGGGAACATAGCAACCAATCGGATTTGCCGAATACATGGGATTCTTGGACGCAGAAATATGTGAAGGAATATGGAGAAGTTGCTGGGCGACCTCCCTACGCCGTGCAACTGGAAGCGATACAGATTACGATTCGTTGTTTTGATCCGGCAAGTCAAATCATCAAGCAGGTTACGATTGTCCATCGGTTCAGGATTTGACCGCTTATGTGCTCTCGTCTTCAAAATCAATTTCCCGATTGCTGTCTTTCCGTTTGTGTTGTTCCGTTAACGAGGCAGAGATTCTCTTTCGATGGGATCGACGATCCAACCTCGGCATTTCGGCTTACCACACAGACATTTTATGGCTCGGTCGGCTGGCCAAGAGTAATCAATTGTGAGTTCCTCTCCTGGAAGAATGTCATGCACGGACTCTACCCATATTTCGGCATCCGCATCGTCTTTCAACAATTGTTCTTCGGTTTCCGAATCGTCGTCCTCTTCAACGAGATTGTCTTCGTATCCTTCCACACCGCCGTAAAAACAATCGTCATCGGCGAGATCAGATTCTCCGTCGAAGTCCATTTCTTCTTCGGTCAGTTCGCCAATTTCCAATCCTTCGTCTTCATCAGCATCTGCTTCTCTGACGTACTGCATCAGTTGACAGTTCGGCTCGCAGGCATGATTGAGATAACAGAAAGGTGGAGCCGGTTCTAAAACTTTTCCATTTCCGGCATCAATACAATAATCGCTTCCATAATTGGGGTCATGGATGACATGTCCTGCCACTCTGGCGATGGGTGTCCCTTTGGGAATGAAAGCAAAGGCAAAAACACCGAGTCCGTAGGGAGTTTCGTTCACCCGAACACCACTGGTAAAAACTTTACCCAAGTCTGAATTTCCCCGGTGAATAACTACTGACTCTGAATTTGTAGGCATAATGGATAACACAACGACCCCGATGGGAACAAACTCCATGCCGGAACCGCCGGAAATTGTAGCATGAAATGGCAATCGGCACAATCGGGGGACAGAAATTTGCACATGTTCATATGTCCAAACATTTTGAGAACCGGTTCGTTGAGTCCAAGGACTTATTAGAGGACATCAATCGATCTCACCGCAAGGTCTTGATATTTCGAGCGGTAATATGCCTGGCAAGCGATTTACCCGGCTGCTTTTCATAAAAACCTAGAATTCCATTGATGCCGACAAATTGACCGATGTACGGCGACAAATCCAAATTCGCCGATGGCGTAATCAGGCAAATGATCTGTTCCTTTTCATCGACCACCGCATACGGCGGATGTCCCTTCGGAAGAGGATCAAACTCTCCTAACCGACCAACGATGTCGTAACCACCGACATTCACGCCGGCACGAATCGATATCGAATCAGACTGCGCCGCTGTCGGCGTGTATGCCGGTACAATCGATTGCCGTTGCGGAGACCACGGTGCGGACTTTGCGTTTGTTTTGGACAATAACGGTGAAAATTTCTGACTCGCAACACTCGGTACTGATCGCCGTTGTGCCAATTCCTGCCGGACAGTACGAGTCCGCTGCAACGATTCAAGTAGATGGTACGTTCGTTCAAGATCATGGTCCGTCGGAGCAATTTGATGCAGTTCGTTTGCCCGATGAATCAGGACGGCGAAAACGTCATCATCTGTCGGTCGGGTCATCACGATGTAGGCTTCCCGTTGCAATTCGTTGAACGCCTTTTGGAAAGGATCAACCGTTGCTGTAGCCGTTCTCGCCGGACTGTTCGACGCTACTTTTGGAGTCGAAAGGGCGGGAACCGGTATCGTCGCCAGTTCCGGCGGGACAATTTTCGGCAAATCGGGAATTTCCCTATCCATCGCATCGTGCCGAACTTGCCGAATGGGCGGTGCTATTCCCAATGCAGAGCGGTGGATCCATCGAAATTCGCCGTTCGGCGGAGCGATTTTGAGCCAGACCGGACTGACTGGATTTTCCGGCATTTCCCGGCGTTCGAGAATGAAAACGGTCTCCCCTTTGTTGAGCGTAACCTGTATGGTCTCGCAGTCGTCGGAATCATCGCTGCCGATGCGTGAAGCGAGATCGTCGGCAAGCACGGTGCCGATGTTGCCGGAGCCGAACTCGACGTACTTGGCACTGATCCACGAAAAACTGCCGATGGGAGGACGAATCGCACACCAATCCTCTTGTTCGTGATAGATTTCGACTTTATCGCCGGTGTGAAGTTGCAGCACCGGATAAAATTCGATGCCGGGACCGCTACGAATTGCCGTTCCGTCTGCCGTGATGACAGCCGTGTACGGCTCTGCCGCAAAGGGGACAACGTTGAAACAGAAAACAAAAATGAACCAATAAATATACCGCATCACTCCAAGGAACGCCGAAACCGAAGGATTCTGTCGGACGATAAAGAAAAACCGCAATTTAATCAAGAGCAATTTTGGAAATCTTCCTGTGTTTCTCAACACTCTGTGATGGGCATGACCGTTATTTCCAATTCATGACTGCATCAACGGCAACAGATATTCAACGGTACTGTTCATATTATCGAGTTTTGGATAATCCTCTTCGGGAATTTGTACTCGATAACGTTTGCGCAGTTCCAACACAATGTCGAGCAGGTCCATGCTATCCATTTCAAACTGCTCACGAAAAGGCACGTCGTCCTTTATGGCGGAAAAATTTTCGTCGGGAGCAATGTCCGATAGGATATTGATAACGGCTTCTCGTATTTCAGGTCCGGTCATGGAAAAAAATGTCGATCATGTACGTCAGCCCCCCATTGTTACCGATTGAGAAAAAATGTCAATAGACCCAATTTTGCACCCTTGGCCGGATTCTTTCCCTAGTCCGCGGATTGCAATGCGTATGTAGTGTGCTTGCAAAAACCAAAGATTTCGGTAAAAATATCGGGATGAAGGCAAAGGTATATACCGCAAAGTGGAGGGCAAAATGACATGGCAAATCGAGTATTGATCATCGGAGCAGGCGGAGTCGGAAGAGTGGTCGCATTCAAATGCGCCCAGCATCGGGAGATTTTCAACGAAATTACCTTTGCAAGCCGAACAAAATCGAAATGCGATGCCATCGTTTCGGATATCTATGCCAAAGGACTCAAAGAGTCTATCAACACCGCCGCAGTCGATGCCGATAACGTTGCCGAACTCACCGCGCTGCTCAAAGACATCAAGCCGAATCTCGTTATTCACGTTGCTTTGCCGTACCAAGATTTGTCGATCATGGATGCCTGCTTGGCGGCGGGAGTGAATTATCTCGATACTGCGAACTACGAACATCCCGACACCGCTCATTTCTGTTACTCGCCGCAGTGGGAATATCACAAACGCTTTGAAAAGGCAGGACTTCTGGCACTGCTCGGTAGTGGATTCGACCCCGGCGTTACGAATGTCTTTACCACCTATGCAAAAAAACACCATTTCGACAAAATGGACTCGGTCGATATTATCGATTGCAACGCTGGCGATCATGGTTATCCTTTTGCGACGAATTTCAATCCCGAAATCAATATCCGGGAAGTTTCGGCAAACGGTCGGTACTACGAAAACGGAACATGGCACGTGACCGACCCGCTTTCGGTGAAACAAGTTTTCGACTTTCCCGACGGTATCGGACCGAAGGATATGTACCTGCTCTATCACGAGGAAATGGAATCGCTGGTCAAACATTTTCCCGAAGTGAAGCGGATGCGGTTTTGGATGACCTTCGGACAATCGTATCTAACGCATCTGAAAGTGTTGGAAAACGTTGGTATGACTCGGATTGATCCGGTCATGCACGACGGTCGGGAAATCATTCCGCTGCAATTTTTGAAGACGTTGCTGCCCGATCCCGCCTCGCTGGGGTCCCGAACGAAAGGCAAAACGTGCATCGGTTGTTGGATTACGGGGAAAACTCGTGTACCGTCAAAATCGCCGTATTACATTTACAATACGTGTGTTCACGAAGAGTGTTATGCGGAGACGGGAGCGCAAGCGATCAGTTATACGACGGGCGTACCGGCGGCATTGGGAGCGAAGATGATTCTTGCGGGTCAGTGGTCGGGGAGCGGCGTGTTCAACATGGAGCAGTTCGATCCTGATCCATTCATGGCGGAAATCGGCGACTGGGGTTTGCCTTGGGTCGAAACGTTTCCGGCACTGGACAAAATGGAAGATTGAGAAAGAAGTTTGTAACATAAGAATTGTGGGGCGGCCCTGACAAAATGTCCACACACGCAATTCGTTCGCTAACGGAACAAACCGGATTCATGTTTGATTATCTGCAGGTAACGAGTGAAATTATACGATTGATTTCAGATAATCCTTTGCTGCCTGATCTCGCCAGCGACAGACGGAACTCTCATTCAACTTTTGCACTCTTAAGAAGCCAACTGACTTGACGATTGATAAAAACTAAAAAAGTGCGTGCCGTCGAGCGGATTCTTGTTGTTACGCCAGTCCCCAATACTTTCGCAGGAACCACTCGATGATCAGGACCGAAATAAACGCCCGAAACACGGCGAATGTCTCCTAACAAAACTTTTTTCACAATTTTTCCATTTTTTTGTCGTATTTCCGCTTGCTTTTCCCATAAACATCATGTACATTACTCACCTTTAACCCAAAAATACAATGAGTACAATTTCCAAATGTGTCGTAACATCACTATTCCTGCTTTTTGCTCTCGCCGCCTCCAGTTCTCCCGCAAGAGAATGGACCGCACAAGGTGGACACAAAATCACCGGCGATTTTATGTCCGTCCAAGACGGTCGCGTCAAGATTTCCCAGCCCGGTGGATTTACCACTGAAATCCCACTCGATCAACTTTTGGAGGAAGACCGGAAGTTTGTCGAAAGCCAAGCACTAAAAACTGAAAGTCAGCCGCCCACATCGGTTCCATCGATAAAACTCGATTCCAAAACACCGCTCAACGTGTTGGAGCAAGAAGCCGCAAAAGATAATCTTGAAGCACTCTTTTATCTTGCCCAATGCTATGGTTACGGTTTGAACGGTTGTCGTATGGACGAAAAGAGGGCAGCAGTGTTATACCAAAAGGGTTCATCATTTTCGGATACAGGAAATCCTTTTGCCCAATGTTGTCGTGCCATATGCTATTACAATGGCTGGGGTGTTACGAAAAACCTAACGGAAGCCGTCAAGTGGTACCGCGAAGCCGCAGACCAGGGACATGCGGGGGCGCAGTGCAATCTTGGTGTCTATTATCTACAAAGTGGTGGAAATAATGAAGAAGCCATAAAGTGGTTCCTTCTTGCCGCTGAGCAGGGAGATGCAATTGCGCAGAACAATCTTGGCGCATGGTATGGTGTTCGTAAAGATGGGGTGGAATCCGTCAAGTGGTATCGCCGCGCCGCAGAGCAGGGATTTGCAGGCGCACAATTCAATCTTGGCGGACACTATCTGCGAGGTACTGAGGGGGTGCCTAAAAATGCGGAGGAAGCCGTCAAGTGGTATCACAAAGCCGCTGAATTTGGATGGAGTCAGGCACAAAATAATCTCGGTAACTGTTACAAAAACGGCGACGGCGTTGAAGTCAACGAAAGAGAAGCGATAAAGTGGTTTCGCAGAGCGGCGGAACAAGGTTTAGCGTCGGCACAGTATAATCTTGGCGATTGCTATCTCAGAGGGATTGGGA
>Ga0082212_10012372_pt1 | contig 10752 bp, 9 predicted proteins | sample TergutNt197P3_FD_71548 | JGI IMG/M metagenome (GOLD analysis project Ga0082212, IMG submission 71548) | Neocapritermes taracua P3 segment gut microbial communities from Petit-Saut dam, French Guiana - Nt197 P3 | ecosystem: Host-associated > Arthropoda: Insects > Digestive system > Gut ...
AGGAGTACGTATGTGCCACGGGCATCAGCCCCTCGGGGTCGGTACACATCGGGAATTTCAGGGACACGGTGACGGCGTGGTTCGTGTGCGTGGCGCTGCGCAAACGGGGCAAGCAGGCCCGCCTGCTGTACTCCTGGGACGACTATGACCGGTTCCGCAAGGTACCGGCGAATGTGTCGGAGATCGCAGACAATTTCGGGCAATACATCGGCAGGCCGGTGGCCGAGGTGCCCGACCCCTGGGGCTGCTGCGAGAGCTACTGCGCGCACTTCGAGAAGGAGTTCGAGCGGGCCCTGGCGGCGTTCGGCATCGAGGCCGACTACCGCTATCAGTCAAAGGAATACAAGAGCGGGCGCTACGCCCCGCATGTCATCACGGCGATGCACAAGCGCGGCGAGATCTTCGATATCCTCGACAGCTTCCGCACGCAGGACGCCCAGCCCGGCGAGCGCGAGGCCTACTACCCCGTGAGCATCTACTGCCCCGCCTGCGGGACGGACGCGGCGGCGATCACGGCCTATGACGAGGCCACCGAAACAGCAAATTATACCTGCAAATGCGGGTACGCTGGGGTGTATAATTTTAAGACCGACTATCACTGCAAGCTCAGCTGGAAGACCGACTGGCCCATGCGCTGGATGGTGGAGGGCGTGGACTTCGAGCCCGCTGGAAAGGACCACTCCAGCCCCACGGGCAGCTACGCCACCAGCAAGGTGATCTCCGAGCGGGTCTACGGCTTCCCGCCGCCGGTGTATGCCGGGTTCGAGTTTATCGGCATCAAGGGCAACGTGGGCAAGATGAGCAGCTCCACGGGGCTAAATTTGACCCCCGACGCCCTGTTCAAGCTCTATCAACCCGAGGTGATCCTGTGGCTCTATGCCAAGACGGACCCCATGAAGGCCTTCAATTTCTGCTTCGACGACGAGATTTTGCGGCAGTACTTCGAATTTGATAAAATGCTCACGCAGGTGCGCGACGGCAGCGCCAACGAACTCACCCAGGACATCATGGCGCTGAGCGCCGTCCCCGGGCGGGAAATCAAAACCGTGCCCATGGCGCAGCTGGTGAGCTTCGGCTCCATCGTGGATTTCGTGCCCGAAATGCTGGAGACCATCTTCGCGAAAATGGGCACGCCCTTTGCCCGGGAGGACTTCGCCGAGCGCGTGGGGCTGGCGAAGTATTGGCTGCACCAGTGCTCACCGGAGAGCATATACAAGCTGCGTGAAACCCCGGATCATAATTATTTCATTGCGTTGACAGAGGAAGAGCAGGCGGAGATCCGCCTGCTGCACAAGTATTTGACCGAAGAAAGTTATGACCTGGACGATTTGCAGGCGTTCCTCTATGCCGTGCCGGGCGAAATCCGCGGGGAGCTTGCGCCCGCCGACTTAAAAAAGCACCAGGCGGGGTTCTTCAAGAATGTGTACCGGCTGCTGATCGGCGCGGACCGGGGGCCGAGGCTGTATTTGTTTTTGTTTGCGCTGGAGAGGGAGAGCTATATAGGGCTGCTGAACCTATAATAATACAGCAAATATGTAGAGACGCACGGCTGTGCGTCTCTACAATCACGCGTTCAAAATCTCAAACAAAAATTCGCAGCTCTGCTTTCCCTTGGAGCTGGCCGCCGAGGATACGATTTTCTTCAGCCGCAGCCTTATGCCCAGCGCCCGTTGCAGGTTCTGCCGGGCGTGGCCGCCGCAACAGCCGCAGAAGGTAGGCGAGACATCCACCGGCTGTGTCAATTCCGCGATGATAGGGCACACGCATCGGTAACTGCCGTCCTCCCCATGGCTCCAGGCGACGGTCAGGGTGCCGTCCGGATTCAAGCGGCACGGCAGTTGATACATCATTTTCGATTCGTTGTACAGCCGCACTTTTTTCTCCAGCGGTACGCCCACATGCGCGAGCTTGAACGCGACGTGCTCGGCGGCGGGTTTGCCGGTCACGCAGCAGCCCTGCCGCTCCATGATGGAAAGGCGCTGCTCCTCTGTGAGGAGCCGGTCCATTTGACCGAAGAAGGCGATGTATTCCTCGCTCCATTGGGCGCCCTTTGACGCGGGATCGGGGAGGACAAATTGGTTTATGGTATCCTCCGGGATGCCTTTTTTCAGCATGGTTGTCTTGATGGCCCTCGCACTTGGCATGGTCAGCGGTCCTCCTTTATTTTGATTGGCACGAAATAGCGTATCTTGCCGATATTCCACTCCTTCATCTGCGCCGAATGCGGTCCGGCATAGTGGAACAGGACATTCCGGCCGGGGGTTTCGTCCAGCTCCAGGTGCTCCTGCCGGGAAATCCACGCCTTGAGGCCCCGGTCCACGCGGTCCCACTCGCTCATCTCCCAGCTGTCCGCCAACACCGCCGCGAACAGGCCGCCCGGAAAGGTGATGATCTTGTAGCCCTCGGTGTCGGCCTCGGTCATCCGGTCCTCGAGCATATACAGCCAGACGCTCTTCTTGTGCTTATCGTCGTAGTACATGAAATCGCGGGGGTTGATCTTGTCGGCGATGCGCGAACCCAGGCGCATCCACATGGCGTCGAACTTGTGCTCCTCTTTGCTGTTGTTTACGATGAACCCCGAGGATACCATGCGGCAGGGCGGCATCTCCACGACCAGGACGTCCGGCTCGCGCTCCACCTTTTCCGCGGCCTCCAGCAGGCGGCCCACGTTGGCGGGCTTGCCGATGTAGTCCACGTTCGTCAGGTGGGTTTCGATGTCCTTCGCCTTGTCATAGAGCAGCTTCACGTCGCCGTCATTGCTGAAGTCGGCGGCCTTGATCTGCCCGATGAACTCCAGCACGACCTCCCTCAGCTCGTGCAGCAGCGCGACCTCGCCGTCGATGTCGCTGACCTTCTTGTCCAGCACCTCCAGCACGATCTGGGAGCCCGCCGCGCTGAAGATGCGCTGGATGTCCCGGATGCTGATATTCAGCTTGCGCAGGATCAAAATCTGCTCCAGCCGCTTGACGGCGGCCCCGTCGTAGAGCCGGTAGGCGTAGTCCTCGCTGCGGGTGCTGGAAATCAGCCCCATATGCTCGTAGTAGCGCAGGGTTCTTGCCGATATGTCGTACCGATCGGACATGTCCTTGATCTTGATCAGTTTGTCCATGGGAAGCCTCCTTTTTGTTGGGATATACCAAGTATAGGCGCTTACCCAAAGGCAGAGTCAAGGGGTAAAATCACATTTTTTCCGGCGCGTCAATCTTGAACATCCTCAATAGATTGCCCAGCACGTCCCTCACACAGGCGCACAGAGCCAGCCGCGCCTGCAGGAGGGACTCTTCTTCGCCCTTCACGCGGCAGGCGTTGTAGAACTTGTGAAACTGCCCCGCCAGCTCCATGCAGTAGCGCGTCACGCGGGCGGGGTCGCAGGCCTTGGCGGCCTCGGCGATCTCCCCGGTCAGGGCCGCCAGCAGGCGGATCAGCTCGCGCTCCTCAGGCGCATTCAGCAAGCACAGTTCTTCTTTGGTGCACGCGCGGGGCGGAATCCCTTCTTCTTCAAAGCGCCGGAAGATCGAGCATATCCTCGCGTGGGCATATTGGCAGTAGTACACCGGGTTCTTTGCCGATTGCTCCACGGCCAAATCAAGATCGAAGTCCATGGCGGCGGCCGGGTCGCGCATGTTGAACAGGAAGCGCAGGGCGTCGATGGGGATGTCGTCGAGCAGGTCCTCCAGGGTGATGGACTTGCCGGTGCGCTTGCTCATGCGCACCACCTGCCCGTCCTGCACGAGCTTTACCATCTGCGTGAGGACGAACTGCGCGCGGTCTTCGCCGAACATAAAGTCGAGCACAGCGCCCAGGCGGATGGTGTGGCCGTGGTGGTCGCTGCCGAGGACCAAAAGGGACCTATCGAAGCCCCGGGTGACGAGCTTGTTGTAGTGATAGGCGATGTCGGGCACGATGTAGGTGGGCAGGCCGTTGGAGCGCACGATGACGAAATCCTTGTCCAGGCCCACGTCCGTGGCGCGGAACCACAGCGCGCCGTCCTGCTCGTAGGTCTTGCCGCTCTCGCGCAATAATGCGATGACGCGCTCTACCTCGCCGCTGTCGTAGAGCGTGCTCTCGTAGAACCAGGTGTCGTACTTGATCCGGTAGCGCTCCAGATTCGCGCGGATCTCCTCGACGTTCAGCGGCAGGGCGAAGGCCACCAGTGCGGCGCGGCGCTCGGCCTCGGGCCTGGCGAGATAGCTGTTGCCATGAATCTCGGCAAACTGTGCCGCGCGCTGTGTGATGTCCTCGCCGTGATAGGCGTCCTCGGGCATCTCAATCTCATCGCCGAAGTGCTGCTGGTAGCGCACATCCAGGCTCAGGCCGAATTTCTCGATCTGGTTGCCGCCGTCGTTGACATAGAATTCACGCTCGACGTTATAGCCCACGGCCTCGAGGACGGTCGCCAGGCAGTCGCCCAGCGCGCCGCCGCGGGCGTTGCCCATGTGCATGGGGCCGGTGGGGTTGGCGGAGACGAACTCCACCAGCACGCGCTGCCCCTCGCCGATGTTCGAGCGCCCATAGGCGTCGCCCTTGTCCAAAACATCGCCAACGATATCGGCGTAATACGCGTCGCCATAATAAAAGTTGAGGAAGCCCGCGCCCGCCGCCTCGCAGCGCAGGGCGTAGGTTCCGGTCAAATCGATGTGATTCACAAGTGCCTCGGCGATTTTGCGCGGGGCTTGCCGCAGCTCCCGCGCCCAGGCCATGGCCGCGTTGGAGGACAAATCCCCGTTGCGGCGGTCGGCTGGGGTCTCTATGACGAAGTGGCCCTCCGGCAGGGCGGGGAGGTCGCCTGCGGCAAAAGCGGCCTTCGCAGCCGCTTCAATCGCCTGTTTGATTTGGGTTTGGGCTTGTTGCACGAGATAGGACATGGGGGCCTCCTGCTTATTTTTCTCATAAATATTGATGTACGGTATCCCAATCGGGTTCCCATTCCTTCAGGATGAAGCTCTGGCAGCCCAATTCCAGGTGGAGCTCGTTGTCGTCCCACCGGTCGCCGATGCCGGCGGCAAACGCGTATTTGCTTTTCAACTGCTTTGTGATATCCATGCGCTCCTGCTGGTTTTTGCCCAGATAGACCTCGCCATCGGGGAACCCAACGCTTTGCAGCCATTTGCGCGTAATATCGACATACGCGCCGGGCCGGGCACCGATGTAAATCAGCTTATACGTTTCGGCCAGCTCGCTCATCATCTCCACGCTGCCGGCGGTAGGGGTGTCTTTCATTATTTGCTTATCCGAAAAAAACAACTTCTCCCCCAGCCGCTGCAATGGAATTCTGTGGCGCATGTCGCAGATTGTGCCGTCCAAGAAGACCAGAACTGCCTGCATAGTTCTCACTCCTTTTTCCAGAAAAACCACCACTGCGCGTCGTAGCCCTCCAGGGTGATTTCATGGCCGCCGCGCAATTCTAGCAGCCAGGGCCGCACGATCGGCAGCATGTTCTCCCACAGATAGGGGTCGTAGCCGAGGTCTAAATCGTATTGGAACATGTAGTGCGACAGGGCCAGCAGGCCGCCGGGCCTCAAAGTGGCGGCGCAGCTGTGCAACAGCGCCATGAACGGGGCCTTCAGCGCGGCCTCGAACTGCCCGCCGCGATTGAACGCGTTCATGCGGGAGATCATTTCGGGCAGCAGCTTGAACCAATCGCCCTGCGCGGTGTCGATGCCGCCGGCTTCGAGCAGAATGGCCTGCAGGATGTCGTTCATGCTGTGCTCGAACGCGAGGATATCAATGCTTTCCGGCGGGAGGAGCTCCTCTGCGTTCGCGGCATCGCCCTCAATGACGTCAATTTGTATGGGCAGACGGTGGGTTTTTCTCTGAAATGCCAATGTCAGCGTGCGATTTTCATTGATGGTGATGTAGCGCGACTTTTTGCTGTAGGCCGCGAGGGTCTTCGGCAGGATCACGGAAGAACCCGCGCCAATCTCCAACACGGTCAGCGGGCTGCCCGCGCCGCGCATCTGGAAAAGCCTGCGCCAGCTCCGGGAGACATAGCAGTAATGACGCCAGGGGCTCTTGAAAATCATTGTGTCATCCCCTCGCCTGCACCTTGATCTCCATCTGGTTGCTGCTCATCATGTCGGCACAGAAATCCAGGGTGTAGGCCAGCTTGATCTTCCCGCCGGCGCGGCTGATGCTGGACTCCACCGAGCGCGCGTAGACGCCCAGGTGCATCATGCCGGCGGGGGTGTTGTAGTAGCAGTTGTGGCGCACGCCCTGCTCCAGGGTAATCTCCAGGGGGTAGGCCCCCCGGCGCGACAGCGACACCGTGCGGTTCTGCACGCGCAGGGCCGCGCGGCTGGTCTCTGGGCCGTCGCTCTCCACGTAGTCCAGCTCCCAGCCGCCGCCCTTGTCGTCGGGCAGCTCGGTGAGCACGCCGTCGCACAGGAACTCCGAGGCGCGGGTCTCGCCCTCCACCTCGTGGGAGTCCCTGATCTCGATGACCACGGGGACGCGTTTTTTCCTTGCCATTTTGACTTCCTCCTTCATAATAATGCTCCGCATGACCACCCCGGCCGCCCGAGGCGGCCACCCCTCCACGGAGGGGGATTTTGGGATTAGGTTCGCACGACAGGTAACGATTTTTGGTCTTGTGCTTGCACAGCCCGTTTATGGCTACGCCTCAATTCCCCTCCGTGGAGGGGTGGCCGCCGCAGCGGCCGGGGTGGTTCTGTGCGGAGCAGCCTACAGCAGCCTCAGTCCCAAATCCTTCAACTGCGCGTTGTCCACGGGCGAAGGGCACTCCGTCATGGGCTCCGAGGCGTTTTGCACCTTGGGGAAGGCGGTGACGTCCCGCAGGTTGTCGCAGCCGAGCAGCTGCATCACAAGCCTGTCGAGCCCCAGGCCCATGCCGCCGTGGGGGGGCGGGCCATAGCGGAAGGCGTCCACCAGGAAGCCGAATTTCAGATTGATTTCTTCCTGTGTCAAGCCCAGCAAAGCAAAGATGCGCTGCTGCAGCTCCGGGTCGGTGATACGAATCGAGCCGCTGGACATCTCAATTCCATTCAAGGTCAAATCCGCCGCTTTGGCGATGACATTGGCCTTGTCGGTCTCGAGGATGTCCATGCTGTCGTCCGTGGGGGAGGTGAAGGGGTGGTGCATCGCCACGAACTGCTTCGCGTCCTCATCCCAGTCGAAGAAGGGGAACTCCGTCACCCAGAGGAAATTTAGCTTGTCCTTGGGGATCAAATCGAGCTTCCTCGCCAGGGCCTGCCGCAGCGCGCCGAGCACGGACAGCGCCAGGGAATTCTTCGCGTCGGCGACCAGGAAGACCACGTCGCCGGGCTTTGCGTCGGCCCGGGTGATGATGGCCTGCATCGTCTCTTCAGAGATGAACTTGCCGAAGGAGGAAGCAATCGTTCCCTCCGCGGCGATGCGCGCCCAGGCAAGGCCCTTCGCGCCGATGCCCTTCACCATCTCGGTGAGCTTGTCGATTTCTTTCCGGGAGAGGGTGTCATAGGCATTTTTCGCCGTCACGCCGCGCACGCAGCCGGACTCCAGGGCGCTTTCGAACACGCTGAAGCCGCAGCCGGCCAGCAGGTCGCTTGCGTTCCAAAGCTCCATGGCGTATCTTGTATCGGGTTTATCGCTGCCGAAGCGCTCCAGGGCATCGCGCCAGGTCATGCGCGGGATGGGGAACTCCACGCCCAGGTCCAGCCTGCTGTCCAGGCGCTCGATGAAGCCCTCCACCATGTTCAGGATATCCTCGAGCTCCACGAAGGACATCTCGAGGTCGATCTGCGTGAATTCCGGCTGGCGGTCGGCGCGTAAATCCTCGTCGCGCATGCAGCGGGCCAGCTGAATGTAGCGGTCGAAGCCCGCCACCATGCACAGCTGCTTGTACATCTGGGGCGACTGCGGCAGGGCGTAGAACGAGCCCGGGTGCACCCGGCTTGGCACGAGGTAGTCCCGCGCGCCCTCCGGGGTGGACTTGATCATCATGGGGGTCTCAATCTCGATGAAGCCGTTCTCGTCGAAGTAGTCCCGTGTGATCTTGGCGATTTTGTGGCGCATCAATATGTTGCGCTGTAAATCGGGCCGCCGCAGATCCAGATAACGATATTTTAGTCTTGTAAGCTCTGACGTGGGGCAGTTTTCGACGATCTCGAAGGGCGGGGTCTCGCTCTTGCCCAGCACGAGCAGCTCGGTGACGGCCAGCTCCACCTCGCCGGTGGGCAGGTCAAGGTTTTTCGCGCTGCGCTCGCGGAGCACGCCGACGGCCATGACGACGTACTCGCTGCGCAGGGAACGAGCCTTCTCGAGCACATCGGTTGGGCAGGCTTCGTCGAAGGCCAGCTGCAGCAGGCCCGTGCGGTCTCGCAGGTCCACGAAGATCAGCGCGCCCAAATCGCGCCTTCTCTGCACCCAGCCAGCAACAATGGCTTGCTGGCCGATGTGCGCGGGCCTGGGTTCACCGCAGTAGTGCGTACGTTTTCTGCCGCCGATGTGATCCATGAGGGTTCTCCTTTTATTTTGGGATGCGGGCGGCCCGCTGGCCGCCTCTACAGATTTTATAACATGCGCAGCGCCCATTCGCTGTCGCAGCTGCCCATTGCCGACCATGCGGGGTAGTAGCCGCATTTGAACAGCGTAGTCCTCGACGCGTTGTTGGACCAGGCGCCCGTAGCGAAGGGGATGACGCCTTTGTCCAGAAGCATATTTGTGATTTCCGTGGTCAGCGCCGCGGCAATGCCGTTGTTGCGATACGCGGGCAACACCTCCGCGTCAAGCGGCCACAGTATCTCCGTCCACTTGCCAGCGGAGGACATGCCGACGATCCTGTCGCCATCGAACGCCGCGATCGTCAGGGCGGTATTCCCGGAGGGGTGGCACATGTGCCATTCGTCTTTGTCCAGGTAGTTGTAGATTTGCATGGTCTCGTTCGGCTGGAACACCCGCATCGTGAAGCCAGTGTCGGGCACGGAGCGGCGTTGCCACGTCATATCGGGCAGCAGGCCCTGACAGCCCTGCATGGAATAGCTGTGCTTCAGCAATTCCTGGCACAGCGCAGCCGCCTGCTGAAAATCGAAGCAGCGAAACCCCACATGCTGGGAGACAAAGCGCTTGCTCCACTGGAAAATCTCTTTTTTGGCCTTCACAAGCACGGCGTTCTTGAAGCACATCATGCCGTAGAAATCTTCGTCGGCGTCATCCGCCAGGACAGCCTTGTTCACGTTCGACAAAAAGTCGTCCGCGTGGCAGCCGTAGCCGGAATACTCTTTTTCGACGTAGTACTGCATGAATGCATATCGCGCCTGCACGTTTGTCATCATAGAACCTCCGCCAGCATCTCTTCCTCCGCCAGCCGGAACCATATCTGCCCGAACCGGTCCGCGAAATCGTCCAGCCCGACGGGCTCCTCCGCGCCGGTGACCATGTCCTTCAGGCGGGCGCGGCGGGTCTGCAGCTCCTCCTCGCCCAGCACCAGCGTGAACCGCGCGCCCAATTTGTCGGCGTACCGCATCTGCGCCTTCATCGAGCGGCCCACAATGTCGAACTGCGCGGGCAGGCCCTCCGAACGCAGCTCGTTCACCAGCTGCGCGGCCCGGGTGAGGGCCTCCTCACCCCGGTTGGCGATGTAGAGCGCGCAGGGCTCGGGCGCGGGAATGGGGGCCTCGAGCTCCCGCAGCTGCAGCAGGACGCGCTCAATGCCCAGTCCAAAGCCCAGCGAGGGCGTGTGTGGCCCGCCGAGCTCCTCGATGAGGCCGTCGTAGCGCCCGCCGCCGCCCAAGGCCAGGCCCTCGAGCTTCGGCAGCTCCGAGACGAACTCGAACACCGTGCGGGTGTAGTAGTCCAGCCCCCGCACCACGCGCGGGTTGATCACGAAGGGGATCTCCATGGCCTTCAGCAAGGCCTGCACGCCCTCGAAATGCTCCTTGCATTCGCCGCACAGGAAATCCGTCACCACGGGAGATTTTGCTGCTATGAGCGAACACACCGGGCTCTTGCAGTCGAGGATGCGCATGGGATTTTTCTCCAGGCGGCCCAGGCAGGTTCCGCACAGCTCGTGCGTGTGCCCCGCGAAGTACGCGCGCAGGTTGTCCAGATAGACTTTCCTGCATTCCGGGCAGCCGATGGAGTTCAGCTCGATTCTGTAATTCGTCAGCGAAAGCGCGCTGAAATACTCCGCCGCCAGGGCGATGACCTCCGCGTCGGCCGCGGGGGGCGCCGCGCCGAAGCACTCCACGCCGAAGGTGTTGTACTCCCGGTAGCGCCCGGCCTGGGGCTTGTCGTAGCGGTAGCAGGTGCAGGCGTAGCTGACCTTCTGGGGCAGCGCGTCGCCGAGCAGGCCGTGCTCCAGGCACGCCCGGGCGATGCCCGCCGTGCCCTCGGGCCTTAAGGTTATAGAGCGCCCGCCCTTGTCGAAGAAGGTGTACATCTCCTTTTGCACGACATCGGTGGTGTCGCCCACGCCGCGCTCGAACAGCTCTGTGTGCTCGAACACCGGCACGCGTATTTCTTTATAGCCGAAGTTCAGCGCGGTCTCAAGGCCCACGCGTTCGACATATTGGTATTCGTGGGACTGCGCGGGCAGGACGTCGTTGGTGCCGCGCACGGCTTTGGTGATTAATGCCATGATCTATCTCCCTACCATTCAATCTTCTTCCGGCTCGCCTTCTGTATCTCCCGCCACTCCAGGTCCCCGCGCTCCATGGCGTGGATGAGGGCCTCCGCCGTGGCGATGTTGGTGGCCACGGGAATATTGTGCACGTCGCACAGGCGCAGCAGGTTGTTCTCCTCCGCCTCGTCGCCGGT
>Ga0082212_10012373_pt1 | contig 10751 bp, 9 predicted proteins | sample TergutNt197P3_FD_71548 | JGI IMG/M metagenome (GOLD analysis project Ga0082212, IMG submission 71548) | Neocapritermes taracua P3 segment gut microbial communities from Petit-Saut dam, French Guiana - Nt197 P3 | ecosystem: Host-associated > Arthropoda: Insects > Digestive system > Gut ...
AAGCTCAATTATGCGCTGATGAACAAAGACTTCATCCAGTTTGCGACCAGGAGCAAAGTGGTGGCCGGGCTGGTCGAAAAAGGCGCCGGCCAGGACGACATATTGGAAACGATCGTCAAGAGCAGGGCAACTGAGATTTCCGGGCAGAAAGGCAGCCTGGACGGCAGCAGCGTAAAGCTGCTTATCGAAACGCTGGACGAGATCGATCCGCGCAGCGCGTTTAAAGAGTTAAAAGCGCATATCAACCGGATGTCGGCGAAAAGTAAGAAGAGGTAACAGATTGGCGGCTATATCAAGGAGGTCGTTATGGAAAGCAGGACTTACAGGATTGCCCTCGAAAAAAACCCGATCATATCGATCAACGTTATCCCCGGCCATTTCAGCACCGGCGCATACCACGCGAATTTCTATGTGGATGTAAGCAGCCTGAAATCAAACGCGCTGGTCGCGCGCGACGTCGCGCGGGAACTGGCGCTACCCTACTACACCAGCGCGCTTGTGGACACGATTGTATGCATGGAAAACACAAAGGTCATCGGCGCTTTTCTGGCGGAGGAGCTCTTGTCGGAAGGAACGTTGGTAATGAACAGCGGCGGCGAGATCCATGTGGTAACCCCGATGCATAACATCGAGAAAAAACTGACCTTTTACGACAACGAACTTGAATGGATCAAGAACCGCAATATTATCTTGCTCACCACCTCGGTATCCAGCGGGCAGACCCTGAACAACGCGCTGGAATGCCTCACATATTACGGCGGTCACGTTATCGGGATATCATCGTTGTTTATCTCCAAGGGCGCCGTCCCGAACCTGAACGTGAATACCCTTTTTTCTTCAGAAGACGTCCCGGGGTACACGACCATGCCATACAGTAAGTGCGGCATGTGCCACTCCGGCATGAAGCTGGACGCGCTCATCGGTAGCGAGGGCTACATGAAAATATGATAAGTAGGTAGAAGCAAATGTCTGAGCTGGAGTCTTTTATAAGCGGAATAGGCATTGATGATATGACGCTCCCGCGTATCTTCATGATTCTTATCGCCTTGTTCCTTGCGTATCTTGCCATAGTCAAGAAATACGAGCCATTACTTCTCCTCCCACTTTCTTTCGGGATAATGATTGCGAACATTCCGTTGGCGGGGATGGACGCATACTTCGTATATGAAGACGGGCGCCTCGGGCTGATGAACTTCCTGTATCAGGGGATTATCGGGGTGATATACCCCCCTATGGTTTTTCTGTGTATCGGGAGCATGACGGACTTCGAGCCCCTTTTGTCCTCTCCAAAGAGCGTATTGATCGGGTTAGGCGGACAGCTTGGGATTTTTGTCGCGTTCGGGGCGTCATTGTTCCTGGGGAACCTCCTTGTCCCGATTATCCCGGGGTTTGAGGGCTTTACAATGAAAGAAGCCGCCACCATCGGGATAATAGGCGGCGCCGACGGGCCGACCTCGATTTTTACGGCCAGCCGCTTGGCCCCTGACATCCTTTCGTCCGTCGCCATCGCCGCTTTCTCCTATATGGCGCTGGTGCCATTCATCCAACCGCCTATCATGAAGCTGCTGACAACCAGGAAAGAACGGGTCATTATCATGTCGTTGTCCAAAAAAGCAACCCGCAGGCGTAAAATAATATTCCCCATTGCCTTGACGCTTGCGACGCTGTTCCTGGTTCCGACCGCAGGGGCGCTAATCGCGATGCTGATGCTCGGCAACCTTATCAAGGAAAGCGGCGTTGCCGAACGCTATGTCCGCGCCCTGCAGAATGATGTGCTCAATGTATTGACCCTGCTTGTCGCGCTTTCAATTGGTTCATCCGCTACTGCGGAGCGCTTCCTGACCCCGAAAACGCTAATAATCATCGCGTGCGGCTTGCTTGCGTTCGTATTTGGAACTGTCGGAGGCATCCTTATCGCGAAGCTCCTTTGCCTTGTGACAAGGGGGAAGGTCAACCCGCTAATAGGCAACTCGGGCGTGTCCGCCATGCCGATGGCGGCGCGTATCTCCCAGAGGATGGGGCAGAAATACAACCCGCAGAACCATCTGCTGATGCACGCCATGGGGCCGTTAGTCTCCAGTACGATAGGCTCCGCGATTATCGCGGGTATCTTTATTAACATGTTCGCGGGCTAGCGGGGCTCTTTACGGGGCGCGGGCGCCCCGGAGAATAACGGGTTCAAGGAGGCAACAGCGCGTGCTGACAAAGATAAAGCGGTTTTCAAAAGAAAAGCGGGCGCTGTTTGCATTCTGCTGCACCCTCGCGTCAATCCTCCTCATTACCCTGGTTATCGTGGCCGCCTACGGCGCGCGGGTAATCTCCATCAGGGCAAACGGGCTGGAACTGAGAGCGTCTAAGGACTTTGAGGTCGTGGATATCAAGTACTTCCTGCAAAACGACCCCGAATGGGGCGGCGACCTGATTGGCGGCACAAACAGGACAATGGGCGGATCGGGATGCCTGATTACCTGTGTCGCAAGCGCGATCGATCATTTGGGGACTCCCGCGACGCCCGGGGAGGTCAACCGGAAACTGACCGGGGTCGACGGCTACCAGGGTGCGGACCTGATATGGTATAAAATCAATGAGGCTTACCCTGAGATTGATTATGAGTATACCCGCGTCTTCTCGAGTTCGGGACTGGAGCGCGATTTGGAGAACGGGCTGTTACCTATCGTGAATGTCAAGCTCAATGGCAGCGGGGCGTCGCACTGGCTGCTAATCATCGGCGCAAAAGACAGGGAATTTCTGGCATACGACCCATTAAACCCCGACAAGGAGCCGATAATGCTCTCCCGGCACGGCAATGTGTATTCGTACAGGGTGCTGGTGCGCGCGGGTTAGGGCTACCCGTGAACTGTATAAAAAGTAACCTACAAATAGCTGCGGTAGACTGCAAAAGTACCGGCTATACTACCACATATAAAGCGGGGGGCAATCTTAGCGATTGCCCCCCTTGGTTGGTTTAAACGTTTAATTGTCTACGGGCTGTAAAGCGGCCGGTTACCCGAATGTCTTGCCGCTGCCCCTGTTGGCGGGGATGATGATATTGTTGATTATCCCGGCGGCGGTTGCCCTGGTCATGTTGTCGTCCGGCGCGAACGTGCCTACGGCGTCGTTACCGGCTATGACGCCCGCCTTGTACAGCATGAATATCTCGTCGCTGTACTGCGTGCTTGCGTCGACGTCCGGGAGCGAGTTGACCGTGTTCTGGGCGGCGAACTCCCCGGCCGGCAGCGAGCGCGAGAAGATGTACGCCATCTCAGCGCGCGTACACGCCCGGTCAAGGTTCGTGAACTGACCCGCCGAGACTATCCCGCTCGCTATCGCGTAGTCCAGAAACGCCACGTGCCAAGGTTCGCCCTGCACTATGTCATTACCCGTCGTGTATATGCTGTGCACACGCGCCGCCAAAGCTATGGCCTGCATGACGGAGAAATCGCTACCGGGGGCGAACGTCGTGCCGCCCATCCCGTTCACGAGGCCGTACTCGTATGCCGTAGCTATGGAACCCTGCTTGTTGACGCCGTACCAGTCATCCTCGTCGATATCCGTGAACAGCGACGGTGAGTATGTCCTCGATTTGGTGAAATGGGCCATGCCGGTCGGCGTTGCCGTAGAAGCCTCCTCACCTATGGTCAGCGTTGCTACTTCTGAATCTACGTCGTCTATGGTGACTCTGAAGTAATATATGCCCTCAACCGTGGCGGCGGTCGCAGTTATCGTGACGGTCGCGGCGTTGGAAGCGACGTTTGACACGGCTGCGGTGATTCCCGCAGGGGCGGCGCCGGGCGTTGTCCCGCCTTTGTCGGAGAACCATGACACAACCCCGGCTTTACCGTCGTCAATCAGCGCAGTAACGACCGGGAACGATACTGTCCCGGCGACGCCCGGCTTCAATTCCGCCGACTGCTCGTCTATGGAGACTGTTTTTTCTTCTGCAGTAACGGTTACTTTCACACTTGTTGACTCAACACTGTTACCCGCGCTATCGGTCACGGCACAGCGGTAAGTGAACGATCGTCCGGCACTCGTCCCTGAAGATGTTATGGTCATTGTCGATTCCTTGGTGCCTGTAACGTTATCGGACTGCGGCTGACTTTGCCAATGACCAGCGCTATTCCACCACTGCCACTGGTATATATATGGCGGGACTCCGCCGGAGGCCGTTACGGAAAACGTCACAGTATCGCCTACCTTCACGGTGACGTCTTCGTCAGCTGGGCCGGTGACCGCGAGCGGCTCGGTTGCTCGCGTGTCCTTCACCCAGACGTAGTTCGTGCCGTCGGTGTATTCAAGATACCCGGGTTTGGACGAAGTCGCGCTATGCTGGCTTTGCGTTTTTATTGTGCTACCAAGCCTTATGTAGGTAGCGCCGGCAGGCACCGTAATCGTACCGTCGATTGTTACTTTACCGCCGCTACCCGCATATACGCCTATACTGGAGGCGCCTGTTGTCGTAACATTTCCGGTAACAAACAACTCTGAACCGGCGTCTATCGCGGAAGCGCAATAACCATTCGCACGGGTACACGTTATGTTACCCACTGTCAGACTGCTTCCGGTTCTTGCTTCCGCTGTAAACGCACCGGAGCTGGTAATATCAAAAGTTCCATTGGTTGGGTCTGCCAGCTTGAATGCGCCGCCGTTGGTGGCATGAATGCCGTAAGTAAAGGCTGAATCTGAGTTATAGTTGATGGTAAGTGTCTTTCCGTTGAGATTGAAGGTGACATCCTTGATATTGATATTGATTGACTTTGTGTAAGCAATATCCTGCAGCAGCGTGATGGTCTGCCCGGTCTTCACCTCCGCCAGCGCTTCGTCAAGTGTACCATACAGGTCATTCTGGCCAATTCTGCAGACGGGCGGCCTCACCGTTAGCGTCGCGGCGTTGGTGGTTGCGCTTCCATAGAGGTTTTCCGCCCTGAAGCGGTACGTGTAAACACTAAGTTCTGTGAAAGCATTTTCGATTGTCAGATAACTGGTAAGCATAGTGCTTGATGTGTAAGCAGAGGTAGTGGAGTACGCATATCCTGCTGACGCAGGCGTCATGGTATGCCATGGGCCTCCGTTATAGGATTGCTCCCACCTGCCTGGAGATGTAGGCGCAGGATCGCCAATAATAGTAGCTATAAACGTTGCGGTCGCACCATAGTCAACCGTTACGTTTGACGGGTGCGCGCCGACTTGCGCCACTATCGCAGCGCTTGCCGTCAGCGGTACGGCGGCCAGCAGTGAGAATGCCATAGCCACCGCCATTAATGTTGACAACAGTCTTTTCGTCGTTCTTCTCATAGAAATATCCCTCCATAATAATATTGATTGTTACTGTGGGTACCTAATATCCGGTAATCCGTATGGCGAATCGAACTCGAGGTAGACCTCGCCCGTGGTCGCGTCCTCCACTATAATGGCGGCGTTGTCGTAAATCCCCAAGCTGACATATGCCCGGTACAACGGCGCCACTATCGACACGGCGCCTATAGCGAAAGCGCTGGAGGAGTCCCCATACAATATACTGAAAATATCCGATGTGCATAAAAACCTTATCTCGCTGTAATCAGGGGCGCATATTACGTCCGTAACCTCTGGATAAAGCTCATTATCATTTTTCAACTCGCCGATAGTCGTCAAAAGCAACTCTTCGATTTCGGCAAGTTCGCTATAGTAATCCTCCCAGGGCATCCAGTAGATAATGATATTCTCTGAGGCCCTTTCACTCTCGTAGAGGACATTAAGGTTCTCATAGAAGTAGCCTGTTATCAATGTGTCCTCGATAGCCTCAATGAACGCGGCCGAAAACCATAATTCAACGCATTCGGACCGAGGGGGGAACTCCGTTTCGCCTGTCGGTCCGGGGTCATCTTCCGGAGGCTCCGGAGGCTCCGGCGGCTCCGTCGGGTCGACGCCGGGCGCTTCGGGCGGCTCTGCCATGCCGCCGCCACCGGCGACGTATTCGAAATCCATATCATATTGGTAAGGGAACACTCCGCAGTCGACTTCAAGGCGCAAGGTGACGCCGCCTTCAAACCTATAAGCTATCGAGAAATCACTTACGCTTTCAGAATCCATGAGGGGCGTATCCAGAAGCACGCCGGCGAGCCTTGCAGGGTCCCTGTCGGGGAAATACTTCCATTCATACTCGCTGCCTGACCGGTAAAAGTCATCAGCCCTTATATCGTAGCATTCTATGGCGTCCCCGTTTTCACGGTATCTGCCTTGCATGTAGACTTCCCTTACGGAGAATAAATCAATCCCACCCGACGGGGGCTCTACTGCAGAGTAAAGGAAAGCGAAGCGCCCGTCCTCGCCGAATGACCATATGTATACGCCGTTGCCGTGGTACGATTGCGTAATACCGTGCCAGGTTCCGGCCAGCGCGCTGCCCGGGGTGGCGTCTCCGGGGGTCGGGGTAGCGGGGTTTGTATCATTGCCCGAGGGGTCGCCCGTGCCGGTGCTGACCACGTTCTCATCTTCCGGAGGGTCGTCGTCGGAGCCTTTGCCGAAAAGCCCAAATACATTTGTGGCTATAAGCACAACGGCAAGCGCAATAACAACCACCGCCGCAACACACACGGCTATCAGCGCCGTCTTGCTTTTATTACCGGGCGCGGGCGGCTGCGCCGCCGGGGGCTGCCATGGTTGCTCCTCTGTAGGCTGCCATGGTTGCTGTGGCGGTATCTGCCCCGCCTGCGTTTGGGGTTGCTGCCAGGGCGGCTGCTGACCCGTCTGCTCCGCCGGGGGTTGCCATGGTTGCTGTGGCGGTTCCGGCGCAGGCGGCTGCTCCTGTTGCAGGGGCTGTTGCGCTTCAGGTATTAGCGCAGCATTCTCCGCTGGCGGCTGCCGTGTTTGCTGCATTCCGCAGTTTGAGCAAAATTCCGAACCGTCTTGCAAGTTACTTCCGCAGTTTATACAAAATGCCATTTAAGTCCATTCCCTTCGAAATACTTCAGGTTGGGGGTAACCGCAGGTTATGACGTTCAACTATATTATGCAGCAAGTATAAGGCGTATTCTAACAAATTGCAAGTATTTTTCCAACTCTGTAACTGGCGTTTCGACATTTCTTTTGATATGATAGCGGGGCGCGGACGCAATACTGGCGCAGGCCGCGCCGGGGAGGGTGCATGATAGTCGTCGAGGCGGCGGTGGAAGAGGATCTGCCCCGCATTTTGGAAATCGAACATGAGGCCATTTCGCCGCCATGGGTGCATGGCGCCCTTTTGCGCGAGATGTTCAGGGAGGAATCCTATTTTGCCGTCGCCCGTCACAAAGCTGACGGATCCGACCGCAATGGAAAATCGGGGCAACCTGCGGGCAACGGGCGAGTAGACCGGGAAACGCGCCCGCCGCTGCATGGGTTTGTCATCCTGCGGAAGACTTCGGAAGATGAAGGCGAGCTGCTTCAAATCGCGGTCGACGCGGCAACGCGGCGACGTGGCGTCGCGGATTTGCTGATGGGCGCGGCGCTCGTTTTTGCCGCAGGGAACTCGATTAGATCGGTTTTCCTCGAGGTAAGGGAAAGCAACAAGGCGGCGATTTTGCTATATGAAAAGCACGGCTTTCGTGCTGTGCGGACCAGAAAGGACTATTATAACAGCCCGGCAGAGGACGCCCTGGTTATGGCGTGGACGGCCAACCGGGAGGTATGCGGCTGACCGTGTTGCCAGCCAACCGGGTTCGTCGCCCTACAATGGGCAAGAACACCCGGCACAAATCCGGTTGTGCGGCCTAATCAGCGGTCACCTACCGCTTACGGCCCGCTAAAGTGTTGCGCTCCCAGAAAACATTGTCCTCATACCCCTGTATCGAAGAGTCGGACCCCGCTAGTTCAAGCCTCATCTCCGCCAGGGCGCAGTACAGCGCCTCCTTCTCGACGCCGATATACTGCCTCCCGAGTTTCTTTGCGACTACGCTCGAAGTGCCGGCGCCCGCAAAGGGGTCGAGTATCAAGTCGCCCTCGTTCGAACTTGCAAGCACCAGTTTTGCGAAGAGTTTCTCAGGCTTCTGGGTCGGGTGGTCGGTGTTCTCGGGCATCGACCAGTACGGCACGGATATATCGTCCCAGAAGTTCGACGGGTGTGTATCGCGGAATCCCCCGTCCTCCGTCTCCTGCCAGCCTTTAGGTCTGCCATCCACGCGGTACGGGGCAATTACCTTCCTGCGTTGCTTGACGGCGCCGACATTAAATGTGTAACTCTTCGACACGGTCGCGAACCAGATGTCCTCCATGGAATTCTTCCAGTTCCTGAGGGCGCCCCGCCCTTTTTCCCTCTGCCATGTTATCCGGTTGCGGATTGTCAGGTATTCGCCGAGGACGCTGCCGACGATCATGCTCGTCCGCCAGTCGCAGCAAACGTACACCGATGCAGTGCATTTTAGCGTATGCAGCGAGGCTTCCAGCCATTTCCGCGTGAAGCCCTCGTATTCGCCGGCGCCCATCTTCCGAAACTCGCCGGTGGCATATTTTTTGCCCAGATTATAAGGGGGATCTGCAATAAGCAGATCGACGGACTTTGATGGCAGCTCCGGGGCTATATTGAAAAAATCGCCATAAATGATTTTGTCGGCGATTTCTGCGGCGCCCTGCACATGCCCTTCGGGAAGGCACCGCCCTAGGAGTGAAGACTGCTGCCCGGGCGACAGGCAAAGCGTGCGGTTCCGCCCTGCCCGCTCCTTCACCGCGCTCATTATATGGATACCCTCCCAGCGAGAATATCTTTATAATCGGCAAGGTTCGCCTTTAGCAGGTTTATGATGTCCAGATTATAGGGGCATTTCGACTCGCACTGCCCGCATCCGGTGCAGTTCTCGATGTTGAACATAGCCTCACGCCACTCGTCGCCCAGGAAAGAGTCCGACGGTGCGCGCCGGATAAGCTGCGACATACGGGCGCAGTTGAATATCCGGATATCGGCGGGGCACGGCATGCAGTAGCCGCAGGAACGGCAGAAACTTCCTGTAAGCTCGCTGCGGTCTTTCTCGATTATCGCCGCGATCCGTTCGTCCATCACGGGCGGGTCGTCAAAATACCGGATGAACTCGTCGAGCTCACCTTCGCGCTGGATACCCCATATTGGCAGTACGTTGTCATGCCGGGCAAACCATGCGTATGCAGCGTCGGATTTTGTGATCAGCCCGCCGGAAAGGGCTTTCATCGCGATAAAACCGACGCCATTTTCACGGCACAGTTCCACAAGCGCGGTATCCCTATCGTCGGTAAGGTAGCTGAAAGGGAACTGCAAGGTGTCGTACAAACCCGACCGCGCCGCTTCCTCCGCGATGTGCGGGCGGTGGTTGGTTATGCCGATAAAGCGGATCTTGCCCTGCTTTTTTGCTGCCAGCGCCGCGTCGTACAGCCCCGATTCGTCGCCCGGCCGGGGGCAGAATGCCGGAGTATGGAACTGGTAGACGTCGATGTAGTCGGTCTTCATGAGCCTCAGGCTCGTCTCCAGGTTGTTCCAAAACTCCTCAACCGTGCCGGGGAACGTCTTTGTGGCGATGATGATATCATGCCGCACGCCGCTCAGGGCGTATCCGATTTTCTCCTCGCTGTCCGTGTAGGCGCGCGCGGTGTCGAAGAAGCGGAACCCCGCGTCATAGGCCTTGCGCAGCAGCTTCGCCGCGTATTCTTTGTCCACCCGTTGGATGGGGAGCGCCCCGAAAGCGTTCCTCGGCGAAGATATGCCGGTCCGCCCCAGAATGACTTGATTTTGCATTGTTTTGACCATTCCTTTGACTATAGGTACTATCTGGTGGCAGTTCACGGGTAGCCGTGAACTGTAACACTATCTGCGCCTGCCCATGATCCTGAGCAGCCTCAGGAACAAGTTTATGAAGTCGAGGTATAGCGTCAGCGCGCCCATTACAGAGATCTTTTTGACTGCCTCATCCTGGTTCGCCCCGTTGGCGCCCTCGAGCATGCGCTTTACCCTCTGAACATCGTATGCGGTCAACCCGACGAAGACTGCGACCCCGATGTAAAGCACCAGGATCTCAAGCATTTCGCTCCTGAAGAACAATACATTTGCGATGCTTGCGACGACCACCCCAAACAGGGCCATGATGCAGATGCTGCCGATGGATGACAGATCCCTTTTTGTTATCGCGCCAAAAAGGGCCATCCCCGCGAACATTAGCGCGGATACCGCGAACGCATGGTATATGACCCCGAGTTCATAGACGAGGAAAATGACCGATAATGTCAGGCCGTTGACGATGGCATATGAAAAGAACAGGACGTTTGCGACAGTGGTTGACATTCTGCTCATGCGCGCGGAGATGAGCACCACGAGGGCGACCTCCGCCACTATCAGCACGATGAATGTGTAGGGGCTGCTGAAGATGAGGAGCTGCAAGGCTTCCAAACTGGCGACCGCAAACGCCGAAGCCGCTGTCACCAGCAGTGCCGTGAACATCCGCAGGAAAACCCGCGTCAGGCAGGACGCCGTCGCGCGGTCCAGTTCCTCCTGCGTCCTCCACAGCGAGGGGAACAGTTCGCTTGCATTCTGGCCTGTTTGGCCGTTATATTGGTACATAGTATCGCTTCCTTTCGCGGCGCATTCATTACGAACATATCGCGTATCTCCTTGGTAAGCCCATTGTTGCACAGAACGAGCATAGTGTCAACAGTGTACACGCAAGACGGCAAGACGGGGGACGGTTTCCGTGAAACCACTTCCGCATAATGCATAAGAAATGGGTGCACAAAACCATACATACGTCGAAAACGACAATTATGTAAACCAAATG
>Ga0082212_10012374_pt1 | contig 10751 bp, 6 predicted proteins | sample TergutNt197P3_FD_71548 | JGI IMG/M metagenome (GOLD analysis project Ga0082212, IMG submission 71548) | Neocapritermes taracua P3 segment gut microbial communities from Petit-Saut dam, French Guiana - Nt197 P3 | ecosystem: Host-associated > Arthropoda: Insects > Digestive system > Gut ...
CACACGGGAGTTCGGCGGGTCCGCGCGCCAGACAGCATCGCAGTATACCGGCGCGGCAAAGGAAGTCGGAAACGCTGCGCGCCAAGCCGCGCGCGAAATTGAAGCCGCGGCGCGTCAGGCATTTTCGCAGTATACAGGTTATATAAAGCAGCCGGATACACAAAATAAAGTAAAAGCGGAGCAACCCGCATCGAAATATACAGGTTATGTTAAGCAACCGGCTTCTTATTCATACTCTTACGCCCCGCACAATAACGCGCACTCCTCAAAGAAGAAACCGCAAAAGAGGAAAAACCGTACCCGTCTTGAAAAAAAGTCCGGAAAATTTGTCTCGGTGATCCTGCTGCTGATCGCCATAGCTTTGTTTGTCATCGGCGCCAATACGATCGCGAGGGCGGCGCAGGACATATGGGGCAGCGGCGTCAACAGCTGGCGCGACTTATGGATGGGCGTTTTCTACTTCATCGGCGCGTTTATCTCATTTTTCTCACGTAATATCGGCGTGCGCCGTTTCAGCCGTTACAAAAAATACTACGCCTTTGTCGCAGACAGGGGCATCGTTCCGGTTCAGGACATCGTCAGGATCGCCGGCCGGTCGGAAAGAGCGGTTGTACGCGATATTCAGGCGATGATCAACGACGGGTACTTCGGTCCCGAAGCTTATATCGACAGCGAACTTGAAAGTCTCGTGCTGAAAGCTGAAGCAGCAAAGGAAGCGCGAAGAGCCATGTACTATGAGCAGGAGCAGCCAACTCCTGAGGAAAAGCCTGAGAATCAATATATGGCGATAATTCTTGAACTGCGTGCGCTTAATGACACCATTATAGACATCGCGATCTCAGATAAAATAGACCGCATTGAAGAACTGACCGCAAAGATATTCCGTATCGTTGAGGACAACCCTTCCAAACTTCCACAGATAAAAAGGTTTATGAATTACTATCTTCCCACCACGCTGAAGCTGCTGCATTCTTACGCTTTACTTGAAAAACAGGGTATCAAGGGGGAAAACATAACCTCAGCAAAAGAGAACATAAGCCGTATACTCGACACGCTCGCAACTGGGTATGAGCAACAGCTCGACCAGCTTTTCAGATCTGATGTGATCGACATTGAAGTGGATATAAATGTCCTTGAAAACCTGATGCAGCAGGACGGCTTGACCGACGACAGGATCAATATGAACATTACCGGCGCGCCCGGACCCAATGCTGAAGATGAATCCGGGCTGCAGGTCATGGAAAGCACATTTTGAATGTAAGAATGTAAAATGTAAGGTGTAAAATTGAGACGAGGGTTGCGTTGGGTTACGACGAAAGAATAGACGTCCTGGGCGTCAGGTTTGACAGCGTATCGATCGATCAGGCGGCGGCGCTCGCCTTTGAAATAATGAAGCGTACCGGCAGTCGGCGCGAATCCGGCCTCTGCGATCCTTACAGCGCCGAAACTGCGTATGTTGTCACGCCCAACCCGGAAATCGTTTGGATGGCGCGCAGCAGCGAGCCCCTTCGTTCCGCGCTCGACAGCGCTGCGCTTGTCCTCCCGGACGGTATAGGGATAGTCTATGGCGCGCGTATACTTGGCTCCCCGCTTCAAAACGGCAGGGTTCCGGGAATCGATTTTATCACCGCTCTGTTTGAAAAAATGGCGGACTCCGGCGGAACTGTGTTCCTGCTGGGCGCCAGACCTGACGTCGCCGAAACAGCGGGGCAAAGACTTACTGAAAAACACCGCGGTTTAGTGGTCAAGGGCGTTGCGGACGGATATTTTACCGACAGCAAACTGATTATTGAGCGGATAAACGCCGCCTCCCCGGATTTACTTCTTGTATGTCTGGGCGCGCCAAAGCAGGAGCTTTGGATGGCGCAGAACATCAGACAGCTTAACGTTGGGCTTTGCGCAGGCTTGGGCGGCGTTTTGGATGTTTTCGCAGGTAATGTAAAACGGGCGCCGGTTTTTTTCAGGAAACTTGGTCTTGAGTGGCTTTACAGAATCATCCGCGAACCGCGCCGCATAAAGAGAAGCATGAAACTGCCGTTATTCCTCTTCGCGGTAATATGGAAGAGGATCGCAGGAGCCAGGAGTTAGGAGACGGGAGGCCAGTATCAGGTTGGGAAAACTTATCGTTTTTGAGGGTATAGACGGGAGCGGGAAATCGACGCAGTATGAGCTTCTTTGCAGCCGCTTTGCTTCCGAAAGCCGGGACTTCATGCATGTCAGGTTTCCGAGATATGACAAACCTTCATCTTCGCTGCTAAGAATGTACCTCGGCGGAGAATTCGGCGACGACCCGGATGCGGTTAACGCATATGCCGCGTCGTCGTTTTACGCGGTGGACAGATTTGCTTCGTTTATGCAGGACTGGCGCGGGTTTTATGAGTCTGGCGGGTCAATACTGACTGACAGGTATACGACAAGCAACGCCATTCATCAGGGGGCAAAGCTCCCTCAGGATAAGCGGGAGAGTTTTTTCAAATGGCTGTATGAATATGAATTCGGATTGCTGGGGCTTCCGGCGCCTGATATGGTAATTTACATGGAAATTGAAGCGTCGCAGGCGGCGCGGCGCCTCCAAAACCGGCAGGCGGCAACAGATACAGCCGGCGATATCCATGAAAAGGATATACATTACCTTGAGCAATGCGCCCTTTGCGGTAAACAAGCCGCCGCGCTCTATGGCTGGCATAGAATAAGCAGTTTCCCGGATGGCAATGAGCGTACCGAAGATGATATCCATCAAGAAATATACAAAGCAATTATGAATTTTAGTAATGAATAAATCAAAAGCTGAACTGCGCAGACAGATAAAAGAAGAAATTGCCGCGTTACCGGGCGACTATATTTCCGCTTCCGACAACGGGCTTTTACTGCGGATAACGACGATGACGGAATTTTCAGCTGCAAGGAACATAATGATATATTTCAGCGTCGAAAAAGAGCCTGACACGCGTGAGATCGCAAAAAACGCGCTGTCAACCGGGAAAACAGTCGCGTTTCCATACTGTTATCGCGGCGGGATCATGCAGGCACGGATCGTTAAAAGCCTTGACGAGCTTCGCCCCGCGATGCTTGGCATCCCGGCTCCGCCCGTCACCGCCCCAATTATTGAACCGGAATATCTGGATCTGGTTATAGTCCCTGCGCTAACGTATGACAGGTCGGGATACCGCCTCGGATATGGCGGGGGTTATTATGACAGATATTTACACGAACTTCCCGTATATACCGTGGGTATGGCAAGGGAGCGGTTGATGAAAGACGAACTTCCGAGAGAATCGCATGATATAGCTGTAAAATGCTTAGTCACGGAATGCGGTATAATGGAAATCCGAGCCCTGTAAGCGCTGCGAAAAATATATGGGCGTCTCTAAAACCTCCGGCTGTGTCATCCTGATCAACTCCTTTGGCACAAAGTAGTTTGCGAAGGATCCTAATTGCATTGCAGCACAGTCACTTCAAGATTCTTCGCTGCTCTCAGAATGACACTTCGTGTAGTAAATAGAGGTACTCATATGATCATGCCACCTCCTGGTCCTCCCGACAACTGACCACTGACTACTGACCACTGACTACTGACTACTGACTACTGACTACTGACCACTGACTACTGACTACTGACTACTGACTACTGACCACTGACTACTGACTACTGACCACTGACTACTGACCACTTAGGTTGCTGCAGCAGCCAATTAGGAGTGAGCTTATTGCCTAACGATCCGGACGAACTCGATGAAATAAAAAATTTGCTTGAGAACAGCGTGACAAATCCGCAGTCTTCTTCCGCGCCCGTCCCTGCCGGATCGGAACATGCTGATTCTGCCGCGCCTGCCGGAACCAGCGCGTCGGAACCGGACGCGCTAAGCGATATCGATCTCCTGCCGGCTGTGGAAACGCCTGTTTTGCCTGCATCGAAAACGATATCCTCCAGATCCCATTCCCCAAGCCTGCCCGACTCTCCGGCTATACCACAAAAAACCGGAACGGATCGCTTAGGCTCTTCTGCTGTGCCGCAAAAATCCGGAGCGCGCCGATCGGGTCCTCCGGCTGTGATTAAAAAAAACAGCGCGAGCCGACCGGGTCCTCCGGCTGTACCGCAAAAACCTGAAACAAGTCGCCCGGACCCTCCGGCTGTACCGCAGAGTTCCGGTGTCAGCCGTTCACGGTCTCCTGCAGCAAATGACCTGTCCAACTATATAGACTCGGAACCGAACCGAAAAGTTATTATAAAAAAGCCCGGTATGGAAATAACATTTTCACAGTCCGAGCTTACCAATACTTCACCCGTTAACGATGGCAATCTGTCTGCAGATGAATCGCTGATCATTCCGTATAAACCCCCGCCCCGCAGCGACGCAGCTGGACGCGATGATCCGGAACTCGATACCGGTTCGGACAAGTTCAAGATGAAATTCGATTTTGACGACGAATATATCGATGTTCCCGAACGCAAGCCGATTCGGTGGCGCAGGGAGAGGCGTACAGGTTGCATCGGCGGTATACTCTACGCCGCGTTTGTTATAAGCGTCAGTCTGTTGCTGGCTTCACTTATCTGGATGGCTGCAGTCGACGTTCTTGGGCTCGGCACGGAAGATGAGCAGATCAACGTACATGTCCCGCAAGGTTTTGAAATCGAAGATATTACCGAAATACTGTACGACGCCGGGCTTATCAGGTACAAATTCCTTTTCAACATTTATGCGGGTTACTCCAGCGCAAAAGATAAAATCACGGCAGGCTCATACGTACTCAACACGAATTACGATTATCGTATGCTTGTACAAGGCATGACCGCGCGGGTCGGCAAGCGCGTTGAGACGACAGTTACAATACCTGAAGGTTTCACATTAGCCCAGATTTTCGCGTTACTTGACGACTATGGCGTTTGCCCGGCGGAGGACTTATGGGAAGCGGCAAAAAATCATGATTTCAAGTACAGCTTTCTTGATAAATCAACGCTTGGCGATGAACTGAGGCTTGAAGGTTTCCTTTTCCCGGAAACATATAATTTTTATGTAGATTCCACTCCGGCACAAGCCATAACAACATTTTTGCGTGAGTTTAACAAACGCTTCACAGAGCAGTATACAGAGCGTGCCGAGTTCATGGAGTATTCTGTGCGCGACATAATCACGATCGCGTCGATGATAGAGCGCGAAGCGGGAGACGACGAGGAGCGGCCACGGATCGCCGCGGTCATATACAACCGCCTTGACAGCGGAGATTATCCAAACTTACAGATAGACGCCACCATACACTACGCGATAGCCGGGACAGGCAGGGCGTTTTCAACGGACATCGACAGCCCGTATAATACATATATATGCGAAGGCTTGCCGCCAGGACCGATATCGAACCCCGGTATAGCCTCTATCCGCGCGGCGCTTTATCCCGAGTCGACCAACGAGTATTACTACGCGCTCAACAGGTCGGGTACACACGATTTCTTCAGGACTCTCGCGCAGCAACAGGCGTTTGTCCAGAGCGACGAATACGGCGGAAGGTAGTTGGCGGCGTCGCCTCCGTAATGTAAAATGTATAATGTGAATTGAAAAACGATAACGAAGGATAAGGAATGCAAATGTAGTGGCGATCACATATTTTCCGTCCTGAGAGTAGTTATAAAATCATTAAGCAGCTTTACCGCAGACAGGAAGGACAAAGTAATAGTATGAGTGATAAAAAGCAAATTTCCAGCAGGGAACGGCAGTCATGGTTGAAATGGCTGGCCGCGGCTGTGATATTGGCGGGCTTTATATGTTCCCTGTGGATCAACCTCGGAATACGGGCGCCCATAGAAGCGAAAGATGATACTATCGGCCTTATTGTCGATTTTGACGAGCTGAAGCGTCTTGCCGACGGCAGCTATGGGATAGAATTTTCCGACATGCTGAGGAAAGCCTCGTTAGCTGGCGCCACCGGGCTTGCGATAAGGGAGCGCATCCTTTCAGATTGGGAAATCGCCGGCGACGTTACTGTGATTTCCGGGAGTCAATTGATACTCCAGCTCGGAACAAAATATACCAGCGAAGTCGATTATATGTTCGATGGTATACGGGTCGTCCCAAGCAAAACTTATATATTAACAAAAGACCCGCTCGTCTTTGAACAGATTTTTTCCCTGCTGGACGCTAAAAAGCGGTACCCTGAATCTTTCAGAATGGAACGCTATATGGTTATAGCCGCCCAACTCCATTCTTCAGAGCGCGCCACCCTCGGACTGGGTTTTCCACTTGCTCAGTTGGAAGAAGCTGCGGAATTGGGTTTTGAGATCATTCCCCGCCTCCGCAGCTGGCAGCCCCTAACTCCGGAAAGCCTTGCGGAATCATTTCGCTGGACAGCGATGATCCCGAACCTCGTAGGGATCGGTTTTAACGATACCACTGTGCCGGGCGGAGGCACAGATCCGGATATTCAGGATCTATTAGCCAGCAAGGTCAAAGAGTTGGGAAAACCCCTTGTTTCATTCGAGTTTTACGATCAAATAGGTATGCCGGGCCTTATGATGCGGCTAGATAACAACTTGCTGCGTGCCCACGCCATAGCTGAAAACGAAATACGTAACTATACAAATTTTCAGGACGCTATGGACCGTTACAGCCTTGCCGTTTCGGAACGGAACATACGATATATTTTCCTTCGTTTTTACGGTTTAGAAAACCCGGCGGCTTCTATGGTCAGTAATATGGAGTTAATCGCCGACGTCCGCGAGGGCTTGCTTGCGACCGGGCTCAAATTGGGAAGCCCAAAACCTCTACCGGATTTCCATGTCAGTAAGATCCTGACTTTCTTTCTTGGAACAGGCGTGATCGCCGCCGGAGGGTGGCTCCTCGCCCTTGCCCTGGCGCCGTTTTTCAAAGAGAAATGGCGTCTGCCTTACGCGATTCTGGTCGCTTTTGGATTTGTCGTCTGGGCCGGCTTGTTGTATATTGCCCCGACGATGTCAAGAAAGCTGCTCGCCTTAGCAAGCGCGATTGTGTTTTCCAGCCTCGGTGTGCTGCTAGTCATTTTATATGGACCGAAGGCTCCTTCCACGCAGTCACGGTCAAAGCATATGATTCGCGCCATCTTACAGTTCATTATAGTCGCGTTATTCAGTTTCGTCGGCGCGATGATAACGTCAGCCCTTCTAGCCGACCCATCGTTCATGCTGAAAATGAACAGTTTCATCGGGGTAAAGGTTGCCCATGTCATCCCGCTGATCCTTGTCGCCTGCATACTGTTACTGAGGGACAGGGATTGGTTTGGCGTTGTATCCGGTATCGCAAAAAGCACGATAAAAGTCTGGCAGCTTTTAATCGGCCTTATCATACTGGCGGGGCTGGTCTTGTACGTAATACGAACAGGCAGCGATAACCCCGACATGGTTACAGGTCTTGAATTGCGCGTACGGCAGATGCTGGACAACTTTCTCGGCGTCAGGCCCAGAACTAAAGAGTTCCTTATCGGCCATCCTCTTATGCTTATCCTGATTTATTTCGGATACAGGTATACCATGTTGCCTGTGCTTATTGTCGGTGTTATCGGTCAAATTTCAATAATCAACACTTACACTCACATCCATACGCCGCTCCTGATTTCCCTGCAGCGCAGCGCGCACGGCCTGTGGATGGGAATTGTCATCGGTGTCATAGCTATAATAATACTTGAGTGGCTCATCGGTATTATTCGAAAAACCATTGAAAAATACGCCTCGTAGGGGCGGCGAATTGAGAATTGAGAATTGAGAATTGAGCAATCGAAAGAAAATCCCAAAAATAGCGCTCAGCGGGTATTACGGCTTCAACAACTGCGGGGACGAAGCAGTCTTGATGGCTGTTGTCCACTGTCTGAAGAAGCTGGAGCCTGGCGTTGAAATCACAGTGTTTTCCAACACCCCTGCGGCGACAAGATCAATGCACGGCGTCAAAGCAGCGTATCGCTGGAACCCATTGAGTATGCTGCTTAAGATAATCACATGCGACTTGCTTATAAGCGGCGGAGGTTCGCTGCTTCAGGACGTGACTAGTTCAAGAAACGTAGGTTATTATCTGGCTGTTATAAAAGCGGCTCTCTCTTTCAAGAAAAAAGTCATGATTTTCAGCCAGGGAATCGGTCCCATCAACAATGAAAAAAACCGCGCAAAAGTATTAAAGGTATTGAGACGATGCGATTGTGTGACTGTCAGGGACAGCATCTCAGCCGACTTCCTCAAAGAGCTTAGCCCAGAACTGGATGTTCACATCGTAAGCGACCCGGTGATGGCGTTTGACCGCAAGGATATTGACGTGGAGAAAGAAATAGGCGGTTTGCTGCATGAGTCGGGCGTTCCCGCCAGCTCCGGCGAGGATAGGAACCCGTTACTTCTCGTCTCAATGCGGCTTTGGAAGGGTAACACTTTTTTTGAGCCCGTCGCGAAACTCCTGGATTCACAGATTGAAAAGGGGTGGGATGTGCTTCTTGTTCCGGCGCATTTTCCTGCGGATAAGGACGCCATTGAAAAACTCAGGGAACTCATGACCGCAAAACCATACTCGATTGACAAACTCCTGAATGCGCAACAGTTTATCGCCCTGACTGCCCGTGCCGACAAGGTTTTTTCAATGCGTCTGCACGGTTTGATATGTGCCGCAGCGATGGGCGTACCAGCGCTTGCGCTTTCGTATGACCCGAAGGTAGACGGCTTTATGGAGCAAGCCGGATTGGAGAGGTTTTGCCTTTCTTGCGACGCCGTAAATCCCGAGGCGGCGAACGCTCTTCTTGCTGAGTTGGATTCCATCCAGCAGGATTTTATAAAGGAGCAAAACATACGCCGCGAGAAAATGCGGGAAGCCGCTTGGGAACCCGCGAGAAAAACAGCGGAGTTATTACAAAAATAATTGATTTTTAAAACGATTTAGGTTACAATAGCTGGGCGCTAATATTGAGGGTTACCCAAGTGGTCGTAAGGGGGCGGTTCTTGAAAACCTGTGATTACTGCTAAAAAATGAATATTTCAACCTGGAGGGTTACCGAAGCGGTCATAACGGGGCGGATTTGAAATCCGTTTGAGTCGCAAGGCTCACAAGAGTTCGAATCTCTTACCCTCCGCAAAACACCCTGTAGTTGCAACAACTACAGGGTGTTTTGGCATTCGATTTTGCTGTGTTTATAAATTTTACCACTCTGCAAGCAGAATTTCTTCGTAGGCTCAACGTCATCAAGTTTAGCAGCCGATGGCAGGCTCAAACCCAGTTATACCAAGAGCCTTTACCGACCCGCAGATCATCCGCATATAAGATTTGCCCGGCTTTGCTGGGTTCCTCAGTATCCATTATCCACTCCATGCTTGCGATACTCCCGCTCAACCCCTCAAACCGCTCCGTCGGGATACAAACCATTTGCAATACAGGTTCGCGCTTGCCTATAACATCTAAATACAATGGTTTGTATATCGGCGTTTCAACAGGGTCAACGACGCCGCCGAAGTCGTCGATACTCATTAGTGCGCTGCGCCCTGCGCTGTCTGTAAGTCTTATTTGGAAACTAACCCCCGGTTCGCCGGTCTGTTCTTTTCCCGAACATAATGAAACATACACCCTGTCCCCCGCCGATACTGCATTTTCCGCGAAATCCATTCTGAATACCGGCGCCTGGGAACCGTATTTTTCTATATATTCCTCGCTTCCCCACTGGAGGAGTAACACCCGGTTGCTGTTCACCTGTTTACCGGGGAACTCTGTTTGCGTCCAGATATCAAAACCATCAGCGGAGTAAGCGACCAAATCTGATGTTGACGTTCCGATATCGAAACCGCCGTCAAAACTGTCCAGCAAAACGGCGCCGCTTTCAGTGTAGTCCGTGATATAAATATCGGGCGGCAGCCATTCTGAACCGTGTGCAAAGTCATGGAATAACGCGTTGTACCCCTCTTTTCCTTTCAGCGTGGATTCCAGAAACGCGCTTATGAACACTTTAGCGGCCTGCTGCTGTTCGTCTGTTGGCATCAGCAGCTTTTTATTTGCTATCAGCCCTCCCAGCCCCGGTACATCGTTTACACCCCACGAGGTGTTGAACTGCCCGTGATTTGCGTGCTGTATCCAAATATGCGCTTTGATCCCATACCCTGTAACATCCGCCCTGCTGTACATATTCGCGCCCATAAAGCTGGAGACGTCCATATCATGCCCGCCGTGCATGACCAGATAATTGACGTTTTTGAGAGAAACCTCCAGCCCCGCGGGGTCATACATCCGGTGTACGGGGGCAATCGCGACGACGCTCTTTATACGGAACGGGTAGTCAAACGCCACACGCCCGTTGTCGGGGTAATGGTTCAAGTCCGCAAACGCGGCAGCCAGCGCCACAGCCTCGCCGCCACGAGAATGACCGATCAGCGCGATATTGTCAAAATCAACTTTTCCGGAAAATGGATGGGATACGCCGGCGTTCCACTCATGTAACAGGCGTAAATGCTCCAGCAATACGAAGGCGCGCGCGCTGTCTTCGTTTTTAAGCCCGCCGATGATGAAAACGTCGTACAGCGGGGAAGAGTTCAGGAAGTTCTCGTCTGCAGAAACCGCTATCATGCCGCGGCTTGCCAGCAACTCGCACAGATACGCGTACCCGTCGTCGGAGCGGTCGGCAGCGTCATGATTGCCGTGGACAAACAACGCCAGCGGGAACGGTCCTGACCCCTCCGGCATCCAAACCTTTGCGTTGAGCGGCAGCGCGTCAGCCTCAAAACCCAACTGCCACTTGCGTATACCGTTCCACCCTTCCACCATCTCCGA
>Ga0082212_10012375_pt1 | contig 10751 bp, 9 predicted proteins | sample TergutNt197P3_FD_71548 | JGI IMG/M metagenome (GOLD analysis project Ga0082212, IMG submission 71548) | Neocapritermes taracua P3 segment gut microbial communities from Petit-Saut dam, French Guiana - Nt197 P3 | ecosystem: Host-associated > Arthropoda: Insects > Digestive system > Gut ...
TAAGATCTGCAAACTCATCAATTATAATAACGATGTACGGCATATGTTCCTGAGCGATATTTTTTTCTTTGATACGTCTGTTGTAACTTCGGATGTCGCGCACTCCAACAGAATCAAGACAGGAATACCGTCTCTCCATTTCATAAATACAGTATTGAAGAGCCTGAAACGCTTTTTTAGGTTCGGTAATAACCGGCGTTAAAAGATGTGGAATGTCATTGTAGAGTTTCAGCTCGACAATTTTTGGATCGATCAAAATAAGCCGGCAATCCGCAGGGCGAAGCTGGTAAAGTATAGAGAGAATGATTGAATTGACGCAGACCGATTTTCCCGAACCTGTCGCTCCTGCAATCAAGAGATGAGGCATCTGAACAAGGTCAACAGTTTGCGCTTCTCCTGTAATGCCTTTGCCCATAACTACCGGAATACCCATGCTTTTTTCTTTTCGCTCAAGCTCGCCTTCGATAATCTCTCTGAAAGAGACGATGTTGCGTTTCGCGTTGGGAACTTCGATACCCACGGCGTGTTTCCCGGGAATAGGAGCGACAATTCGCACCGAAGACGCTGCAAGGCGCAATGCGATATTATCCTGCAAGCCGACAATCCTTGAAAGTTTAACTCCGGGAGCGGGAAGAATCTCGAACATTGTGATGACAGGCCCCTTTCTGATACCGGTAACTTCCGCCTGAATTTTAAATTCTTCCAATGTTTCTTTAAGCGCTACAGCCGCGTCTCTTGTAGCCTGATCGATGATCCAGTATTCGCCATCGGGATACTCATTTAATATGTCAACCGGAACTCTGTATTTTTTTGCGTTATTGGATTTGCCTTTTTTGCGAATCTGTTCACCATGAACGGCTGCCGCAGCTTCAGCTTCTTCAATTGCACGCGTAACAGCATCAGTATCATTGGCGCTGGCTTCGGGATCGCTTTCAACTTCATCAAGTTCTTCAATTTCTGCACCTTCTCCCAATACAGAAAGTTCAGGCATAAAGTCAAAATGTTTATTTCCGGAGGAATCTTCTGTTTGAACCTTTGGCTCTAAATCGTCATCCAGCGCCTGTCTCGCTGTGTTAATAAAATTTTTGACAAGTTCATACGACGATGTATTACCAGATCCATCGGCGTTTTTATTAACAGGCGTTTCTGCCGGCGGAGGAAGCAGTCTTATTTGTTTGCGTCGGGAAATTATTGTCTCATCGTCTCCATTGGAAAACTTTGCAGCCTGGCTCGTCTTCAGAAAAAACATATTTTTCAGCATTTGCAGAACAAGAATTTCAACTACGGTAATAAATATCACAAGTAAGCTGAAACCGGTTTTCCCGGTAAAATTCAAAAAAGCGCTGTTAACGGATTTAATTTCAAAATCGCGTGTAATTGCAAATCCTATACAAAGAGTAAGAAATGGAAAAATACAGGAGCTAAGTACAAAAATACGGTCAGGCCGCCAGCGGGGATCAGCAAGAACAAAGGCAGCATAGGCAAGATAAACGGGTATTAACAAAGAGAGAATACCAAAGGAGCGGGAAAAAAATGAGCCAAGGGCAGCCGGAAAAAACCCAACACCAAACAAGGCTGAAAACAGGGAAAACACCATCAATATACTGCAAAGCCCAAGAAAAACTGCCAGCCCAACGGCAATTGTGCGGATTTTAAAGTACATATCGGTAGTAAATTTAGTTATATAATCAGTTATGCTCTGCAAAGCGCGCAATCCTCCGCTTCATTATCGGTTGATTTTAAGATATTATTGACATGGAAAAATAACTGGATTAAAATTTAAATATATGCAGAATTTTCGGAAAAGTGAGCGATTTTATACATCTTGCAATGTGAAAATTAACGTTGTGCCAAAATGTAAATTTTTTATAAAAAATTTGAGCATAAACGGATGCTGCCTGAAATGCGCGCCTGGTCCGGAAAAAATAAAAGCCAACGAAAAATATACAATAAACATAAAACCAGAACATGGCTCACACATACATAATTTTGATCTTGAAGCAGAATGCAAATGGATACGTAATACGGAAGATTCCAGTGAATTTGGATTCGAAGTAATTTCTTTCCCAAAAGGGAAAAACTTTCAAAATTATGTTGATTATCTGTCTTTTCGTTCCGGTCTGCCAAAGAATCAATGAGTGACACTGATAATATCCACAAGATTCCGAAAAAACCGCCAAATTGCCTGAAATGCGAATTCTTTAAAGTAACTTGGGATCTAATGTTCCCGCGTTCCTGCGAGATATTTTCAATTAAGTGCGGCAATCTGCCGTCTCAGGAAGTTTACCGCGCGACAGGCGCAAATTGCCCTTCATTTAAGCTGAAAGAAGGATTGAAGTAGAGCGCTTAACTGGTACCTATACAAGTCCCGACAGCCTGAGCGGAGTCCAGCATATAGTAATCAACAGGGACGTTTTTTACTTTTCCTTCAGGAACGCTTAAATCAACAGAATCAATTTCGGTGCCGTTAAGCGCTACCATGCGGCCGTACTCGCCTTTTGCGAGCAGTTCCGCCGCGGCAGTTCCAAGGCTTGTTGCAAGAACGCGGTCGGAAGAACTGGGAATGCCGCCGCGCTGCATATAACCCAAAACGGTGGCGCGCGTTTCCATGCCGGTTTCCTCCTGTATTTCACGTGCAACGCGGTAGGCAACGGACGGGCCGTTTTCAAGGCGGTATTTTTTTCTCTCTTTTTTTTCCATCTTTGATTCTTTAATCGACCATGCACCTTCTGCGACAACAACTATTGAAAATGTTTTTCCCGACCTTGCGCGTTTTTCAAGATGCTTTCCAATTACATGTATGTCGTAGGGTATTTCAGGAATCAGGATGACATCGCCGCCGCCGGCAACTCCGGCATAAAGGGCGAGCCAGCCTGCCTTGTGCCCCATTAACTCAATCACGATGACACGGCTGTGGCTTTGCGCGGTAGAGTGCAGGCGATCAATCGCTTCTGTACCGATTGCAAGCGCAGAATGAAAACCAAATGTTCTGTCTGTGCCGACAATGTCATTGTCAATTGTCTTTGGCAGCCCGATAACATTCAGGCCTTCACGGGAAAATTTATAACCTGTAGTGTTGGTTCCGTTTCCTCCAAGCACGACAAGACAATCAAGTTTTAGTCTTGAATATGTTTCCTTAATCGCAGAAACTTTTTCACTTGCAACTTCGTCCTTGTCTGCAGCGCCAAAAGGTTTTTCCCTGCTTGAGCCAAGGATCGTTCCGCCGCGGGTCAATATTCCGCTAAAATCCTCAGGCTTTAAAATCTTTGTATCTTCATAGATAAGCCCCCTGAAACCATTTGCGATACCGACTATTTCCATGCCATATCGATCATGCGCCGCGCGGCATACGCCTCTTATTGCTGCGTTTAAGCCCGGAGAATCGCCGCCCGCTGTCAGAATTCCAAACCTTTTAGTAATACTGTGTCTAGACATAATTATTCCTCCTTTGCCTCATTCCAGAATGAGTCCATAATATTAAGATTTTCTTTTTTCATTTCCTGTCCAGTTTCTTTCATCTTCTTTTCTACATACTTAAAACGTTCAACAAATTTACTGTTTGTCCTGCGTAGAGCAACAGAAGGCTCTACTTTAAGAAAGCGGCAAAGGTTGATCACAGAAAAAAGTAAATCGCCAAGTTCTTCTTCGATATTCGCTGCCTGCAAGTTTGAAAGACTCCCATCTGCCGGCGAGCAAGCGGCTTCCACTTCATCAAGTTCTTCCCTGATTTTCGCGGCAACTCCTTCTGTATCCGGCCAGTCGAAGCCGGCCTTAGCCGCCTTTTTCTGCAATGAGTACGCCCGATCCATCGGCGGAAGGCCGGAGCTTACTTCATCAAGTATTGAATCTTTTGGCTTCCGTCCCTCCTGATTGATTTTTATAGCCGCCCAGTTGTCAAGAATTTCCGCTGTGTCTTTTACCTTTACATCGCCAAACACATGAGGATGACGCCGGATTAATTTCTCGTTTACTTTATCCAGCACATCGGCTACGGTAAACTTGCTTTCCTGCTCATGTATATACGAAAGCATTGTTACAAGCAAATACAAATCGCCAAGTTCTTCGGCAATATGGGCGGGATCATTTTCATCGATTGCTTCAAGACATTCGTAGGTTTCTTCAATCAGATCTCCGCGCAGCGTCGACGGAGTCTGTTCCCGATCCCATTTACAGCCATCCGGGGCGCGTAGCGCTGCTACCGTGTCGTATAACGCCTTAAATGAATCACTTACCGTCATTGATATCTTCCTTTTCGGTGCAGGGCAAATTGATTTTCTTTTTTGCCCATTCCGGCAATAGTGTTTCTGGTTCAACATTCATGGTTTGGAGCAAAAGACCTGCTCCTGCCTCCAGTAATGGAGCAAGTTTTTCCTGTTCTTTGCGGGAAAAATCTGACAGCACCCAATCAATTATTCCTTCGCCGCTGCCCTCTCTTCCCCCTTCACCGGGAAGCCGTGAATCGGGACGGCCAAGCCCAATCCGCAGCCGCCAAAAGTCCGCGCTGCCAAAACACTGTTTCATGGAACGAAGCCCGTTATGCCCGCCAAGCCCTCCTGAAAATTTCAGCGAAACTGTCCCAAGAGGGAGTTCCAGCTCATCATGAATCACGATTATTTCTTCAATTTTGATTTTATAAAATGAAGCGGCGGCAAGTACAGATTCACCGGAAAGATTCATATATGTTTCCGGCATAATGAAGTGCCCGCCTTCATGGGAAGCGTAAAGACCTTTAAATTTTTTTTGCCATGAAAGAGAATTGTAAAAAGGCAAAGCCCTTGCAAGCATCCGTCCTGCATTATGCCTGTTGCGCTCATATTCTTTACCCGGGTTGCCAAAAAAAGCCGCCAACTGAATCATTGTACAAGTATAATAAAAAACTGAAAAAATTTTAAGCTGTCGATCACTTCTTCCTAGCGAGAATTATCAACAGCGCAATATCCCCCTGACGGACGCCTGGGATTCGCGCCGCCTGACCTACATTGAGCGGCTTAACTGCCGTCAACTTTTCTCTTGCTTCAACGGAAAGACCGCTGATAGAAAAGTAATCGGTATCGGGATTGAGTTTAATCGCGTCCATTTTTTCCGCTTTTGCCGCGATCCGTTTTTCTTTTTCGATATAGCCTGCGTATTTCATATCCAATTGTACGCGTTCAATCAACTCTGGCGGATACTTTGACAGCTCCGTATTTTCAAAATTGGAATTTCGTTTATCAAGAAGCTCTTTAATTATTTCCAGAGTGTTTGCTTTTTCAAGAAAACGTTCCCAGCGATTGTCATCTATAAGACCGGCTTCCCGTCCTTTTGGAGTAAGGCGCGTATCGGCAGTGTCGTGGCGGAGCATCAGGCGGTGTTCGGCGCGGCTTGTAAACATACGATACGGCTCCTTTGTTCCAAGAGTCGTAAGATCGTCAATTAAAACACCGGTGTAGGCTTCGGCGCGTCCAAGCACAAGAGGAGGCCTTCCAAGCATTTTCATCGCGGCGTTGATGCCCGCCATTAATCCTTGAGCGGCGGCTTCTTCGTAGCCGGAACTGCCGTTCGTCTGCCCTGCCGAAAAAAAACCAAAAAGCCGTTTTGACTCAAGTGAAGGATAAAGATCCAAAGGATCGATATAATCGTACTCCACCGCATAGGCAGGGCGGACAATGCGCGCGTTTTCAAGACCGGAAATACTGTGAATAAAATCGCGCTGCACATCTTCCGGCAGAGAACTTGACGCACCGTTAAGGTACATTTCGTTAGTTGAAACTCCTTCCGGCTCGATAAATAGATGATGACGCTCCCTTTGCGGAAAGCGGACAACCTTGTCTTCGATAGACGGACAATAGCGCGCTCCTGTTCCGGTGATTTTACCGCCGAATAAAGGAGAGCGGTGAATGTTATCTTTGATAATCTGATGTGTTTTTTCGCAGGTGTATGTCATCCAGCAAGGGACTGACGGCCTGTCCTGCACGCTTCCAAAAAATGAGAACGGCCTCATTTCTTCGCCGTCCTGTTTTTCAAGTTCTGAATAATCAATTGAATCGCCTGCTATCCGCGCGGGAGTGCCGGTCTTCAGTCTGCCCATTGGAAACCCAAGGCGGCGAAGACTCATGCCAAGCCCAAGCGCCGCTTCTTCGCCAAGCCGTCCCTGCTGAGCGTCATACTCACCGATAAAAATTTTCCCTTCCATAAAAGTACCCGCAGACAAAATCACTGTCCGCGCTGTTATACGATGACCCCGCTGCGTAACTACTCCGGCAATTTTCGCTGGCGAAGAAGCGGTTTCGTCAATCATTAAATCAACTACTGTATCCATAAAAATTGTCAGGTTCTTTTGGCTTTCAACAACAGAGCGAGCCGCCGCCTGATACGCATGTTTATCCGCCTGCGCTCTTGGCGCCTGTACTGCAGGCCCGCGGGAACGGTTTAGTATACGGTACTGAATCATTGTCGCATCTATCAGATGTGCCATCTCGCCGCCAAGAGCGTCTACTTCGCGGACAAGGTTCCCTTTTGAAAGACCGCCGACAGCGGGGTTGCAGGAGAGCGCACCGATACGATCGGGGTTTTGCGTAATAAGGAGGGTCGAAAAACCAAGGCGGCAAACTGCCAGAGAGGCTTCAATTCCCGCGTGCCCTCCGCCAATAACAATACAATCGTAATCCATTTATAAATTGACTCACCAGCGGAAAACAATTGTGTATTGATTCCTGATTGACGGATTAAGCTCCAGCAACGGCCTGAAAAGCGCTTCGGCGGAATCCCTTGCTATTTTTAAAACTTCTTCGTTATCTTCCAATAGAATTTCCTGCTCATGTTTGGTATCGCCGAGCAAATCCAGTATTTCCTGCGGCCTAATCTGCCGCGCAAAAATTCCGCCGCCGGCAAGGTCGTATGTTCTTGCGCGTTCGGGATACTGTTCATGTGAAAGCATTGTAATGGGCGGCATATAAATAAAAAGTTGTTTTCCGCTTTCGCGCACTTCAATATCTGAACAATTGAAACCCAGCTTGATGGTTCCATCAAGGACAATAAGAATATTTCTCTCGTTAAAAAAATTGCCAGGGTTATATGTTCTTTGGGAAGTTGACTGGTAATTGTATATAAGGCATACATATTCAGAAGCCGGAAGTATTTCTTTTACCAATGTACTGATGTTGGTTTCAATTAATTGTTTTACTATTAAAGGTTTTCTTGCAGCCGTCCATATTACCATTCCAAGTAACACCAGAAACAGCACAACAACTATAATTAAAACCGGCAAAAGAACCGGTTTTTCGTTTTTTACCTTTTTTATTTCCTTCTCCATAAATACTTCCTGATTTATATAGATACCTTTTAAACTTTAATACAAGCAGTGATGTATGTCAATTGAGGTGATGCGGCAAGGAAATATTCGATTCATTATTTTCCAACGCAGAATCTGCTGAACATTTCTTCCAGAATATCTGCGGTGGAAATCTCTCCGGTAATTTCTCCAAGAGCGTTTACCGCTTCCCTTAAAAGCGGAGCGATTAAATCCAGCGGACTGCCAAGCCGCGCCATTTCCAATGTTTCTTCCAGAGCGGCGCAGGCGGAACCGACAAGTTTTTTCTGCCGTTCTGCGCCAAGAGATACCGCGGTAATGCCGGACATATCGTTCAACTGCGATTCATCCTGTACATTAATAACAGACGCAATTGCTTCGTAAAGGTTATCAAGACCGGCGCCGGTTTTCGCGCTGACGCCTAAAACGCAGTCAGTTTTAAAAGAAAATGATTCCGGCAGCGGCGCAATATCGATTTTGTTCCATATAAATAATAATTTTCCGCTTTCCGGTTCCCAGTTTTCAATAAACTCTTTGTCTTCTTTTGCGGCGCCTTTATTGCCGTCTATCAAATACAAAATAATATCCGCTTCTTTCAAAAGCAGCTTGCTGCGCTCTATGCCGATTCTTTCAACGCTGTCTATTGACTGCGCACTGTCAATAGACAGCGCAGAATCCGAAGCTTCACGCAAACCTGCCGTATCAATAAGACGGACAGGAATTCCCTTAATTGAAATCCATGCTTCAATCCAATCGCGCGTAGTGCCCGGGATTTCCGTAACAATCGAGCGGTCTTCCTTTAGCAGGGAGTTAAAAAGACTGGACTTTCCTGAATTGGGAGAACCTGCGATAACGACAGTAACTCCCTCCTGATAAAGGCGTTCAAGCCGCCAGGAATCAAGCAGTTTTTTAAGACGCACAAGCGCCTGCTGCGCTGTTTCCTGATAGGGAAGGTTTCCTGCGGCTTCATCTGCGTCCGCGCTGATTTCATCTTCCGAGTAGTCAAGATAAATTTCTGCGCCGGAAAGAACCTGTACCAGTAATTTTTTAATTTCATTAATTTCATTGCGGAGAGAACCGGAAAGGCGCATAACTGCATGGCGGCGGCTTATTTCCGTCTTTGCGGAAATAAGTTCCATGACAGATTCGGCTTTTGTAAGATCAAGTTTGCCGTTCATGAATGCGCGAAATGTAAATTCGCCCGGCAGCGCGTCTCTGAAACCTGCGGATTTAAGCGCGCTTAACACCGCCTTTCCTGATGTATTTCCGCCGTGGCAGGAAATATCAAAACTGTCTTCGCCGGTGTAGCTTTTGGGCGCACGAAAAACAGAAACAAGCACTTCGTCAATTAACCCGCCCGTATTTTCGTTAGGTGAAACTATCCAGCCGTGAACGACAGAGTTACCGGGCGCTTCTTTGATTTTTTTCGGTTCAAAAGCCGAGGCAAGGAGTTCTATCGCTCCCTTTCCCGAACAGCGGATTAAAGTAAGCGCGCTGTTTCCGGGAGCAGTTGCAAAGGCGGCGATGGGCGAATCATCGCCATAAACCGCATTGTTGTTAATTTCATCCATCTTGCTCTAACCTTGCCGGCGCAAGATTAAACCTGACAAATACCCATGGCGCTGCGAATGAAATCCATAAGCCGCTTAGAGCAGCCTGAAAAAATTCAAACAATTTTAAATTATTGCTTTCATTCGGTATTATTTTACCGACAAGAACAAAAATTAAAATAAAACCGGCGGCTCCCAAAACAATTCGCAGAAAAAAAGTAAAATACAAATATACACCGGGTTTAATCAATACATCTCTGCTTACAAAACCGATATAGCGTTTGTTTAAACAATAACCTGCGCCGAACCCCAGAAAAGTTCCGCCTAGCATAAGCACATTTTTATCCGGCTGATAAAGAATCATAATAAATGAAATCAGCGCAATTGATATCACCTTTATGCGGAAACCGCCTTTATCAAGCAGTTCAACAATTTTGTTCCCAAGAAAAAAATGCACGCAAAGAATAATTCCGCCAAGAAACCAGCCGGCGAGCACATCGGTAGGGAAATGAACGCCCAGATAAATCCTGGAAAAGCCAATCAAAATGCAAAGCGCCGCAGCGGATATATATCCCCATCTTTTTTTCAGCCATGAAGCCAGTAAAAAATAAATGACCAGGCTGTTTTGCGCGTGACCTGAAGGAAGCCCGCCCATTTTTTCATCAATCATGCCGAGCGAAGGATCATATCCGGGGAAAAAAGGGCGCGGCTGATCCAAAAAATATTTTAATGTTACATTTACCCATAACGAGAGCAAAACAACAATGCCAAGGCGAACGCCCTTCTTTTCATCAACACACCAGAAAAAAAGCGGAAGCAGTACAAAATAAACAGCCGCCCCTCCAAAAGATGTAATAACCCTGACAACGAAAGTAAGCTGTTCAGATGAAATTGTTTGAACCGCCCTTATAAAATCAAGACCCCATTGTAAAACCGCTTCCATGCTAAAATCCTTCAAAAAAAGTTTGACGCAAACGTATAATTGAGCCGCGTTGAGAAGCCGCCGGCGTTACAGAAGAATATGCTTCTTCCATCATTTTAGAAATGACTGTCTGCATTTTTATCTTGTCTATTATAATTAATACAAAATAATTATAAATATGTGAAGGGGTGTCATCAAGATCGTTATCAGCTTCCAATTTAATCCAGTAAGTGTCGGCTTTAAAAGCATCAGGATAGATTGTGTTGTAGGCGAGTTTAATCATTGTTTCAAAAAACGCTCCGTATTCATCATCAGGATAAAGTGAAGCGCCGTATATCATTCTTTTTTGAATTCTTTGCGCAGACAGCATGGTAAAACCCTGAACTGTGGAAAAGTTATCCGCCCACATTTTTAAAGCTGAAAGATTCATTCCTTCGTTGATTCCAATAAACACATATTTATCGCTGTAATCATCAATTTTTTCCGCTTCTTCAATGCCGCCATTTATAAAAGCAGAAAGCCATTCCGGCAGGCTCCCTGCGGCTTGCGTATCTTTTGTTTCCGTTATTCTATCAATATCAATTATAATTTTTTCTTCCTGTATGAAATAATCATCGGGAGGAATGGGAACAATTGCAGTAATATTATTGCCTACGCAGGAATATAAAAAAACTGTAAGCAAAAAAATGATTGCAGATAATTTTTTCTTGTTCATTATAAAATTTTAGTTTGACGAAATATAATTCTGTCTGGAAGCTGACAATTCGGCGGCTTTTCTTACATCTGCTAAAATAATATCCATTGGAGGCGCTTTGTAAACTGCGAACTCATCCCAAATTGCAGTTAAAACCGGTCTGTCACGAAGCGGTACATTGTCTTCCCTTTTATGTCCCAGAACAATTTGGAAATTATCGTCGATATCCACGCTAAGGTAAACAGGCTCTATCGGCAATTCGTTTTGGTCATTTCCGAAAATATTAATATGCGCCGC
>Ga0082212_10012376_pt1 | contig 10751 bp, 5 predicted proteins | sample TergutNt197P3_FD_71548 | JGI IMG/M metagenome (GOLD analysis project Ga0082212, IMG submission 71548) | Neocapritermes taracua P3 segment gut microbial communities from Petit-Saut dam, French Guiana - Nt197 P3 | ecosystem: Host-associated > Arthropoda: Insects > Digestive system > Gut ...
TTTATTGTCGGACGCATACTGCACCACATAACCACCGGCATTAGGCACCGCGTTCCACGCAACGGTGGCGGTGCTCTTGCCGGTTGCCTCCACGTTACGGAACGTCGGGGCGGGGAGCGGATCGTTCTTAGGTGTCTTGACCGATGCAATTGCGGAGTAATCTGAATTGGTGTAGTTGCCGGTTCCGACGGCCATGATGCGAACGAAAGACGTTTTGTTACTCGGCAATCCGGTCAAGGTTGCAGACAGCGTTGACGCACTGACCGTCATCTCGCCGAGAATCGAGGCCGATGTAAATTTATTGTCGGACGCATACTGCACCACATAACCACCGGCATTAGGCACCGCGTTCCACGCAACGGTGGCGGTGCTCTTGCCGGTTGCCTCCACGTTACGGAACGTCGGGGCGGGGAGCGGCGTATTGAGGTCGGTCTTTGGCGTCTTGACCGATGCGATTGCGGAGTAATCTGAATTGCTATAGTTACCTGTTCCGACGGCCATGATGCGAACGAATGACGTTTTGTTGCTCGGCAATCCGGTCAAGGTTGTCGATGTGGTGGACGCGCTGACCGTCATCTCGCCAAGTAAGGAAGCGGCGGTAAATTTATTATCGGATGCGTACTGCACCACATAACCGCTTGCATTGGCCACCGTGTTCCAGGTCACGGTGGCGGTGCTCTTGCCGGTTGCAACCACGTTACGGAACGTCGGGGCGGGGAGTGTATTCGAGAGCGTAGTGGCTGATTGTACGGCAGGAGTTTCGCCAATACTGTTGATTGCAGTTAAGCTGAAGTCGTACTTTGTTCCTGCTTTCAGCCCCGTAATGGTTGCGGCTATTATTCCCTGTTGCGTTGTGTCATAAGATATACCGTAACCGTGTCCGGTGTAATCTTCCAAGTATGCAACGGACGTAGCCTCTTTGAAGTCCACCTGATAATCCTTTGCGGCGGCATCGACTTCCCACGAAAGCAAAACTGTATCGGTGGATGTTGGTATGGTGGTGATTTTCGGAACTGCTGGAGATGTTGCAGCCGATACGTTAGTACTTATGATAGCAGAATAACTCTCTTGATTTTCCGGATCAATTACACCGCTTTCAAAGTAGAGATAGTAAGTTCCTACAGGCAAACCGGCAAGATAGAATTCCATTACCGGCATATCAAAGTTGTAATGAACCGTTTGCCCATATTGGACACCGTATTGATAAGCATTTGTAATCGTAAATGATTCTCCAACGGTGAGACTGGTACTGAGTTCTGTATTAAATCCGACTTCAGCACCGCTAGTTCCTACTTTCCCGGATACCCCCACTTTTAGTCCCACTGTGGCACTCGCGGATTCCGTCGTAGAGACGGTTACCGTTCCGTTCTCGTTTGTGACCACACTGACTGTCATTGAATCAATCATTGATTCTTTTTTGAAAATGTCTTGATACTGCACCACTCTGCCTTCGGAGTCAAACAGGGTTACACGTCCGTTTTGTGCTCCCAAAGTTCGGACAGTGATATAACTATTTACATCACCGGGACTGGCAATGTCGAAGGTATAGTAATTACTCCCTACAAAGTTACCCTTTGCATCAGTACCATTGATGTCGATATTTCTTAAAAATGTCTGTTTTCCAACAAGGGGGGCAGAAGTCAATGGTTCCGCATTTCCCATTATACTGCGAACGGGCGGGTTAATCGTCAAGTCATAAATACCGGTATTAATCCCGGACACCTTGATATAATACTCTCCGGGAGTATAACCATTGAGAGAAATCCGTCGTACGACTTTGCCGCCTGTAGAAGCAATTGTATTATCAGAAATGCGCAACCGGTTATTATTGGAATCGTATAACTCCAGATTCAGGTTACCGGCGGAAGAGGTGTATTCAATTTCGATAAAACTGTTGGCATCTCCGATGCCGTTGGTATTGAACTTAAACCAGTCATCATCAAAGGCACGCAAGTTGCTGAATGTTTTCTGATGCATAAGGGGAGTGAACTGGGTACTCAGCCTTGCTGCCGTAGCAAATGTGTCGTTGTTCTCATATTCATCATCAAAAGGGGCAATCGTTAGCGAGTAAGCATTAGCACCTGTGTTGTACTTGGAAACACAGATGTAATACGTTCCGGGAGCAGCATTTTTGAGATGAATGACCTGTTCGCCTGTCGTGTTGGTTATATATCCTATTTCTTGTTGGTCGGAATTATATACCCGTAATAGCAGTTGCTGTGAGGACGAGCCGGTAGTCACAGGGTTGATTTTGACAAAACTGCCTTCTTCACCGGTGTTGCTAATCGTGAACTTATACCAGTCGTCATTATTACACCATAAATCGTTTACAACTGCCACAGTTGAGAGGGATCCCAAGTTCGTTGCTGCCGCAAACGTGTTGTTTGGCTCGTAGCGATCATCGACAGTAGTCGTCGCAGACTGGCTTGTTGTTGTTACCGAATAACCGTCACGAGTGTTTCTAACAACACAAAAATACGAAGAGATACCGAAATTTGCGGTAGATGGCGTGTACGTTCTGGATGTTGCGCCGCTGATTAACACACCATCCCTGTACCATTGATAACTTAGCGAACCGGGATAACCGTTTGTGCCTGCCGTAACCGAAAGCGACGTTGCCGGGATACCTCTTGCGTATGTTGCAGAGACGGGCTGCGCTGTAATCGTTGGCGGGGCTACCGGCGGATTGATGGTAATGTCATAGTCCATATGACCCAAATCATCCAATTGAACATACCATTCGACTGTGTGAGATCCGGCTGCTTTACCAGAGAGAGAAATTTGAATCGTGTATTCTGTCCAATGCTTAAGAAAACCTGGATTAGGAGGAGTCACCTTTTGTCCGTCGAGTGATAAATATGAACTTGTAGTGATCCCAGGGCCTAATGTACCACCAGATTTCATGTGTAAATAAATATAACTGTTTGAATTACCTGGGTGGGCTAAAGTGAAGGTAAAAGAACCGGAGCGAGAGCTGGAAGTAAAGATAGGGTGATTGAAACGGTCTGATTGTGTTGTATATGACGTGATAGTACCCCAATTACCTGACGGCACTGCGGCAACTATTTCCGGCATATCGGAGGAAGTCATGTCTCCATTCGTAATACTGTAATTTTGAATGGTATTGATTGCTTCACTACGGTTTTGAATGATGTTGATCTCATTCAAAATGGCATCAGGCTGAGTTGCCGCCGCAGGTGCGGCAAAAGCGAGACCATCAAGAAGGCTATCTCCAGTATGGTCGGTGCTTTGAATGCCACAATAATAATTGGCATCATAATCAGCGGGGTTCAGGGAGGGGTACAACGCAACAAACTGGTTGGGCTCCAAAGGAGATACCGACAGCATTTGCCTTTCTTCGAGCGGTTCCATTCGCAAAGCTCGGAAATGGTTGGGCAGCTTAAGTTTGGTTTTCATGAGGGAGTGACTTTCTCAAAGGTTCGGTGCGAAAAAGTATTAATGTGACACAAACCATATTAGTTTTGCGTATTTTAGAAGCAGGGGTACTAAATGTCAAGCACCCCAATCATTTTCCAAAGATTATCGAAAAAGCCCGTCGATTTTTCCGCACGCCTCACTTCCTCAACTCCAGCAAGGCGAGTTTTTCGAAATCGGCCAGCCAATCAGCGTCTGTGCTGAAGCTGTTGGTGCTGAAACTGCCGAATCGGTTTTTGGCGTCTTGGCCGACCCTATGGCCGAGTAGTCGGAATCGGTATATACTACAAACGGTAACAAATTGTATTTTTTCACACGGAGGCACAGAGGCACGAAGGTCAATTTTCTCCGTGACTCCGCCTTTGTGTGAGATAATTTTTGTAGGAAAAAACGATCATTTGCTCCCGTTTACAGTATATTTAACCTAAAGGAGGTTTTTATGACATTGAAAAGAAAGATGGCGTGCCTTACCTGTTGTTTGGTACTGGTGTTGGTGGTTTTCAATTTGACAACGGCCAAATTGACAAACGCTCAAGACATCAACAGTGAGATTTTCGGATACCTGATCATACCACATGCTCGGGCACCTGAAACTTACGATGCGGGTTTCTCAATGTACGTCGCCGCTTGGCCGCTACTGCAAAAATACCCCGGCAATTCGTTCCAAAGCGGATTGCCCGGTACGTGGTTGTTTGCAAAGAAACCTGATCCCAAACCGCAAGACGATATTTATTCAGACATTGAAGGCGGGCTTGGATGGTGGCGTGACACAAGATTTGCCACCGAAACGCCGAAGTTTATCACCGGTGGCGTCTCTCTCAATTTCGAAACCTGGTGCAATGGCCCGGGTGCCGGCAAGGGACGTGATTGGAGCACCAACAATGGAAAGTACGGAATGGCGCAAATCACGCCCAACATCCTTTGGCCGCCGGACGGGTTGAATCTCAAACAAGGAACCTCCGGAGAATTTTTAGGATACGGTTATCTTCCGCTTCCGTTGACGGAGCCGAAAACGAAAACCAACGGAGTCGATGTTCCCACCGGCAACCAATGTTGGACGCTTTTTCTCAATTCAGGTAATTTTAAGGGCCCCGTGGGCTTTTTCACTCCTTACTTTTTTTCAGAAGCCACAACAAGAAACCCGCATTTGGCCGGTATTTTTCTGGATTCCACCCCTTCTGATCCCAACAGAGCGATACAAATGGAAACGCAGTACATTCCAAGTATTGTCGCAAAGTCGGCGGATGGCAACACCTACGCCCGGACAACCGTGGTCCAGTTCCCATGCGATGAAAAGGGCGAGTCGCTGGTTTTACAAAACTGCGCCGTTTACAACAAAGCCGCACTGTGGGATTCCGTGAAAGACTGGTTTGACGGCGGCGAACCGGCCACCGGCTCTATCGATTCCAAAGGAGTTGCTCTCTACGAATTTCAAGAAGGAGGTTACGCCACTTGGGAAATTCGCTCCGGTGAAAACGCCGGAAGAAACAGAGAAAGAAGCGATCGATTTCCGGTCGATTGGGCATCTTTTGCGAAACCCAAGGCTCTTGATAAATACAGTTACGGTTACCATTGGGAAGCCGATAAGGTGAATCAGGTGGACACGAAAAACGGAAAGTTGATTAACATTCCCGAGTATTTCAAACTTGAGCAAGGCGAAGGAGACAGGAAAAAATGGGTGGTCGTCGCTGCCGAAGATGTTCCGGAGGACACCGGACTGACGGAAGTCAAATATGAACGACATGACGGAAGCAAGTCGGGACCATATATCACTCCTGAAGAAGCGGACAGTTGCTGGAAAAAACCGGGGCCCGTTGCCGGCCCATTGAAGGCGGAACCTGGAGATGGCAGCGTGGTGACATACTATTGGTACAGATTTGCCGACCAACCGTCGTTGTTCAATGCGGACCTCACGGATGACGAACGTGAACAGTTGCAGAAACGAGTTGAGATGATACACCGCACTTGGACAAAGGACCGCGATTACCTCCCTCCGCCGACATCCGGAACGTTGGCGGATATTGATCCTGCACTCATCGTGACACCGCCTGAAGGTCTCGAAATCGGATATGTTCCTATTGTCACCCGACAGGAATGGGGCGAAAAATAGCCGGAAGATTAATTTTATAACTCACAGGAGAAACCAAATGAAACCAACAACACGTCGTTCATTTTTGAAGAAATCGTCCGTCATTGCCGGCGCGATTATGGCGGCACCTTACATTTCCGCTTCCACGCAAACGGGAGCCAATGTTGCCAATGACACCCTGCGATTCGGGTTTATCGGAACCGGCGGCCAGGGACGTTATGACGGTTCCCAATTCGCGCAGTTCGGACATGTTGCAGCCGTCTGCGACGTCGATGCCGAACGCATGGCGCAGGCCGCAAAACAGTTTGAGCAGTTCAAGCCGGATCAGTACAAGGATTATCGAAAAATACTCGAACGCAAAGACATTGATGTTGTGTCGATTGTGACGGTTGATCACTGGCACGTCAAAATCGCCATTGAAGCGTTACAAGCCGGGAAGCATGTTTTTTGCGAAAAACCGTTCACATTGACCGTCGAAGAAGGACAATTGGCCAAACGTGCGGCGGCGAAATATGCAGACCGCGTTTTTGTGATCGGAACACAGCAGCGCACGCAACGTGACCAGTTTGCCCTTGCCGCGTTGATGGTTCGCAAGGGCGTTTTGGGCGACATCAAACGCATGACGGCGAACATCTCGGAAAATCCGACCGGCGGGCCGTTTACCAAAAAAGCTCCGCCCGAAACACTCGACTGGGACTTCTGGCAAGGTCCGTGTAAGCCGGTCGATTACATCGAGGAACGGGTACACGGCAACTTCCGATGGTGGTACGAGTATTCCGGTGGCAAGTTCACCGACTGGGGAGCGCACCATATCGATATTTGCCTCTGGGCACTCGGTGAAGATGCCGTCGGCAAGGGGCCGACCGTCTTTACGCCGACGCGCAACGAGCAGGCGGTTCCGTTCAAGGACGGTTATCCGACGGTGGACGATTGTTACAACGTCCCCAAGACATTCGAAGTTTCTTGTAAGTTTCCAAGCGGCGTCGAAATGATCGTCGCGGACACGACACCAGACGGCAACGGCATTTTGATCGAAGGCACCAAGGGCAAGATACATGTCAGCCGCGGTCGCATTGCCGGAAGACCGATGGAGGAAAAATGGTACGAAGGCGTTGTAACGGACGAGGATTTCGATGTGCTGACGCATGGCAAGCCCTTCCCGACGGAATTTGAAAGTAACGACGTCAACCACAAGAGCAATTTCCTGCGTTGCATTCGTGAAGGCGGCAAGCCGATTTCCGATGCCGTTTCGCACGTCCAGACGATGTACAGTTGCCACCTTTGCTCGATTGCATCACGTCTTGACCGCGAGATCAAGTGGGACCCCACAACCGAAACGATCGTCGGCGACGAACAGGCATCAACATTCCTGGCTTATGAACGCCGCAAAGAATATGACATTCCCGTTGTGTAGGGACGACACAAGATAGGGCGGTCACGCCGTGACCGTCGTATCAGAGCCGCGACCACTCGTTGACACTCGCGGCTCTGATTTCCCTTGCTTACGCAGAGGATTCTGATTTTTGTGCAATCTTACGATTGCAGCTCTGATTATCACACTCTTTTTTTCGCGGTGACATGGAGTTGTCCCTTTCTTTGACGAAAACTTTTATACCGGCAAACTTGTCTCTTGTCGCTTCAATCGCTGAAACAGAAATTTTCTCAAAATTTATGATTCATAAGACTTTGATTCGCGATGCATCACCTGATTTGGCGGCAAATTACATCGCGATACCTGTACCCTGTCCCATTTGTTTTTTTCTGGATGAAGAACATGAAGCCAGGCTGCAATGTCATGCTCTTTTTGGTCGAATGCTCCATTTTGAAGAACTGGTCGCACTCTGTGGCGGAGATGCCGAAAAAACCGAAATGACCGTCGGAGTTGTCGAAAACGGACTTTATCTTGAATATCACCACATCCCGTCCGACTGCATCGGTTCGTGCCGGATTCGCCAAACGGCCGATTCGCGGCTTGTCCTGGTGAACGAGCATGTTCGTTTTTTGAGCAGGGACAAAGTGGAAAAGAAGAAATATTGCTGGTTTTCCCGTCAAAAAACGGCTTGCGAAGTCTTGGGAATCTCGACCATCCATATCACAGGCGCAAGAACATCGATTTCTCAAGGCTATTACTATTACCCGCTTTTTGGATTTGATGCCCCGTTGCCGACGGAATTTTGTCGATTTTTGCCGAAAGAAATTGCCCATTGCCGGACACTGATCAACCTTTTCAAGTATCAGCAAGGCCGAAAAATCTGGTTTTTGCAAGGTTTCTCATGCGAAATGATGTTTGACCTTCACAACGACAATGGCACGTTGTCCGACGATGAAGAATTATTGGTGTGCCATTGTCTGTTGGGATGATGGTAAATTGTGTTGATTACACCGATAATTTCCACATGTTTCTCAGTCGCATCATACACGAAATGCTATATTATGAAATAATAGCTTTTGGACAAACAGAAAACAGAAAGCAGAGTTTCACATGCCGAATTTCACTCAAATAATCGCCCCCATTCATTCCCAATTGGCCGACGATCCTGATTTGTTTGAATTGGTGAGAATGTTCGTCGATGAAATGCCGGCCAGGATTGAGCAACTCCTCTGTCATTTCGACTCAAAAAACTGGGGCGAACTCAAGTCAACAACCCACAAAATCAAAGGTACTGTCGGCTGTTACGGATTTGGCGATGTCGTTCCGGCCGCACGTAAACTCGAACAAGCACTCAAGAGAAACATGCCGGAAGAAAACATCCGGCAATCTCTTGTCGAATTGATTGACCTGTGCAAACGCATGGCCGTACAATCAGAGCCGCAATCGTAAGATTACAGCAATCAAATCTGCGAATTGGCCGATGGTTTGAGGACGATGTTGACGATCTTATTGGCTGTTTCCTTGTATTTCGGATTGCTGCTGAGTTCCTTCCATTCAGGGCTGCCACCGAACTTGGACCAAGCGGCGTCTTTTGCTTCCTGGTCTTTGAAGCTGAGCATGTAGGTCAGGTTCGGCATCATGCGACCGGCCAACGTTTCGCCGAAGAAAACCGGGTCCATACCAAACTTTCGGAACAATTCGAGTTCGCCGTCGGGATCGAACATGGCAATCTTTGCGGCATTGCGTTCGATGTTGTAGCTTTTGTAAAAGCGGATTTGAATCACGCGGGCAGCATCCAGCGTCGGCACCTCGATTTGCGGGCAATTCGGGAAACCGTACATCAGCGTGCTTTCGCAGGTTTCGTAAATCGGTGCGTTCATCGGAGCACTGAAAATGTCGCCTGCATCGGCCATGAAAGCTTCGTCGGCGAGCAGCCGGGAATTCACGGTCACGATTTGCCTCATATTGGAATACTGGCAAAGCAGGTAAACCTTGAGATCGTTGGCCGCATCATAGTTGCGATCACCGGCGTTCAGCTCGGCACTGGTTTCAAACACTCCGACCGGTTTGATGTCCAAGCGGTTCAGTGCCGGGATCATCGCGTCGTCAAGAATTTTTATCAACTGCTGCTTCTTTTCGGCATTCGCGCAGTGATATTCGCGAAATTCGATAAAAGCACGATTACTCCTGCCTCCGGCAGGGGGTTGGGCCAAAGCGGTCCCTGTCGCGACGGCGGCCATCGCACCGGTCGCACAAGCGGTCTTCAAAAAATCACGTCGTTCCATTGGGGTTCTCCTCATGGGGTTGGTAAATAGTGGTTGGTGGCGAGGTAGGGCGGTCGCCATGACCACCGCAAAAGCCCATTTATACCTCATTTCCCAAAAGTAAACAACCTTAGTAGCAAAGAATGTTCTCCCAAACACAAACCTCACTGACCTCATTTTTTCCCATACGATAATGAGGTAAATAAGGTTTTACTGTGTGGTATACTTAAAACGGTAAGAAATTGTATTTTTTCACACGGAGGCACAGAGGCACAAAGTTCAATTCTCTCTGTGACTCAGTGCCTTTGTGTGAGATATTTTTTGTAGGAAAAACGGTAATTTGTATCCGTTTACAGTATATTCCTTACTACTGCTTTGTAAAATTTAATTTTTGGGATAGAGGTAGGGCGGTCACGCCGTGACCGCCGCCGAATTGTTTGAGTGCTACTCCAATTTTAAAAATTAACAAAGCACTACTGTTGTTTTGTTAGGAAAAATAATAAGGTGTAAATAAGGTTATGGCGACGGTCACGGCGTGGCTGCCGCAAATCGGAGCCGCGAGTGTCAACGAGCGGTCGGTGTAGTTGAGATTCGACATCGCATTGACCGCTCCGATACCGTCGCGGCTCCGATTGCGCGTCACAGGGTGACGCGGCTAACGGATAATTGTTTTAACTAACCCCTCACCACTAACCACTAATCTTTCCCTTATACAATTTGCGTTCGATGACGGGGATGTAGTTCGTCCAGGCACTGCCCGCGTTGGGGTCTTCGAACATGTATTTTTCATACTCGAAAATTTTCGAGTCGAGCGAATCCAGGAAATGCAGCACCATCGCCTCAAGCGTCATCGGCAATTTCGCACTTCCGTTATTGTACGTCCCATGATGGCTGATAATCAAGTGCTTGAGCAGCATGGCGGTTCTCGGGTCGAATTTTTCGGCGGTCAGGTTTTCGGACTCGCGAATTTTTTCGCAAAGCATGTCAATCGCAATGACCGGATGGCCGAGTATCTGGCCTTCGTCGGTGTAGCTGAATTCGCCGTGACCGGTCAGTTCGACGGTCTTGCCGATGTCGTGCAAAAATACTCCGGTCAACAGCAGATCACCGTCGAGCATCGGGTAGAGCGGCAGAATGCGTTTCGCGACTTCAAGCATCGTGACCGTGTGCTCAAGCAGGCCGCCTTCGTAAGCGTGGTGCAACTTGATGCCCGCCGGAACACGGCAGAATTGTTCCATGAACGCATCGTCAATGAGAAAGCAATCGACCAGGTTGACCAGCGACGGATTGGTCATGCCGCGCAGAATTTCGATAAGCCGGTTGCGTAATTTCTGACGGTCAATCTGCACGGATTTTTTGAAATCCTCCGGGCTGACCTCAGACGCATTGACCGGTATGACCGACTTGCCAATGACCTGGAGCGTGCCTTGAAACTTTTGCGTCATGCCTTCGAGCCGCACGTAATCGCCCGTCGCAAAGGTTTGGAACTGCTCTTCGGTTGCGTTCCAGATACGCACGCCGACCGAGCCGGTACGATCGGAAATGGTCATCTGGATGTAAAACACGCCGTTCTTGTTCGGACGCAGTTGCT
>Ga0082212_10012377_pt1 | contig 10751 bp, 8 predicted proteins | sample TergutNt197P3_FD_71548 | JGI IMG/M metagenome (GOLD analysis project Ga0082212, IMG submission 71548) | Neocapritermes taracua P3 segment gut microbial communities from Petit-Saut dam, French Guiana - Nt197 P3 | ecosystem: Host-associated > Arthropoda: Insects > Digestive system > Gut ...
CAAACAACGACTTCAAAGACAATCATTTTTGGTCAAAAAACCTTATTTCTTCACAACACAACGCTTGGGCAGGCATCGCATTTGAATTAGTTATGTTACAGCATATTAAAGAGATAAAACAGGCACTTGGAATTTCAGGCATACAATCGGCAGTTTATTCTTGGCGCAGTGAACATTCCGAAAACGGCGCACAAATCGACCTTATAATAGACCGCAAAGACGGATTGTTAAATATCTGCGAAATAAAGTATTATCAAGACATGTTTGTTATAAAAAAGGACTACGAAGCAGATTTAAGACATAAAGTTGTTTGTTTTCAAGAAGAAACAAAAACCAGCAAAGCAATCAACCTTGTTTTACTCACAACTTACGGACTAAAAAACAATAAATACGCAGGCATTATACAAAAAACAGTAACAATAGACAATATTTTACGGCTATAAATAATATTATAATCAGCCACAACTATCTTTATTTTTTACTTATGGCTGAATATAACAAATATAAAATAAATTTAATAGATTGAATAATAATTATATAACAGAAAAATGAAAAACTCACTCATCATTTTAGCCGTTATGCTGGCATTACCGTTTGCCGCGTTGCGTGCGCAAACAGAAGACGAACAGGAAACCGTAGAGTTTCAACTGAACGACCACTACTCTGTCAAGTTAAGGCAAATTAGCGAAAGCGAATACACTGCCCGAAAAAACGAATCGGAACACCTGCGGCACAAGCCCTACGAAGTGATTACCGATTTGCAAGAGGCGCAAAAAATGTTTGGCAAAAAGATGAAATACTTGAAACTACTGCCAGTGTCTAAAAAAGATAAATTGTATATGATTGGAACCGAAATAACTTTCAAAGATGGAACAAAGAAAAGATTGGATTTGGAATACGGTTTTATGGCATACTTCCCCGACCTAAATGTGTTGCTTTTTACAGGTCGGCACGAAAGCGATTATCCGATTGACTTGAATGACAGTAGAAATGTAGATATGAATATAACGGGAAATCCATACAGGCACGCCGTATCGCCCGATAAACAGTGGCGGATAAACGGTTTATACGGCGGGCAGGAGGGCATAAGATATTGGCTTGAAAAGTGGAATCCAAAGAGAAAAAAATACGATTTTCTTGCCAATATCAGTGGTATAAACAATGATATAACCCCACCTTTTTACGCCCATTCCAACTGGTTTTGGACAAGCAACAGCACAGCGTTATTCAAGTATGGGTGGTGGGAAGATGCTGGATATTACGAAATGGAAATTATTATAAACGATTAAATTATGAAAAAAGCAATCATCATTTTAGGAATTATCGTTTTAGTAATTGGAATATTGGCGGTATGTACCGTATTCAGAAAGCCCAAACCTAACGAAGTATTTTTGTATTGGAATAAACAGTTTGCACATACCCGTTGGGCTGTTGACGGAATTGATTCGGGCAATCCCGATGATTATCTGTCGTTTGGAGCCACATACGAAGATTGCATTTACAAAGGCAAACCGTGTTACAGGTATTTTTTTATACATGATAAAACCAGAGCGCCATACTCAGAACTCAAGATACTGCTTTCCTCAGTTAAGAGTTCTATTGGTTATAATCAATATCATGGCGAGATTGAAAGCCTTTACTTAATTTCCGAAAACGGCAATAAGCGTTTGATTATTGTAGATGAAAGAAGAATAAATATAATCAAAACTTTTTTGCCTTTGGAAAGAAACGATAATTTTTAATAAAATCAACATGAAAAAATCCCTCATCATTTTAGCAATCACCGCGTTAATCGTGGGCGGCTGCGGACAGGCAGCAAAAGAACAAAAGTTGGCAATCGAAATGCTTACAGAATTTTTTACGCTTTCAGTTGCCGAAATGAGTAAAGAGGAGCCTGATATGCAGGTTATGGATTCCATAATAGAACAGTATGTTGCTGCGGAAGAGCAGCTTCGCAGTACAATAATTTATAAGATGCATCGTATAGATATGGAAACACTCACCATCACACCCGACGACAGGAGGAAGGATGCTTACCAAGTTTGCTGGCGCAGCTATAACGACAAAGAGTGCCGGACGTTTCTCCTTGTCAAAAACAAAAAAGGGAAATACTTGATTAACGATTGGGACGGCTATGAACTATATGAAGATTGGTATGACGATGATGACCAAGACGGTTATCTGCCCGAAAACCATGTAAAACTCGACGCCGCGCTCTTGGCGCTTACCGCACGGCAAGGCATGTCAGCCCAATACGACTCGCTGCGCCACGCTATAGCATTTGCTTCGGAGATAATGGACTTAAATATGTCTTTGCTAACATTAGGTTACGAACTTGGTGAGGATTTTTATAGCATTGACGCTAATTTGGCAAAATACGTGCAATGGGGAACGGGAATGGAACCTTTTCGTTGGCTTTTAGACTACGCCCACAGGAACAGAAGTTCCGACATGGCAGGCTTGGCCAAACTGATTCGCCGCTACGGAACACTCATCAAACTCCTTGTGCCGTATGAAAAATACACAGACAACGGCTGGGATTGGATTGTCGTTCAACTGCTAACGGCATACGAAGATTTGTCTGTTTCGGCAGACAATTTTGGCAAAGTGTATGAAATTATGTCCGATGGTGATTATCATTCTACTGAGGAACTCGCCCCGTTTATACGCGACAAACAGTTGACAGTCTTTACCGACCAAGCGGACACGGGATATGATTCCAGAGTCGTATGGGCGTATTCGTTTTGGGGACGACGTTACAACGAAAATCCCGACAACATTCCACACCTTGCGGCAGCGCTAAAAACCATCCGTGAACACTACGTACCTAACGCCGAACCACTTGAAACGGATAGAAACCTTCCGCCCATAGAGCCTTACCTCACCAGCGACCTCCGTCCCAATGAGCCGCTTTATCCGTGGAAACTCTACACCGACCGCGTGCAAGTTGTAAAGTACGATGACGGACACGATTATTATTCTATGCTCGTAGAAAAAGACGGCAAACAACATTGGCTTATAGATAATTCAGATGGCGAGATTATACTCAGTCAAGGCGATGTCATAAACCTTACGTGGAGCATGGAAATCATGGGCTACTATGATATTAAAGGAGAAGAGGCAAAATTCAGAATGTCTGCACACAGCATCAAGCTGATTGAAGCAACTGCAACTACACAATTTAAAAAGAAATACGGAAGTATTCCTGAAGTACATTGGGGAGACATAGCTGTCATTGACGAAGAAACAGAGAAAAAATTGTTAGACAAGTTACTAATTTCTTTGCTCGAAAGCGATAATAAGAAAATAATGAAAGTGTCGGAATTGCTTCGTAGTCCTCAAAAAGAGAACCTTTCAATAATTATATACGATTGCGAAGAAAATAAAATAAAGCCGCAGGGCACACTCTATGGGTATCCGGTTACCATAAAATTAGACACAAAAACCGATGAGCCGGATATAACAATCCTGTATTTTGTTTACAATCCCGATACCGATGTCTTACACATTGACGTTGATATGGAACTCGGAAAAAATTAGTCATCATGAAAAAATCAATAATCACATTAGGAATTATTGCGCTCATCGCGGGCAGTTGCGGCGGGCGGGCAGTGAGAGAAAACAGCATACGATTTTCTCTTGGGAAGAGGTTTTAAGACGCAGGAAATAGAATTTATAAAACCATGAAAACGACAAACTTAAAATCAAATTTTATGAACAAATTAAAATCATTATCGGCAGTATGCTTGATTGGAGTGTTATTATTTTCGGGTTGCGGCATTCTCCGAAAAAACTATCGCTACCCAGTCATAAAACAGATGAGTATGGAAACGGAGGCTAAAACGGCATCTTTTAATTTGCAGGGCACAGGAACGGCAACTATCAACTGGGGAGACGGAACATTAAACACTACCGTAACGCTGTCGAATAGTATTTATGCACGGTACAGACACACTTATGCCGATACTCCCCCTCATACCATAACCATTACAGGCGATAGCATTACAGTGTTGGACTGTAATTTAAACGTATTAACTTCTTTGGATGTGAGTAACAATAGTGCTCTGGAAATTTTGAAATGCAACGCAAATCGATTAACATCTTTGGACTTAAGCAAAAATACGGCACTGACAGGGTTAATTTGCTATAATAATCAATTAACTTCTTTGGATTTAAGTAATAATACGGCACTGGAAGAATTGGTATGTGACCACAATCCAATCACTGCTTTAGACGTAAGTAAAAATACAGCATTGATAAAATTGCACTGCCACTATAATCAATTAACTTCTTTGGATATAAGCAAAAATACTGCGCTGGACTGGTTGTGGTGCCAAAATAATCAATTAACCGAATTAGATGTAAGCAAAAATACTGCACTCACAACTTTTTTTTGCGATGGTAATCCATTAACTTCTTTGGATTTAAGTAACAATACCGCACTCAGAACTTTGCATTGCGGAAGTAGTCGATTAACTGCTTTAGACGTAAGCAAAAATACGTTATTAACAACGCTGTGGTGCTTCAATAATCTGTTAAAATCTTTGGACGTGAGTAACAATACGAGAATGACAGAGTTTAATTGCCATAATAATCAATTAACTTTTTTGGATTTAAGTAATAATACGAGGTTGGCTTCAGTGTCTGTTGAAATGAATAAATTTAGCGATACAGCCTTAAATAGTTTGTTTGAAACGCTGCATAGTAATTCTTTAGTCTATCCTCCGGTAAAGAGAATACACATAGATAGTAACCCCGGCACCTCCACCTGCGACCGCAGCATTGCAGAAGACAAAAAATGGAGTTTTTTTTAACCCTTAATTTATACTGTAAGCGCAAGCGGCGAAAGTAGAATTAATAATTAACAATTAACAATTAAGCGCAATCAATCAAATCATTCAAAATCACAGTTCAGACAACAATAAATAACAATAAAAGGTTTGGCTCCATCCGATATAGATAATCAACCTTTTGTGTTCTTTGTGAAAACCCTTTGAGAACCTTGTGTAAAAAAATATATTTTACGTCCCTGCAATAAATAAAATTAATCTTCGGGAAGCATAACTATCTCAATAATATTTTTTTGTTTCAATATTTCTCCGGCAAAATCCTGAATGGCTTTCCTGTCGGTCCTTGAAAATGTTTTCTGCCATGTGGTGTGTATGTCTTTGCCATAGTAATAATAATTATACAAGACATTACTCCAGTAACCGTTTTCTTTCTGATTTTGGTCGAATTGCGATTTCATATTCTCTTCCGATTTTTGAAAATCTTCAGGAAGCGGGCCATTTTCTGCAATTTTTCTGATTTCATCGTATACCACCCCGATCAACTCGTCTTTCATTTTGGGATCGGTATCGAATGATACTATTAATTGGTATCGTTCTTTCGGGAACGTAGAGATACCGCCGCTGGCAGAGGCGCCGTATGTACCGCCGCGTTTTTCGCGAATCTCTTCCGTATAACGTATGCGAAGAATACGCGACAGGTAGTTCATCGCCATGACATTTTCGTTTGTATTTGACAATTCGCCGTTATGAATAACGTACACCGAGGCTTTATCCACTTTCATTTGACGTCCAAAATGATTCTTTACTTCTCCTTGTACCGGGTATCTGCCCAAATCCGTCCATGTTTCCTTTTTATTTCCGGTTAGACCTCCTATGTATTTTTCAATCAGTGGTTTAGCTGTCTTCAGGTCAATATTTCCAACAAAGATAAAAGTAAATGCGCCGGGGTTGGCAAATCGCTGTTTGTATACTTCCTGCATCTTCGACAGGCTCATTTTGTCCACGTCCTCTTCTTTTAAGGATTTGCTTCGCAAATGAAAGTTGTTCATATAGTTATTAAGCGTATCGTTCAGCGCATAAGCCGGTTCTGCGGACTGGTTCCTCAAGCTGTTCCGTAAACGTCCCATAACGATATCGAAATCGTTTTGCTCAAAACGAGGTTGCGTGAAGTAAAGATAGGTTAATTGCAGCATGGTTTCGAAATCTTTGGGGGAACATGATCCGCTGATGTTTTGCGTTAGTTCGGAGATGGACGGCATCACGCTTACCTTTTTACCTGTCAGCATTTTATTCAAAGCCGTGCGGCTAAATTCATCGACGCCGGAGCTGTTTACCACGCTCATCATACTTCTTGTAGCCTCCCAGTCGGCGTCCGAGAGCAAGGATGTTCCGCCAAAGCTAAATCCGGAAAAAGATATTTCATCCTGCCGGAACTGTGTAGGTTTGATAATTACTTTCGCCCCATTGCTCAATGTCCACTCGACGGCTTCCAACGCCGTATTTTTGCTTTCCTTACTAACTTTGCCGGATTTGATGGCTTTAGCAATAAGCGGTTTATCAATTGCTACGTCTTCATACGGCATTACTTCTCTTTTGCTTGCGCTATACATCGCAATTCCAAGCGTTTCGTCGATGGGCATGGTTATGTCGGCTTTATCGGGCCCTGCAGCAAAAATTAGCGTGTTCGGACCGTATACGATCAAATTCTTCAAAAAGTCGTTAAGTTCGGCAATTTGGATGCCGGGGTTGAATTTTTTAGTCAGGTTCAGGGTCTGTTCTTCGCTCATTATCGCTGTGTTATTCTGAAAATGACTGTAAGCAGAACGGTTGTATTCCGTTGAATTTCTATCGTTACGATCGGCATAACTGCTTTCGGCGCGCTGTAAAACATTTGCTTTAGCGCGTTCGAGTTCGCCCGGTGTAAAACCGAACCGTCTTGCTTGCTCAACAAGCGCTAAAACTTCCTCAAATCCATCTTGAAGTTCGTTGTTTTTCGCGCTAACCGACAAGGAAAAAGCATCGCGGTTGCCGGCAAAATTATAGATACCGGCGCCGGCATTCAGGAATTTGGCGTCAGGGAGCTGTTGTGCTTCGCTAAAGCGAGCGTTTAGCATGGATGAAATATATCCTGTTGCCAATTCGTAACGAAAACGCTCTTCGGTATTGCGGTTTGTCTTGTCAAATTTCCTCGGAAATTTGATATACAGAGAAACGCTGCTGGACGTTAATTCAGGGTCTTTGTACACTCTAATAATCGGCTCAATATTATCCGGCACATTGAACTCAACCTTTTCTTTCATATTTTCGGGATTCGTTAGCGTACTGAACAAGGTTTTTACCTTGTTTTCCATCATATTCGTATCGAAATCGCCGACAATGACAACAGCCTGAAGGTTCGGTCGATACCAGTCGTCATAAAAATCAAGAATGTCTTTCTGTGTGAAGTTGTTGATAATCGAAGTATCGCCAATCACCGAACGGGTTGCGTACGGTGTTCCTGCATAGAACGTCTTATTGCGTTCGTTATAACTGCGTCGTGATGCGTTGTTTCCTGTACGCCATTCTTCGCGAATAACGCCGCGTTCAGCGTCGAGTTCATCGGGTTCGCAAAGGATATGGCCGCTCCAGTCATGCAAAACGAGCAGGCATGTGTCAATAATTCCTTCCCGCGAAATGGGAACATTGGTTAATAAATACTGCGTGAGCATCTGGCTGGTTGAGGCGTTGATGTTACCTCCGAACGAACAGCCAATGGACTGCATATATTCCAGCATGGATTTGTCCGGAAAATGTTTTAATCCGTTGAATGCCATGTGTTCAAGAAAGTGAGCCAGTCCGTTTTGATTGTGTGTTTCGTGTAATGCCCCGATGTCATGGGCAATCCAAAAACATGCTTTTCCTTCCGGTTTGGGATTACTGCGGATGTAATATTTCATGCCATTAGGCAAGGTGCCGATTCGCCACGCCGGATCAACCGGAGTGGGGGTCTGTGCTTGTATGCTCAAGCATATGAAAGATAACGCTAATGTTAGGAAAAAAGGTTTCATCGTAATTTTGTTTTTTTGCAAATGTAGTTATTTCTCGCCAAAAGAATTACCATAGTTGAAAAAATGGGGTTAAAAAAAAGGTTGCCCGATTTTCGCCGGACAACCTTTTGTCATAATTTTTTCGATAGATCGCTTTATTTCAAAATGCTCAGCAGGATACCGGCAGCAATCGCCGAGCCAATAACACCCGAAACGTTAGGCGCCATGGCATGCATGAGCAGGTGATTATTTTTGTCGGCCTTCAGGCCTACTTCCTGCACAACACGTGCTGAGTCGGGGACAGCGGAAACGCCTGCGGCGCCAATCAAAGGATTGATCTTGTTATCTCCTTTCAGAAACAGGTTCATTAAGCGGGCGAATAACAAACCGCCAGCCGTGGCAACAACAAACGAAATAGCCCCCAGTATAAAAATCTTTATGGAATCGTTACTCAAAAAGCCTTTGTTAATCATTTCGCCGGTTGCAGGATCGGCTACCCAACGAACAGCCTGTGTGGAAGCGCCCACGGTTACTCCCAGCAAGATGGTGATGACATTCATCAAAGCATTGCGGGCGGTATCGGCCAAGCGTTCTGTAACGCCCGACTCTTTCAGGAGGTTCCCAAAAAACAGCATACCGAGCAGGGGCAATGCGCTGGGTGCAATAAATGTTGTCAGGAGCATGCCCACAATGGGGAAGATAATTTTTTCGGTTTTTGAAACCTGACGCGGCGGTTTCATGCGGATGGTGCGTTCTTTTTTCGGAATCAATAATCTCATAATGGGAGGCTGAATCAGCGGCACCAGCGCCATATAAGAATATGCTGCGATGGCAATGGCGCCAATCAGGTGCGGAGCCAGCTTGGAGGCAAGGAAGATGGCCGTTGGGCCGTCTGCGCCGCCGATAATACCGATAGCTCCCGACTCGGCTGGCGTAAATCCCAAGCCATAAGCGCCTATGAATGTGATGAAAATACCCAATTGGGCAGCGCCGCCAAGCAGCATCAGCTTCGGATTTGAAATCAATGATGAGAAGTCGGTCATAGCGCCTATTCCGAGAAAAATAAGGGGTGGATACCAACCCGAAATGACTCCCCCGTATAGAATATTATATACCGAGCCTGTTTCATAAATCCCAATTCCAAAACCTTCTTTGAAAGGAACATTTCCAATCATGATTCCGAAACCTATCGGCACCAGCAATAAAGGTTCCCAGTGTTTTACAATTCCCAAAACAATAAATCCGATGCCAATGGCTATCATCAACAGATTGGTCCAATGAAAATTAGCTACACCCGTGCTTTGCCAAAAATTGCTAAGGCTGTTTAAAATGGAATGCCCGTCGGCGCTCTGTGCCAGCGTCTGCAAAGGCAACACCAGCGCCAGCAAAAGAGCCAATATGGTTATTTTACTTAATCTCAGTTTCATACGGTTCTTTTTTTATTCAATCTCAAATAACACTTCGTCCTGCAGCACGGCTTTCCCCTCAGGTGCATTTATTTTTACTATTGTGCCGCTGGTTTCGGCTAAAATGTTATTTTCCATTTTCATGGATTCCAGAATCATCAAAACGTCGCCTTCCTCGAATTTGTCGCCCGTCCCCACAAGCACCTTGAAAACGTTGCCCGGCAACGGCGATTTGATGGTTTTCGAACTGGGCTTTTGAGATGCGTCCACAGGCGTATGCTTTTGCTCGGCCACCTTCGGAGCATCGGCATTGGAAACGCTACTGCGAATCAGAATTGGCGTTTTCGTGGTTTTCATTTCCTTATGAATTTTCACCGAATAAGGTGTACCATTCACCTCTATTTTGGCGTCTTCGCCATCGACTTTTTTTACGTTGACTGCGTATTTCGAGCCGTTTATTTCAAAACTGAATTTTTTCATTTTTATCTGTTCAAATTTGTGAGTCCGTAAATTTTGGAATTCCATGGTGAATAACGCCTTTCGATACGTTTGATGGTGATGACGTTACTTTCTTGGTCGTGCGTATCTTCTGAAAAAAGGTATAAGGCCATTGATATGGCTGCAATTTCGGACGCCGATATATCCGACAACAAATTACTGGACACTGCCTGTCCGCTTTTTTCAACTTGCTTTTGCATTCTTCTCTGGGAGTTTCTAATGCTGATTTTGCCTGTCATAGTAAAGGCAAACACCAACACAGAAATGATGGTAAGAACTATCAGAATGCCCATTAATGAATATATCAGCATATCTCCCCAATCCATTGTTTTTGATAATATAGTCATTGTAACAACAATTTATAAGGGAATATTACTATGTTTTTTCAACGGATTGGTCAGCTTTTTTGTTTGCAGCGCTTGGAAAGCGCGGATCACGCGGAAGCGGGTGTTGCGAGGTTCGATAACATCGTCGATATAGGCAAAAGAAGCTGCGTTGTAGGGATTTGCAAAAGTGGTATTATATTCCGCTGTTTTTTCGGCAATAAATTTTTTCTTTTCTTCATCGCTTTCCATTTTCGAGATGGCTCTTCCTTCGAGTACTTCGATGGCTCCCGAAGCGCCCATCACGGCTATTTCGGCGGAGGGCCATGCATAGTTGAAGTCGCCGCGCAACTGTTTGCTGCTCATCACGCAATGCGCTCCGCCATAGGATTTTCGCAGCGTTACGGTTACTTTCGGCACGGTTGCTTCGCCGTAGGCGAACATCAGTTTAGCGCCGTGCGTGATAATTCCTTCGTATTCCTGCGCCGAGCCGGGGAGGAATCCGGGAACGTCAACCAATGTCAGGATGGGAATGTTGAACGCGTCGCAGAAACGCACAAAACGGGCTGCCTTGCGCGAGGCGTCGCAATCCAATACGCCGGCAAGGAAATTGGGTTGGTTGGCGATGATACCGGTGGAAACGCCGTTGAAACGCGCAAAACCAACAACAATATTGCGGGCATAAAAACGATGCACTTCCAGAAACTC
>Ga0082212_10012378_pt1 | contig 10750 bp, 11 predicted proteins | sample TergutNt197P3_FD_71548 | JGI IMG/M metagenome (GOLD analysis project Ga0082212, IMG submission 71548) | Neocapritermes taracua P3 segment gut microbial communities from Petit-Saut dam, French Guiana - Nt197 P3 | ecosystem: Host-associated > Arthropoda: Insects > Digestive system > Gut ...
TCAACACAGCGCCCTTCTGTGGACTCCCTACAAAGAGCGCTCTCACCCAAATTCCAAATCAAAACGCCCCCCCAGGTTAAACCGCTCACCCTTGCTGAATCGTCTAACCTTGCTCACTCTATTTACTGTAATCCTCACAATGTTCCCGCTCCTGTCCGCCATCCCCTCCGCGAGCGCGGCTCTCGAAGACAACAGCGACCGCTACTACAAACCCTTCCAAGACAGTACCCCAAACGATAACTACACACCTAACACCACCCCGACCACCCCTGTCACCCCGACACCCGATACCCCAAAGACAGACAACAAGAAGACCCTCCCCGAACTTGAACAGGAACTTGCCGCCAAAAAACAAGATCTGCATGCTCTTGTGACACGGAACGCTGCTCAGGCTCAGATGGGGACTCTGTACAGCGCGCTCACCCTGGCCGATGTCCAGCGAGAAGCCGCCACACAAAGACCTGAAGCTGTGGCCGAAACCCTCAGCGTCATGTCCATTTTTTCCGCTACAGGCTGGATTCCCTTGGCCGTCTGCGCTGCAGCCGGGCTCCTTCTGTTCGTGGGGGTGTTCCGGCTGATGAGGAGGATCATCAAAGGGAGCATGAAGGAGGATTTTATTAAGTGAATCTGGTTATCCCATCTATAGCCATACTTGAAGAAATCAACGCAGGGAACATGACCGCTTGGTTTCGCAGCTCATATAGGGGAGTTGGAGATTCCCGTCAAACATCACGCAACTTTTTGACTTCTTCAAGTGTCAAACCAGTGACATCCGAAATCTCATCAAGGGGCATTTGTTTTTTTATAAGATTTTTGGCTATGGACATTGCTTTGGTAAGTTCAGCATTACGTAAAGCTTGTGCCTCGTCATAGAGGGCTTTTTCGCGCAAACGCTCCATTTCCTGAAATTCGGGCGAAGCTGTAATACTACGGTAAGCCCCAATAGCCTGATCCATTATCGGCACCTCCAATTCTTGGATTTTCAGCAATTCTTCTTCTGTATTTGCTCTAAACAGCGCCAGCCATAGGAGCAATAGATTATCTTTAGTGATTTCTGTTGGAAGTTTTTGCAACTCGAAAAAATGTAAAACCATTTTTTCTGTTAATGGTATATGGCGTGTAACTTCAAGGGGTTGAAACTCTGAGTGGTATTCTATGCAGTTGAATAGTTTGAAATTAATAATGCTTATGATTATTGTGCGGGGCAATTGAAAAAAGTCTTCGCCTAAGGGGAGAGCTGTTGAGAATTCCCGGGCCCAATGAAAAAGTGTTCGCTCAGGATAATTTCCTTCATTTTCCACTTGTATCTCTAGATCCACTCGCTGACCATTGACTATCATATTGATGTCGAGCCGACAAAACTTGCTTCCAAGGCTCTCTGGAGGCATCTCTGGATTTCTGATTTGGAATTCCTCAATGCTCTCATACTGGATTTTGAGTAGTTCTGCAACAAGTTTTTTCAAGAGATCGGGATATTTTACAAACAACATTTTGAAAAGTGTATCGGTTTTAAATGTGTGTTTAAGCTCTGTCATATAGTTACTCTCCTATACTTATTGTATACTATATGTGCATGGTCTGCAACAGAACAGAAAGCCCATAACCGTGTAGAGCGGATGTCGGTCCGTCGGATGTCGGACATCATGACCTTGGAACACCAGGAAACCCTCGACAAATTCCAGCGTGTCATGATCAAAGAAATGAAACAGCGCAAAGATACCCTCGGTCAGTCCCGAGTCAGTTCCATCACCTTGCACAATAGAATCAACCCCCGCACTCCCTTGCCCGCCCTCTTCATATTCGTGGACAACTTCGATCCCATCCGCGAACACGACCACCCCATAGAAACCCTGCTCAGAGACCTGTCCCGGGAAGGCCAGGCCCTCTCCATATACCTGATCTTCACCGCCAGCCGGCCCCTGTCCATCAGGTACACCATATCCGCCAATATCAAAAACAATATCGTATTCCATATGACCGACAAATCTGACATCAGCACCCTGCTGGGCCGCACCGAACTCCAAAGCGAACACATCCCCGGCCGGGGTCTCACCCGGACCGAAACCATCTGCAGCTTCCAAGCCGCCCTGCCCACCTACGGCGACTACGAAGAGGAACGTGTTCATACCCTGCAGGAAACCCTCGAGACCATCCGCAGCCTGTGGAAAGGCCCGCTGCCTGAACCCGTCCCCATGATCCCTGATATCGTCTCCCTGTACGAGTACTATCAAACTCCCACTGTCCTCCAAGATCTCGCCGAACAAAATAAGAAACTCCCCGTTGCCCTGGACCACGAGACCATCGAATCCTTCAGCCTCGACTTCAATCAAATCAGCCATATCAATATCATCGGCACCAACAACATCGGCAAAACCAACCTCATCAAGGTTCTTTTCGAATCCTTGTCCCGCAAAGCCCGGCACTTCGTTCTCTATATCATTGACGACAGTATGCTCAAACTCAACAGCTACCGGTCACGGTTCCCCGCCAGCCACTACCTGACCAAGCCCGAAGAATTCGCCATCCTGCTCAAGACCCAGACCGCGGAAGTCAGAAAACGCAAAGAGGCTTTCGCCCAAAGAATGAAAGCCCGGTCCAGTCATCTCACTCCCGCCGAATACGCCGATACCCAGACGCCTCATCTGATCGTAGTGAACAATGTCGCTAACTTTATTGCCGGGTTCAGCCCGGCACAGAAAATAGACCTAGCCGATCTCATCGAAGACGCCAAACAAACCGGCATCCACTTCTGCTTCGTATCCAATGCCGTAGAATACCCCAAGTCCCTCGACAAGCTGCCCAGCGCCTTTAGAAACATTAACGCCGGCATCACCTTCCTGCCCCTCGACCAGACCCCCACCCTGACCCTGCCCAACCGCATCGTCCCCAGGCGTCTGAAGACCGGAGAAGCCTATTACATCCAGTCCGGCATGGCCACCCTCATCAAAATCCCCCTGGTATCATCCAAGCCCGAAAGCGAAGAGCAGGTAACATAGTAGATAAAAGTCTCAAAATGATGAAATATTTAAAAATTTAATTAAATATATGATATTTAAGAAAAACTTGTTGACACTTAGAACAAAATACAGTACCCTTAATTCAGGAAAGAAGTCACAAAGTCGCACAAAAGAACTCCAGAACACAACAACACAACAACATTCCAAAATCTAAGGAGGAACAACAACCATGCCACACATTAGTGTTCAAACCGACGAGTCCCAAGCGGTCGCAGCAAAATTTGAAGGTCACGCAGCCACAGCCCAGGAAATCATCACCGACATTCAAAACGCAATCTTGAATGGATTGCCCGGCTGGCAAGGCGCCGCCAAAGAAGCCTTTATCACACAATTTACACAGCTCAAACCCTATTTACAGAATTTCGTCAACCTTGCCCAAGGTCAAGCCATGCAGCTTAGAGCCCACTCAAGCGGTTCCGAAGAGCATGATAACTTCTATGCGCAGCAGTACTTGGGCGGAGCCTATTAAGGCGTTCCCTTACCCAGATTTAGCAGACCTTCGACAAGGAGCACGTAGGACTTTGACTTCAACAGAAGTCCGCAGGATTTCGCCAGAAGTCCGCAGGATTTCGCCAGAAGTCCGCAGGATTTCGCCAGAAGTCCTGTAATATAGGGGCTGCTGCCAAGCGGACATCGCTTGTCTGCAGCCCCTCTCTCTCCAAACGTGAGTTATAGAGAAAGCAAAGAAGGGGATGAACGTCAATGCCGGGAGGCTTTAACACTGCTTATGGAGCCCTGTTAGCAGTGCAGTCAGGAAAAAGTTTAGAGGAATTACAAAAAGAACTTAAAAAATTACAAAATGACCAATCAAAGTGGAATAGACTATTAGGTGTAGGTGGAAGCGGTGGCGCCCCCTACGCACTCCCTGAGAATACAGGCGGATACACAAGCTTGTGGAGTGGAAGCAGCTTTGCCGGCAACACGGGCTCCGGAGGTAATATTGGAAATACAGGTGGTTACGCAAGCTTCAAAAGCAGCTCAATCACCAAAAGGATATTCGAGCCCGGCATTGACTGTGAAAGCAAAGGGCTTTCAGATTATAAGGAAGAGCTGAGAAAAGTATTTAATAGCCAAAAACAAAGCGCTTGCGAAGCAACCATGGAAGAACAGACCCAGTATCTGGCAGACTTCATTGAGGCAACACTAGAGGCCATTAGAATAAAGGAACAAGAGGCGGCAGGGGGAGGAAACAGTACTTATGGAGGGAGATTTGGATTTTAGACACTACACAACAGGAGGATGAAAGATGAATATCAAGAGAATCGTCTTTAGTGAAGAGGCCTACGAAGACCTTGCCATCGAACACAGAAGAAGTGGAGAAGCTTTGCAAGGGGCTATTGACAATTTTATATCTACCATGAAGACTATGGTGCGGGTTAACAAATATATTGAAGGCAGGACCGGGGATGCGATACACGGCATCGCAAATAGAATGGAACAAACATTAACTCAAGAAATCCAAAGTATCTTGGACGACCTAGCCACAAATAGTAAAAACTTTGTTGCAGGCATCGTCAATGCGGACGTTTTTAATGTCGAGCATCCCAGCATCTCTTCATTTTCATCCCTCCCCTTACCCGGCAGAACTTGAAGAGACAAGTGCCAATAATGCACAAATCACACTTCTACAAGCCAGGAGGAAGAATATGTCCAAAATTGCAACTGATACAGAAGGGATAATAACGAGTTGTGAAACCTTAAAAACAGCATACGATGAAGTGATAACACAAAAAGAGAAATTGAGTCAGTTGCCTCTCCAATGCACCGGTCCTGAAGGTTCAAGTGCTTTGGAGGGGATAACAGCTGAAAAATACCAACAGATGCACGAAGACCTTACCATGGTGGCAGATACAGCAGCACAATTGATGGAAGCTTTGATTGCCTGCACTGGCAACTATCTTACAGGTATGGAAGGATTTGATGAAAACGTCGCGGCCTCATTCAATACAGCACTAGGATTAGATAAGAATTAATAAACATTCGACAAGCAAGAACAAAATAAGTGTAGGGGGCTAATTCGATGAGACGAGTCTTTGATCAAGAAACCTATGATAAGTTCACTCAGGCAATCGGCGCAGCAGGCGGGATGTATATGGGCGGAGGGTATGGAAGCCTGCAAGAAATCGATCAGGAAAACCAAGGATTCAAAAACTGGTCAGGCCATCAGCCATCTCCGGTTTCAGCAGTGGGAAGCTATGGTACAATTTATGTATATTTCGACAGTCTCACAGAATTCCAGACGCACGCCAGGACACAAGTCGAAAACCTCTTTCAAGGCGTCACAACAGCCGATTCCGAGAGCGGGGCAAACACCGATAAGCTTCTTATTCGGACAGAATATTGTCAAAATATGCTTACCCTTTTCTTAGACGGCGTTAGGCCTACTGATGGATCAGCTAACTATTATGATCCCGAAATCATGATACAAAATCTACAGCAAATGGACACAAATTTAAGAGACATCTTGGCCGACCGACTCGCTTATGTTGATAAGAACGGCAACGTAACTTTTGACTGGAAAAAAATTGAGGATCTTTTCGGCACAGATCTAAATGATGTGCAAAGATATGAAATAGATGCCTTAGTCATAGCTATCGGGAGAACAACAACTTACAAAGATGGCGCAGTAACTACTGATTGGGAGGCATATAGAAAGTTTCTCGAATATGGAACCCAGCTTTCTGATACCGATATAACTCGCCTGCCTTCTGAATACCTTGATGGCCATTATCGTTTAACGGCCACTTATAAACTGACGCCTACAGCGGAAAGCGTATTTTCTCGCTATCAACAAGGGGCAAGCGAGCTGATATACATAGGCGCTCCTCTTCTCTATCGCAGCGGTCTGACGAACGAGGAGCAAATTGCCGCAGACGCGCTGAAGCAAGAGGCGCTTAAGCTCAGTATAATGACAGATTTTGTGGCCAACAGCACAAGAACGGAATACAGTTTTTACAAGACCTCTCAAGAGGCGAAAATAGCCAAAGCCGAGATGAGTCCGCACTTGGGGGTTCAGCTTACTGAAGAATTCGACGGGAAGTATTCGCAGTTCAAATTAACAGTTGGCTCTCAGGATCCTGCCTATCAGTCTGTTCCCCCTTATGAGAGCACGGTTCTTTCTTTCGAAAAGACATTTAAGTATAGCCTTGATGATGTCACTATATCCCTTCTTGACTCTTTGTATCGTGACAAGGACGCGGAACTTCTGGAATATGACAAAGCGTTTGCGGCCAACATAGGCTTAGATTTTGCAGGGGGCACTCTCGGCCACATCCCTGTGGTGGGATCTGTAATCAACTCCCTCAGCATCTTAACCAAGTCTGATTATCTTGCTGAAAGGGATGCACTGGCTGAACGGATTGACCTGCAAAACGACAGTTACGACAATATTAAGAGGAATATGGAAATGGCTAAGACAAGCGACGCCATGACTGCAGGAGGTCTCCTGACCTTATCATCGGATGGCACAGTAAAGGATGCACAGATCATCTTCAATGACGCGGAGCTGGAGATACGTGCCCGCGCTTTTGCCAAGGCTAATCCCAATTATAAGGATGTTACAGCATCGGATCTTAAGCTTGCGCTTGCGAAAAAAGACTCAAGCCTTTTGACTGACTATGTGGATTGGTGGAAAGATCAGGAGAGGGGCGGTACGGATTATGCTGACTATAAAGACGAGCTGGTTGAAGAATATAAAAAGAGTTCAGAATTCGACGATAAGAGATTTGGGAGCTTAACTCCATCTGAAATAATTGAACTTGATAAGAAATTAAAGGACGGTACATCATGAAAAACCATAAGTTAGCAATTATGATTTCATTGATTGCTTGTTTAATTATTGGTGTTCTAACTATTGGAGTTTGGAAGATGGGCTGGTTCCGCCCATCTCCAGAAGAAGTGCCTGACAGGAGGATAGAAATGGATAAAAGCATGAAGGAAAGTATATTCAAGCAGATGTCAGAGAATTCTCTGGAAGAACCGGCCCCATTCGTTACAGTTAATGGAAATGGACAGAAAATATATGCCTGGCAGAATATTGAGACCCTTTTGCACAGAAGCCCTGAGGACATGGAGATCGCAGACTATACAGCTTTGCTCCAAGTTGTGGAAAGCATGACAACAGCTCATGCCGACGGTACAGTGATTACAGATTTTAAGGTTGTAGGCCAACTCATCCAAAGGGGATATCAAGAAGCATACTTGACATCCACCATGGCCAACCTCTGTATACTCTACAAAGAATGGGTAGAAACCTTCGTCTTGGTATCCCCCAGAACATCTGTACTTTTTCGTGGAAGTGATACAGAGAAGAAAAATCTTGCGGAACACTTGAAACAAGAAATGCTTAAAGCCGCTATGCTTGACGGAATTTTGATGAATGACAATGAAATAATTCAGAGTAAAGATAGCGCTCCCCAAGACGTTCCTGAAATCAATATTATCTATCAAGAGGAGGAGAAAGAGCTTGATAACTACTACCTGATACAGATTGGCAATAAAACCATTGCGGTATATCCTGCACAAAAAACCCTTTCCTACACTATCGATGATCTCAAACCCAGCATTGCTGAATCACCCTTAAGCGAGACAGAGAAACAAAGCAAGCTTGAAAAGGCTGAAATCTTAAACCGCATAGTCCAAGCTTACAGGATATCTAGTGTTTTAGCTGTTTCTGATGCTTTCAACATGCAAATAGTAGCTTGCTTCGATGGAACAGAGTTAGAGATACGTGCCCACGCTTATGGCGCAGATATGTATAAGAAAAAGGGAGATCCCGAATATCTGAATTTGACGGCATCAGACCTTCAGGTTCAGTACACTTCAGGGAATATGGATCAGATGGATGAATATTTGAGGTGGTGGGAGTCGCAAACGTTCAGTAACGGTTATAGTGACTATATAGACGAGCTCATTAAAACATACAAAGATAGCCCTGAATTTGATAATAAAGGATTTGCAGAATTGACTCCAACCGACATAGGCGAACTCAATAAAAAATTAAGAGATCCAACCTATGAACTCAACTTAAGCGATGACTCATAAAGAACAAGACAGCCTTAATCCTTTCTCATGAAAGAAATATTAAGGCAACTACATAAGAGGGGCATTCTCATGTACAAACAGATAATTGAACTTGATAAGCAATTAAAAGGCGTTGCATCATGAAAAACCTCAAGGTAGCAATTATGATTTCATTGATTGCTTGCTTAATTATTGGCATTCTCATTATTGGAGTTTGGAAGATGGGCTGGGTCCACCCATCTCCAGAAGAAGCGCCTGACGGGAGGATAGAAATGGATAAAAACATGAAGGAAAGTATATTTAATCAGATGTCAGAGAACTATCAGGGAGATCCAGCCCCATTCGTTACGGTTAATGGAAATGGACAGAAGATATATGATTGGCAGAATATTGAGACCCTTTTGCATAGGAGCCCTGAGGACATGGAGATCGCAGACTACAAATCTTTGTTTCAAATTGTGCAAAATATGACAGCTATCCAAGCTGATGATTCAGTGGCCATAGATTTCGAGGCTATGGGGCAACTTATTCAGCGAGGATATAAGGGAGCCTATCTTACCTCTACAATGACCAACCTCTGCATACTCTACAAAGAATGGGTAGAAACCTTCGTCTTGGTTTCCCCCCAAACATCTGTACTTTTTCTTGGAAGTGATACAGAGAAGAAAAATCTTGAGGAACACTTTAAACAAGAAATGCTTAAAGCCGCTATGCTTGACGGAATTTTGATGAATGATAATGAAATAATTCAGAGTAAAAATAGCGTTCTCCAAGGCGCTCCTGAAATCAATATTATTTATCAAGAGAAGGATAAGAAGTTTGATAACCACTACCTGATACAGATTGGCAATAAAACCATTGCAGTATATCCTGCGCAAAGAACCCTTTCCTACACTATCGATGATCTCAAACTTAGCATTGCTAAATCACCCTCCTTAAGCGCGACAGAGAAACACAGCAAGTTTGAAAATGCTCATATTTTAAACCGCATAGTTCAAGCTTACAGGATATCAAGTGTTTTGGCTGTTTCTGACAACTTTGATATGCAGATAGTAGCTTGCTTCGATGGGACAGAGTTAGAGATACGTGTCCACGCTTATGGCGCAGATATGTATAAAGAAAAGGGCGATCCTGAATATCTGGATTTGACGGCATCAGACCTTCAGGTTCAGTACGCTTCGGGGAACATGGATCAGATAAATGAATACTTGAAGTGGTGGGGGGAACAGACAAGAAGTAGTAGTTATGACGACCATAAAGGAGCTTTGAGAAAAGTATGCCGAAATTACTTTGATAATAATCCCCAAATTCTTAGCAAAGAACTTGAAGAATTAACTCCAGCCCAAATAATAGAACTCAATAAAAAATTAAGAGATCCAGACTACGAACTCAACTTAAGCAATGACTCATAAAGAACGAGATTGCCTTAATGCTTTCTCTTGCAAGAAAGATAAGGCAACTTACATAAGAGGGGGCATCCTCATGTACAAACAAATAAACAAGCAGCTTTTACAATATCACCAGGAGATCTATCGTCTGCGAAAAATCGAATCCATGCTGAGCTCCCTGAAAGAAGAACTTGTTACCCTTGAAAAAGAGTCTCAATCCGCAAAAGCCAAACTTGAGAAAGAATACAAAGATTATGAAAAATTGACCCCCAAAAGCCTGTCAGTCATATTTTACACCATCCTCGGTAACCTTAAGGAAAAAACCGAGAAAGAACATCGAGAAGCCTTAGAAGCAGAGATAAAATACACTCAATCAATCCGGAATCTAGAGGATATTAACAAACGAATTTTGACCCTTGAGGCTGAAAAACCTCGTTACAAAAATTCGCAAGAAGAATATGATAAATTATATGATGAAAAACTTAACCTTTTGATGAGCGAAAACACCCAAACCGCGGAAAAAATTATGGAGCTTAATAAACGCCTTGAGCTTAGCCAAAGTAATATACGCGAAATAGAAGAAGCTATCACCGCAGGCCAGGAGGTACAGAGAAGTCTGACAGAAGTACTGGAGAAGTTGGACAGCGCAGAAGTCTGGGGCATGTGGGATATGACTGGCGGCGGCGGCTTAATGTCTGCAATTATGAAACATAAACGAATTAACGCTGCCGCTGAAATTCTCCAGCATACACAGACGTTATTGAGGCACTTTCGTACTGAACTTGTTGATATTCGCATATCTGAAGAAATCCAAATAAATATAGGCGATTTTGCCTGGACTGTTGATTTCTTTTATGATGGACTACTTATAGACTGGCTCGTGCAAAACCAGATTGAAGAGGCACAGGACAGCGTTCATACTGTGCAGCATCAGATTCAAGATGCTATATGTAGACTGAATCAATTGAAAGAGATTGAAGAAAAGAAACAAGATGATCTGAATATGGAAACCAACAAAATGGTTGTTGGAGCCTCGCTGAGGTTAGCTATTCAGAAGACCGTTATACAGCAAGAGGAAGTAGAGCGATTTAGTGCGTATTGTAAGACTTCACTAGATAAGTAAGGTAATAACCTGAAAAGACCTCGGTATTTATGAATCGAGCCGATAGGAATCCCCAACCCCCCCCAGAAAGGAACGCGCCATGCCAACAAACCTCGCCCTCTTCACCGACCTCACCATAGACGACGCCCAAGTACACCTCACCCTCTCCCGGCGGGACATGCCCCTGCAATCCCACCAAGCCACCCTCCTCAAACACCCCA
>Ga0082212_10012379_pt1 | contig 10749 bp, 9 predicted proteins | sample TergutNt197P3_FD_71548 | JGI IMG/M metagenome (GOLD analysis project Ga0082212, IMG submission 71548) | Neocapritermes taracua P3 segment gut microbial communities from Petit-Saut dam, French Guiana - Nt197 P3 | ecosystem: Host-associated > Arthropoda: Insects > Digestive system > Gut ...
GATCTATGCTTATCCTCAGCGCCCACAAGACGCTCACCGCAAGCCGCAGCCATGATGGAGACCCGGTACCGTATATCCTGTATGACAGCAGAAAAGCCTCCGGCAGCGGCTTGGCTTACACGGAGGCAAATGCGTTACAAGGTCCTTATATCGAGGAAGGGTATCGGTTGATCGAGCGCTTATTTGAGATAGGCTGAAGGTTTGCGCGATCCAGCATAGTGCGCCAGGCGCTGCTTGGCGCGGCTTGGCGTTGCCGGGCGTCGCTTGGCGTTGCTTGGCGTCGCCTGGCGTCGCCGGGCGTTGCCAGGCGTTGCTTGGCGTTGCCAGGCGTTGCTTGGCGCGGCTTGGCGTTGCTTGGCGTCGCTTGGCGTTGCTTGGCGTCGCTTGGCGTTGCTTGGCGTTGCTTGGCGTTGCTTGGCGTTGCTTAGCGTCGCTTGGCGCTGCTTAGCGCTGCTGGGGGCTGCTTAGCGCGGCTTGGCGTTGCTTGGCGCTGCGTGGCGTCGCTTGGCGTCGCCTGCCTCTATGGCAGCAGCTCCACATACCCCTCTGAACCGTTGATCCGGATACGCTGCCCGTCTTGGATGAGGCGCGTCGCGTTCACGACGCCGACCACAGCCGGGAGCCCATATTCGCGGGTGATCACCGCCCCGTGGGTCATCATTCCACCCACCTCGGTCACCAGCCCGGCGATGGAGACAAAGGCAGGCGTCCAGCTCGGGTCTGTAAAGCCGGTGACCAGGATATCGCCTTTCTCGATGCGGGAATCTTCGATACGGTTTACCACGCGGGCGTGCCCCTCTACGACGCCGCCAGACACGCCCAGGCCTGCTAAGGCGCCATCGGGGATCTGGCTTTCGTACTTTCCTGGCGGGACTTCCCCATCGGAGAAAATCACCCTTGGCGGCGTAAGCGCCTGATAGGAAGCGTATTCTTTCCGGCGGGAGAGGATCAAAGCTTCCTCCACTTTGCATGTACGCACAGCCTGGCGCAGCTCGTCAAAATAGAGATAATACAGATCGCGAATCTCCTTGAGGGCGCCAGAGGCAACCAGAGCCTGCCCTTCACGCAAAATGGCCTGTTTATATACATTATAGCGGGATATCCAGTAATACTTCGGGTATTCCCTGACGCCGGCGAATGTGCGGAACACTTCGATTTGATGGCGGAGCTTTCGCGCCTTTCTGTCGCCGTGCTTGTCCCGCATCGCCTGAACGAGTTTGTCCGCCAGGGCGAGGGCTTGCTTCTCCCCTTGCGCGAACATAGCCGCGCTGTGCTTATCCGCCAGATGCTTCACATTATTTGACAGAGACGGCATTAACTGGTCAGGTTCTTCCCAGAAGCGCGGTTTCGTGATGTCGATTTCTCCCGGGCATCGCATCCCGTACGCTTTGAGGAAGGCGTCCCAGGCGTCTGCAATTTCTTGCCCGTAGTCCCCGTTAAGCAGGCCCGCCATGGTTGACGCGCCTTCAAACTGTGCAGTGGCTTCCGGCTTGCTGCGGATCAGGTCGGCTATCGCACCTAGGGCAAGCCCCATGGCGGAGGTGACATTATGATCCACGGATAAGGACAAGCCGTTGATGATATTCTTTTCGCCGAGCAGAGCTTCTCCTGCTTTGTTGATCGCGCCCTGTACAAATTGCACCGCCATGATCATACCAAAGCCAAGGGGGTCAAAGGCGACTTCCTGATTGAGTACTTTTTGGTCCTGCTCGATCAAGTCAAGCGCCGCTTCTCCGCTTAGCGCTGACAGTCTGGCCTTGACGCTGCTTAGGCTGATCTCCTGCTGCGCGAGGTAGGTCTCTATGTCTTGCGCGCTTCCATTGCGTTTGATACGGTAAGCCGAAAGGAGAATAGGGACGAGGAAGCCTGCCGAGCCGAAACTATTCTTGCCCTTCGGGATGCTTTTCAGATACGCCTTGCGGCGCACGACTTCCTTTAAAGCGCTGTCCATCAGAGGGTCGAGGTTTGCGGCTTTCTGGAAGACCATCTGCCTGCCATATAAGTTACTGAGGTCATGGGTGACGTCAATGTATAGTCGCCCACCTGACTCATTGAGGGGTACCTGGGAGATCATGTTCGAGAAGGACACGCCAAGGGGTAGCATGACATCCGTCATCATCTGCATATGCGCAAAGGATATATAGCAGCGATTGAACCCGTCGGCGCTTACCGGCGAGGGGAATAAGGTGGTAATTGCCCGGGATTGCACGATGTGGAATCCGCCGCTTCCATAACACCATTCGATATCCTGGGGTTGATGGCAGAAGGCTTCGATATCCTTCCCGAGCATGGCTAGTTCTGTGATTAATGCCTGGCTTAAAGGGGGGTCAGCGCCCCCAAGCTGCTGCAAAGCCTCATTGCGGATATGCCAGGTCACCGGCGTTTTTAGCCCTGATACCAGCGCGTCGCCAAGGCCTTCCACAGCTTCTACCACGATGGTATGCCTGTCGGAAGTCATCGGGTCAGCGGTGAACATAACCCCGGAAGCCAGGGGTTGGACCATTCGCTGCAAAACGACTGCCATGGGAATATCGCTTTCACTGAAATGGTTTTTGCTCCTGTACGAAAGGGCGCGCGCATTATAAAGCGATGCAAAACACGCCAGAACCGCCTCCTGCAGCGCGTCTATGCCTTGGACATGCAGAAAGCTGTCTAGCTGCCCGGCGAATGAGGCCTCAGGCAAGTCCTCCGCCGTGGCGGAGGAGCGTACGGCGAGAGAAGCGCCCTGCCCCATGGCTTCCAGCGTTTCGGTCAATGCCAATCGCAAATCCTGCGCGACTTCCAGCTGCTTGATGGCAGCCTTGACCTCCATGCTTAGACCGGCGATATCCCCGGGCTCCCTATCGTGCAGCCGCTGCAGGAAGGGGGAGAGGGCAGGCTGGATCATAAGCCGGAAGGCCTCGGTTGTGACAATATACCCTTCGGGCACATTGAACCCGCCGATCCCTGCCAAGCGACTAAGGCTGGCGCCCTTTCCGCCGGCGAGGCCGCTATTTTGCATTGCCGGGTCAGTGATTGGATAGATGTACTTCATCCTATCGTCCTCCTTCGCAGTATGGCGTGATTAATAAAGCTTAATAGGTCACGGATGATCTCATCCCGCTGCTCTTTTTTGTCCGGCTCGTTCATCAGGCTGACCGTCGTCTGGCTGATCAGTGTGGATACGAATAGGGACGCCGTAGGGATATGCACATCCTCGCGCAGTTCGCCTTCCTTTTGCGCATGGGTCAGTAAATTCGTATAGACGTCTGTTATTTCCGGTTTATGCCGGTTCATAAACTCCAACACCAGGGAGCGGGGCTTCGCGGAGAAGTCTTCGCCAAGCTGATGAAACTTCGGGTCAGCTTCGGAATGGGCTAGGCCCAGCCGGAAAAGCTCTTCCAGGTTGTGGGAGAAGCTATGCTCCTGATAATGCTGCAAGACAGGCTGCAAACGCTGGATCTTGTTCACCAGCAGCATGTCGACCATGTGGAAATACAGGTCTTTGAGATCCTCGAAGTATTGATAGAAGCTCCCTTTTGCGATCCCGCTGGTTTCCACGATATGGTTGAGGACTGCATTGTCATATCCGGCTGCGGCAAATTCGTCCAAGGCTGCCTTTTCGATCAGTCGGCGCTTTTCCTCGGGGAGGTTAAAGAAGGTCTGTTTTGGCATTGCGTCACATCCTAAGATAGATTTACTTCATGACTGCAAAGGACATGACCAGACAGTCATGTGACTATACGGTCATAATAGCAAGGCTTTTTGGAAATGTCAATATAAAAAAACGTATAAAAAATCGGCTCCATACGCTTTTGCGTCAGAGCCGATGGCTGGCGTTTCCTTTATCCTGTTCGTAGAGAAGAGCGCCTTGGGTCAGAGACAAAGCCCACACATGGGAGCCTAGACTACACGAATAGGTTCATAATGCCGTACTTCTGCTGCAGGGACAGGCCCAGCATGGTCTGGTTCGCTTGCATCAGCAGGTTAGCTTGGGAGTAACGCATCATCTCTTTTGGCATATCTGTGTCACGGATCCGGGACTCTGCACCCATGAGGTTTTCGATGGAATTCTGCAAGTTGCTATAGGTATAGTCCAGCCGGTTGACCTGAGCGCCTAGATTCCCCCGCTGCTGGGATACCAGGTTGATCGTGCCGCTCAAGGTACCCATGGCAGCCTTGGCGCCGTCGGCTGTGGAGATATCCAGGCTCCCAAGGCCCATCCCGGAGATAGACATGTCTCCCATGTTGACAGCTAGCTGATCGTAGCCAGCGTCATCCGGGCCGATCTGGAAATTGACCATGCTGCCGTCAAGGAGCTTCATCCCATTGAAACTATTGCTGGAGGCGATCTGGTTAATCCCGCTCATCAGCTGCTGGAACTCCCCGTTGAGCATCTCCCGGTCAGTGTCTGACATCGTGCCGTTCATCGCACGGACAGATAGCGTACGCATGCTCTGGAGCATGGACTGGATCACGCCCATGCCGCTCTCCGCTGTGTCCAGCATGCTTACCGCGTCCATCACATTGGAGGAAGCCGCGTCCATACCGCCGATCAAGGCGCGCATTTTCTCCGAAATGGACAGCCCCGCCGCGTCGTCCGCCGCGGAATTGATCTGGAAGCCGCTAGCGAGCTTCTGCATCGACTTGGCCGCCATCGACTGGCTTGCCCACAAGTTGCGCAAGGAATACATTGCGCTGGTGTTGGTTTGTATAGAAGATATGCCTGCCATATGGACGCCCCCTCTGGAATCATTGAGAGATACACAGGGCTATTATACCGCAAAAAAGGGAATAGGGGAATTGTTTCTTAAGATTTCTTAAACTATTAATAATACAAATGACAATCGAGAATCCTGTTATCGGGCAGGGGACGCCGGTAGTGTCCAATTCTCGAGTGAAAGCCCATCGATCCGGCTGAATTCCCTTTCGTTATTTGTAACAAGGACAGCCTGAATCGACAAGGCGGTAGCAGCGATGATCAGGTCATTGGAACCGATAAACATCCCAGCTTTTTCAAGTCTCGCTTTATGTACGGCGTATTGTTGCGCAGCATCGTCGCCGAAGGGGACGATTTCAAAAGGGAAAAGAAAAGGCTTAAGTTTCTCTTTGGTCTCGTCTGGCTTCGCGCTTTTCTCCGCCCCGTGTAAAAGCTCTGCCTTGACGATAGAGGGGATCTTGATATCCTTAGGGCTGGAAGACATAAGGATATCATATAAAGCGGGGTATCTGCCGGTGAGGAAATAGATACAAATATTGGTGTCGAGACAATAAGTCATAGGCTTTCCCTCGGTGTGTCAAGCTGCCATGCAGACGCCTCTTGCCTTGTGAAACTGTTATCTTGTATCGAAGCGAAGGTGTGTTCAAATCCAGCAGGCCATTCTTTGGAAAAGTGGGCCCTTAAGATGTCGGTGATCAGCTTTGACATGGAGGACTGGGACATTTTTGCTCGTATGGCTATTTCATGATGGGTGTCATCATCCAGATAGAGAGATACTTGCGGCATAGAACCATCTCCTTTAGCACATATGTTATATAATATACTTGCCGTGCGCTACGAACGTACCTGTTTGGCTGGAAAGGGCGCTAAAGCTTGATAAATTGGGGCGCGCGCCTTTCAAAATAGCATAACCAACGAAATCCAGCTTCCAAAGCGATCTGTATGCCTTCTGGTATGCCCTCGCCTACATGATTGGGTGCATGGGCGTCCGCGCCCAAGGTGAGCTTTTCGCCGCCTAGCTCTTTGAAGCGCTTTACCCAGCGCGCTTCCGGGATCATGTGGGATGGGCGCCGATAGACGCCGGAAGTATTGAGCTCCATAGCCAGGCCTTTGTCAGCTAGGGCTTTCACCACTGCGTCAAGATGGTCATCCCATTTGTGGATGGGGTATTGCGCATCGGATAGCAGAATGTAGCGGAAAGGGTAGGTCAAATGGGCTGCGCTGTCGAAGCCGCCCCAGCTGATCATGTCCAGGAGGATAGAGAAATAAGTCTCAATATGCTTGTCCCATGGCTGGCTCTCGTCATCGGGCTTGTAGTAATAGAAGTCGGGGCAAAAGGGGACGTTATGCAGCGAGCCGAGGACAAAATCTAAAGGATTGTCTCTGAGGAGTATTTCCACTTTTGGGAGAATTTGCATGGGTTGGCCAAGCTCGACGCCGGTAAGGATTTTCATGCTTGTGGAATACTTTGTTTTTTCTTCTGCGGTTTCCGCAAGCGATCTGCTTAAGGATAAATCCAGCGCGGCGTAATCGTCCTGATCGGTAGCGATTTCATAATGGTCGGTGATCGCATACACGGCGACGCCTTTCTCCCACGCGGATTCGCACATTTTTTTCACCGTATAGCTGCCGTCGATGGAGTGTTCGCTGTGGCTGTGGATATCCATAGGGATCGGGGATGGCATGGTACAAAGCCTCCTGTGCGCCCTTCAATGCAGAGGGCCTTTTGTAGAATCCGCAACAAGAATAGCACATATCTAGATATTTGAAAAATAGTTTATTCTGAGGGTTTATTCTGAGCAGGCGAGATTGTATTGCTTATATTGCTTTAACGTTGTAGGGGCTAAGTCATTGGTGAAACAGGAGCGCAATGATATACTGCTGCTACAGATAAGGAAAGAAAGTATACATAGTTGACAGGGACAGCCGAGATATGGTACTATACCGCAAGCGGTGCTTTAGCAAGATAAAGCAGAGAAGCGTTAAAGCACTAAAGCGGCGGAACAACGAGACAGTTTTTGATGAAGGGGGTTTGGGGTGGAAGCCTAGATAGGTTTGGGTTGGAGCCCCATGTATCATGAACAAGAATATGGCAACGCCGAAAGGCACAAGGGACATCCTGCTGGAAGAATGCGAGACGCAAATCTGGCTGGAAGACAAGCTGAAAGACAGCTTTGTCAGGTACGGCTACTACCCGGTGATTACGCCGGGCATCGAGTACCTGGATGTGTATGCCGACGCGCCGGGTAATGCGGGCAGCGAATTCATGCTGAAGCTGATCAATAGCGAAGGGGAGATACTGGTGCTGAGGCCGGATTCCACCGCGCCCATCGCCAGGCTGACCGCCTCCAGGCTAAAAAACAGCAGCAAACCGGTCCGATTGTATTATAATCAAAGGGTCTACCGGCAAAAAGAGATCTACAGCGGGCGGCGCATCGAGATCTCCCAGATGGGCGTGGAGCTGATCGGCGCTAATAGCATCCGGGCTGACCTGGAGATGCTGCAGCTTGCCGTGGAGGCGCTGGAAAACTGCGGTTTGCCGGAGTATCGGATCGAGTTGGGGCATGGGGGTTTGTGCGAGCTGCTTCTCTCCCGGCTTGGGCTGGACGATAGCGGCAAAGAGCAGTTGAGGCAATGGATTCAGGCGAAGAATTATCCGGCGCTAAGCGATTTTTTGGGCGCTATGGAACAAGGGGACGAAGTCCTGGCTGTCAAGGCGCTGCCGGAGCTTTTCGGCGGCAGGGAGGTTCTTGACAAGGCGTCGTCGATTTTCCACGATGAGGAGTCCCAGGAAATCATCGCCTACATGCGCGCACTCTTCGACGTTTTACAAGAACTGGGTCTGAAAGATAAACTCATGCTTGATATGGGCTTTGTGAACGATAACGATTATTACACCGGCATTATTTTTCAGGCTTATGCCAGCGGCTCAGGGGAGGCGGTGCTTCTTGGGGGCAGGTATGACCGGCTGCTGGAACGCTTTGGCGAGGAACTGCCGGCGGTAGGCTTTGGCGTCAATGTGGATCTGCTGACGAAGTGCTGCATGGACGAAGGGCGGCAGGCAGGCGTCAGGGCGCCACAGGTGCTGGTATGGGGGGAAGCCGGGTATGAGGTGCTAAGTTTGCAGTACGCAAGTACCCTGCGGCAGGCACCCGGTACGATTGTGGAAAACGGGCTGTTTGATCATTTGGAGCAGTGCAAAGCCTATGCCGCAGCCAGGGGGATCGGCCAGATCCATGTGGTGGGGCAAAGGATCACCGTATTGTCACTGTGAGCAGGCGGATGACGGAAGGATGGTGCGTGATGAAACCACTGAAAATAGCCGTTGCCAAGGGTAGGCTGGAAGAAGAAACGCTGGCGCTTATGGAGAAGGCGGGGATGGACTGCTCGGGGGCGGAAGACAAAGGCAGAAAGCTGATCCTCCCCATCGACCAGGGCAGGCTGCAGCTGGTATTAGCGAAAGCCGCTGATATTGTCACGTATGTGGAGCATGGGGTCTGCGATATGGGCGTGGTAGGCAAGGACACGATCATGGAGTCTGCCCAGAGCCTGTACGAAGTGATGGACCTGGGATTCGGCCGCTGCCGGATCATGCTTGCGGCGTATCAAGATATGGATTTCTACCAGGGCTTCGGGGTGAAGACGGTGGCGACCAAGTATCCCAATATCGCCAGAGGTTTTTTTGAGAGGAAGGCCATGGACGTCAATATCGTCAAGATCGAGGGGTCTGTGGAGTTGGCGCCGCTGCTGGGGCTGGCAGACGGGATCGTGGATATCGTCGAGACTGGGGGCACACTCAAAGCGAATGGCTTGGAGGAGAAGGAGCTGATCGCCCATCTGTCCGCAAGGCTGGTGGTGAATGTGGCAAGCATGAAGATGCGCAAAACCGAGATCGAAGCGGTCATCAGCCGTCTCCGGGATGCGGGGGCGGAGGCGGGGCTTACTGAGGGCGCGGTGAAGGCAGTGCTTGCGGGGGCATAGGCGGAGGCGGGGCTTACTGAGGGCGCGGTGAAGGCAGTGCTTGCAGGGGCATAGGTGGAGGCGAGACTCACTGAGGGCGCGGTGAAGGCAGTGCTTGCAGGGGCATAGGCGGAGGCGGGGCTCACTGAGGACGCGGTGAAGGCAGTGCTTGCAGGGGCATAGGCGGAGATTTAGATGAACAAGGAGAATGACGGGTGAGAATACTCTATGCGAATGGAATAGATGAACTTGCATTCATGGACAAGCTCAAGGCGCGCAAGGGCGGGGCAGACCCGAGAATCGCGGCAGACGTCTCGGCGATCATCGCCGATGTGAAGAGGAATGGAGACGCGGCTGTCGATAAGTACACGTTGGCTTTCGACGGGGAACTGCCGCAAGCAAGGGAAATCCCACGGGAGGAATTCCGTCTTGCTGCAGAGAAGCTAAGCCCCGCGCTGCTTGGCGCCATGGAGAGGGCGGCGGCGAATATCCGTGCGTATCATAAGAAGCAGGCGCCGGCGCCTTTCGAGGAGAGGCTGGACAATGGCGTCATCCTGGGCAGAAGGTGCAGGGGGCTTCACCGCGTTGGGCTATATGTGCCAGGGGGGAAGGCGGCGTACCCATCCACGGTACTCATGAACGCGATCCCGGCTGTCATCGCCGGGGTAGGGGAGATTATCATGGCGACGCCTCCGCAGAAGGGGGGCCAAACGGATCCGGCTGTCCTTGCCGCGGCGGCGATCGCCGGCGTGGACAGGATATTCCTGGCGGGGGGCGCCCAGGCAGTGGCGGCTATGGCTTACGGGACGGAAACGATCCCCAAAGTGGATAAAATCGTCGGACCGGGTAATGTTTATGTGGAGACTGCCAAAAAATGGATATACGGAGAGGTAGATATCGACATGACCGCCGGGCCCAGTGAGATACTGATCCTGGCGGATGATACCGCGAACCCGGCCTTTGTGGCTGCAGACCTGCTTTCTCAGGCTGAGCACGATGAGATGGCTTGCTCCATCCTGGTGACCCACAGCAAGGTTTTGGCGGATCGCGTCATTGCAGAAATAGACAGGCAAAAGGCGGTACTGCCGCGAAAAGCCATTATCGACCGGGCATTGGCGGACTACGGCGCGGTAGTGATCACTGCAGGAGTGGAGGAAAGCGTAAGGCTAGCCAATCTGCTTTCGCCTGAGCATTTGGAGGTTATGCTGCCAAACCCAATGGAGTATCTGGACCGCTTGGACAATGCAGGCTCCGTATTCCTCGGAGAGTATGCCCCGGAGCCGTTGGGGGATTATTACGCCGGACCCAATCATGTGCTGCCCACCGGGCAGACCGCCCGGTTTTTCTCCCCCTTGTCTGTGGAGAGCTTTTTGAAGTATTATAGTTACACATATTATCCACAGGAAGCTTTGCTGGAAGCTGTGGGGGATATCAGCCAAATGGCAGACCACGAAGGCTTCGCCGCCCATGCAAGGGCGGTTACGATCAGGCGGGAGGATAAGGCAAATGGCATATGAGCTAGGAAAAAAGGTCAAACAGCTAAAACCATATGACGCAAGCAGGAGAAGAAGGGCGATCTATCTGGATACCAACGAGTCTTTTTTACCTGTACCCAAGGAGATGAAGCGGGACTTGATCTCCCTGACGAGGAAGGTAGATCTCAACCGCTATCCTGACCCCTTAGCAGCGAAATGTTGCAAGGCTTTTGGTCAGTATTATGGCGTGGATCCGGCGCTGGTGACGGCGGGCAACGGTTCGGATGAACTGATCGGCCTAATCCTGAGCGGCTTTTTTTCAAAGGGAGAAAAGATATTGATCATGGAGCCGGACTTTTCCATGTACGCATTTTATGCCGGCCTCGCTGAGCTGGAGGTGGTTCGCTACCAAAAAACCGAAGACTATCGGGTTGAAGCGGCTGAGCTGATCAAGCTGGTTAAAGAAGAAAACTGCCGCGGGCTGATTTTCTCCAACCCATGCAACCCCACGTCTCAGGGGCTGAGAAAAATGCCTGTGCGGGCGCTGCTTAAGGAACTGCCGGATACATTGGTCATCATCGATGAAGCCTATATGGATTTTTGGAACCAAAGCAT
>Ga0082212_10012380_pt1 | contig 10749 bp, 7 predicted proteins | sample TergutNt197P3_FD_71548 | JGI IMG/M metagenome (GOLD analysis project Ga0082212, IMG submission 71548) | Neocapritermes taracua P3 segment gut microbial communities from Petit-Saut dam, French Guiana - Nt197 P3 | ecosystem: Host-associated > Arthropoda: Insects > Digestive system > Gut ...
TCGGCTTTAAGAACCACGCAAACGCTACGGGACCGGTACAACTTCCTGTGATGCCAACCACAAGATTACCGAAGAAACCAGACGGACTGCCCGTCGGCAAAAACAACGCCGCTACGAATCCCACTACGGCACCGAACCCGACCCAGACCAGTATCAAATTGACCCACGATTGAGCATCTGCCGACAGTTCCATTGTTCACTAATACTGCTGGGCTTGACGATCCCGCTCCACTTCCTGTAAATTCGCCGCCTCATTCGGGAAAGGAAATTCCGTGCCACGCGGAAAATACTGCGGTCTGTTCTTGTGGTAATACGGATTTGGCAACGTCATCCCTGTGGTATAAACTGTACACCCCGTCGAACTAATCGTCACGAAGGCAAGCAAAACGAGCAGTGTACCAGCCCAAATACGACTCAACCTGCTATTGATTTTCATGAGTTCCGTCTCCTGTAAACCTATTTTCGGCACAACTCCGTCTGAACCTCTCTCCGTTTCATCGGAACAAAGTAGCCCGAAACTTCAAGAGAAAAGGGGAAAAGCAGGAAAAACTGTCAAATATGCTTACTTCTTGTCTATGGACTACGCTGGAGTACCGGCTCCGCCAGTGGCTCCTTGAATTTGGGTAGCGAAAGAACTGACGCAAAAATGGGCTGCGCCCATTTTTTGTTTACCGTTTCGATTTTAGAAAGTCCCGGCACTGGGTCAGGAAGTGTTGATAACCAGCACTTTGATAATCGGGATAGGTCCACGGTAGCGATTTCCATTGTTTTTGCGTGTACATCAACGTCGTCTCGGCAAAAATACCTTCGGATAAATAAATCCGGTGAGCATGGTCTTTTGTCGAAGCCAATATCAATTTACCCAAGTCGATATAGCCTGGATCAATGTTCAATGGGCGTTCTGCCGCACTCGTTGTCAATGACTTGAATTCGGCTTCCCACTCATTGGTCAAACGTTTGATCTGCGGCAGCGCATCGGGGCTGATTAACTTTTCGAATGCCCAGAGTCGTTTTGGTAACGTTGCACCCATAGTCTTGGCGTAGTAATCCGTAAACGTTTCAAAGGGAAACGCCTCGCTTTCCAGTGCCAGTGCGCCCCAATGTTCTTCGACACGTTTTCGCACCCAATCGAAAGCGGACGAGTCGGCACTAAAAACCGCCGTCAACAACAGTACCGGTTTGGGAAAATGGATTGACCCCATAAAATTGTGCAACAGTTCCTGACCCAGTGTAAGGAGTACTTAAATTGAAACGCTCCTGATGTCGAGTGGAGTACCGGCTCAATCACTTTTGCGGAACATACCAGAGCGAACGCCAGTATTGCTGCTCCACATCGTACACATCCACCACCGATGAAGGATCGTGAGTTGCCGGAAGAACACCATACGTCTTCATTTCCCGAATGTACTCCGGTCGAGCAACAAAGTCCGGCATGTCGAACCGCTTGATCTCGTTGAGCCGTACCTTAGCACGCTCAATACCGGCAAGAATCGTCTGATAACGAGGATCATCCTTGCCGGTCAGTATCGCACTGCCGCACGACTCATAACCGCCGGCTTTTTTGGATAACGGGGCAAGCAACAACACCGACTTTTCCGGCTGCGTCAAATCGAAGTGCAGATGCCGGGAATACTTTCGGCGACTGTCCGTCGGACCATTAGGATACACCCACCAAGTATGCCGGATTTCATCCGACACCGAAATCGGCAACTGCTTTTCTCCCGTATGACAAGAACTGCAATTTTCCTTCATTACCGCTTGCATCGCTTTCGTTTCTTCCCAATCCAAATCGCGGCGATCTAACGTGTTGCGGTTATATCCCCCCAACATTCCGCTGCCCAGACCGGCGTAAGTTCCAAGATACGTTGCCCCCGTTTCGATCCAATGACGAATCACCGCCTTTTCCCGTTCGGAAAGTTCCACGTCGTAGTGCTCTTTCTGGCAATACTTTGTGTACAGCGCACTCGCACTGGTTCCGACGGTGCGCGGCGGATAATTTCCCAATGGTCGGTTCCGTCCATCCGCAACCAGCGTCTCTTTACCGTAGCGGTCATTTTCTAACGCACTGTGCGTACCTGCCATGATATTGGAGTAACTGATCGAGTACATCGGTCCTCGACTGCCGGACAAATTGACATTGCCTTCCCGCTTGTCGGGATTATGGCATTGAACACAATGTTTATCCAAAATCGGCTGCACATCACGAGGAAAATCAATCACATCGGGAACACCCGTCGGCGACGAAAGCACGTTGCCCAGTGCATCGATGCCGCGATAATCGGCAACCGGAGTAATCGGGCTCGGCGGTCGTCTTGATGCGATGGTAACTTTTCCGACTTGGATCACTTCCGTCCGCTCTTCGTGGCATCCGATACATGCCGTTACTTCGCCGGGCATCACGGAGAGAAACGATTGCATCCGCTTGACCGACCTGTCCTGCTCATCGAGAGCAACGAAAAAGAACGCTCTCGTGGCGGGCAGTTCAAAATTGGCGGAACCATCGGGTTCGACTGGCACCGTGCCGACGACCCGCTCCAACGTGAAGGAGCCGCCATAAGTCATCGGTTCCATTCCGCCGGTGAAGTTTATCGGCTTCGGCAATGTTTCGATGATGAGCAACTTTTTGATTTCGCCCCGCTCCACTCCTGTCATGTTGCGCCCCTGATAAACGTCGATGAGACTTAACTGTCCCATCGACTTAGCGGGATTGGTCATCTGACCGATGATTCGCTCCGGTTCCCGCTTGATAATCGGTCTCGGCTCGTGCAACCAGAGTTTTTTCTGCTTCAATTCGTTCGGCAAATCATAAATGACTTGCTCGTCGCCGTCGCCGTCCACCAGCACCATTTGTGCTCCTTTGGCGGCGAGAAATGCCGTCTCGGAAAATGCCCAGGGGTCGCGGAAATTACTGTCCGAAGTAATCACCTTCGCCGCCTCTTTGTTATCCGGTCCCGAACGCGGGTCGATGATTCCAATGCTTCCCGCATGCTCCGCTCTGCCGTGTCCCCAAGAGAAGGAGGCGACGATTTTTTCGCTGTTCGGAATCGGTTTGGCATCAATGTAAACGATGCCGGGATGGAGATTGCCGTAGAAAACCATCTGTCGGGTGCCGTCGGGATTCATACTCCAAAGGTGATGGTAATGCACCTGCGACCGGTCAACGTATTCCCAGCGTGTGTACAAAACCTGACCGTTCGGCAACAGCCACGGCGTGTTGTCATGTTCGACGTTCCCGGAGAGCACTTCGATATTTTTTCCGTCGGCATCGCAACCGTACAAGATGGCAACTTGCGTCATCCAACATTGCACGAACCGCTTACCTCGGCTGGAAACGAAAATGATTTTTCCTTCGGGCGTGTAAATTGGTTCAATGTCGTCGTAATCGCCGTCGGTGAGTTGCCGGAGTCCGGTGCCGTCGATGTTGATTTCGTAAAGATGATAATGCAACGTTTCGCCGGGTCGATACGAAAAGAGAACTTTTTCGCCGTTGTAATGAATCTGCGGATCACGTACCGAACCGGTGTCGTCTTCGAGAATGTATCGGACATTTTTGGTGTCCAGATCATAGATTCCCAATTTTCCGCCGGACACGGGACCCGGCGGCGGCTTTGTCATGTTGTGAAACTGACTATCGTGCGACATGTACGGATGCACCGTCTCATCTTCGGCAGGACGACCGAAGTTGGCGTACCAATGTTCGTGATTGTCAATCCGAACGGCAAAGAGAATCTGTTTGACATTTGCCATCGGGGCGTTGCCGTCTTTGCGGAATTGTGCCAGCAAATCGGGCTGTGGTCGTTCCTGATGAGCAAGCGGCTTCGCCTCTTTGCGGAGAGCAACGTAATCGTAGAGAATCCAACTTTTCCCTTCGAGAACGATGACGATAGTGTTGACACCCTTTTTGAGTGTACCGGCAGGAATGGTGAACAGGTTGGACGTTGCTTTGCCTTTGGTAGTTCGCGGATTGAACACGGCTTGGTCAAAACCGATGTGCGTCGGTTTTTGCGTCGGCAGTGCGGTGCCGTTGACGGTTACGATGATGTCGGACAGGTCGGGATGAGTTCCCATATAACCGATGATAAACGTCGTCGCGTGGTCGATGTTTGCATCGAGATTGAACCGGATCGTGAACGGATGCGTCTCGCCCCCCTTTGCCCAAGACCGGTCTTGTTTCGTAGGATGGACGAATGCCCAGTCGTTTTCTGGTTTGCTTTTTCCAACTTCGTACAAGACTTCGTTCGGAAATTTTTGGGGGAAGGCGGCATAACCTTCTTTGACGAGAGCGAACTCAGCGCACCGTGCATCGGGAGTGCCGATACAGAAGATGACATCGGGTTCGAATGAGGGTTCGTTGTTTGCCGCTAATAATGTTGCTGGTATCAAAAGCACGAGCAGAGTGAGTAATGAACGTTGCATATATTCACCAGTGGGTTAATTTGAATCATGGGATTCGACCTTTTGATGAGTCGGTCGACCACCGCCACGTTGTCATTGTAGCAAAAAAGACAAGAGTTTGCAGACGGTAGTGGAAAAAATCGCAACACGACAGCCGGTGGTTTTATCCCAAAAACAACCGCAACGTAACCGGAGATGATTTCGGTTGCGCCGGAGTACCGGCTAAATGAGAATTCGTTAAATTACACGGACTCGGCGGAGGATCATCGGGACGCGAATTATTGTAGTATCCCGTCTCCGGCGAAAAAATTCGCAAACGATGTATCGGCAATACCGCCTCGTCTTCGTCGATGTCCAACTTTGGAACCCGTTGCTTCGCCGCATACAACGACAATGCCATCAACGGAAAATAAACACTGTAATAGTGATATTTCAGATAAAACACGAGCGGAAAGCCCGTACCGGTGTACTCCGGTTCGAACCACGTTCCATCCTGCCGCTGACGATCCAGCAAAAATCGAATCCCCCGTGTTACAGCCGGTTCGTCAATTTTTCCTGCCGCAATCAATCCCATCACTGCCCATGCGGTCTGCGAAGCCGTCGGCGTGCCGCTACCCCGTAACGCCGGGTCTTCATACGAGTCGGGTGTCTCTCCCCAGCCGCCGCTCGCATGTTGATGAGCGAGCAACCAATTCGCTCCCGCCGCGATTGCCGGATCATCCGCCGGTACGCCCACCGCCGACAAACCCGTCAACGCCTGCCAAGTGCCGTAAATGTAATTCACCCCCCAGCGACCAAACCAACTGCCGTCCGCCTGCTGTTCCTTCCGCATATATGCCACCACCCGGTCAATTTCCGGGTTTTTGCCGACGCGAAAGCCGAGCCGACCGAGCGATTCCATCACTCGCCCCGTCAAGTCCGGCGTACTCGGATCAATCATCGCATTGTGATCGGCAAAGGGAACCTTGCACAGGATTTCCTTGTTGTTGTTCTTGTCGAATGCCGCCCAGCCGCCGTCTTTGTTTTGCATTCCCAGTAGCCAGCGGAGTCCGCTCTGCATTGCCGCCGAGGTGTCCGCCACGTCCAACGCACTTTGCTTTGCTTCGTCCAGCGAACCGGCATGTTCGACTGCTGTAACCCGCAAGTCGGGCGGCAGTTGTCCTGTTCCCGCCGCATCGAAACGACCTAGTAACACCATCAATGCCATTGCGGTATCGTCGCAGTCGGGATAGAAGACGTTGTTGAATTCGAAGCACCAGCCGCCTGCGTCGGAGACGGCAGACGGCAGACGGCAGACGGCAGCAGAGTCGTTTGTCACTTCTCGCCCTGCAAGGGCATCAGACCTAGCCCAGGGCAAGGCGTACTCGCCGCCGCCCTGGGATTCCGAGGTCTCTCCCCCATCAAGCCGCCCCGGAAGGGGCAAGAGAACAGAGTCCGTCATTGCGACCTTCTCTTGCCCTTGCAGGGCGGCTGTTGTTACGGCGGCATTGTAACCCAGGGCGTTGCCCTGGGCTAGGTCTTGTGCCCCTTGCGGGGCGTTTCTACCAAGAGATTCATCCCTAACGGGATGTTGCAAATCGCCCGGCGGTCGATTGCCCACCTTTGCAGCAACGATGGCTTCTAAAAACTGGCGTAAAGTAAATTTAGAGTCGATATTGGAAAAAAGTTCGGCGGGAAGGTCGCAATCAAATTCTTCTTGAATTGCGAGGATAAGTTCTGCCAACTCGAGACCATCTCCAAAAGTCTTTTCCCAGAGATCAAATAGCACATGACACTCATCGTCGGGATGAAACAAATTATTACACCAATAATAATTTTTATGAATAAGGTCGCACAACTTGGCGTGGTCATCCGTAATTCCATATTCACGCCATGCCTTATCAATTTCGTGTCGATTTCTTTTCTTCAAAACGTTGTTATAGAGCCGACGTGCCCGAAAATTAAAATACGGCGGCAACAATTTCATCCAAATATCGGTATTGGCACGGAGTAATTCGGAATTGAGTATTTCCAGTCGGCTATCGCCGACGCAATCGCCCGGCGGTCGATTGCCTACCTTCTCCTTACTCCTTTCTCCTTTCTCCTGCCACTGCACCGCCCAATCTCCCGGCTCCTTAATATGCCGAGACCTAACCCACTGCACTCCCTTGCGCACTGCCGGATGCGATACGGTCAAACCGCCGAGCATCAATGCTTTGAGCGTCAAGGCGGTATCCCAAACCGGCGACTTGCACGGTTGAATCCGCACACTGCCCCGCTTTTCGTTGCGGATCACCAAATCGTCGAGTTGCTTTCGGCAATACTGCACTTCGGGAGACTCATCGGCGTAACCGAGGGATTTATAGGCGATCCACGCCCAAATGATCGGCGGATAAATGGCACCGGGACCATCGCTCTTTTCGCAGTGTTCGAGCGTCCACTGTTTCGCCTTTTCGATGCTCCGTTTGCGAAGCGGAGTCAAGCCGATGCGCCGACAAAACCACATTGCCGAGTTGCAAATTCGGAAAAAGCGATCCCACGAAAAAGGATTCTTGGATAGTTTTTTACCGGGAGCGGTCAGCGGTCCCCACTGTTCGGGCTTCTTGACAAAAATTTCTTGGATGCCCTTTTCGGCGGGCAATTTTCTGACCGGTGCGAGAGCGGAAACAATGGAAAGCGGCACGAAAATCGTGCGAGACCACGCACTCATCGAATAGATGTTGAGCGGAAACCAATTCGGGAGTAGCATCATTTGCGGCGGTACGGCAGGACAAACGTTGTGCGGAATCTGCCCGAGGATGGCAAGATAAAATCGAGTAAAACTATTGACTTGGTCAACCCCGCCGAGTTCCAATGCCCGAACGCGTGCCTTTTGCATGTAATCGGCACCGGGATCATGTCCCGTCAGTTTCAGAGCGAAATACGCCTTAACTGTATTGTTGACATCGGATTTACCGCCAGTGTACATACCCCAGCCGCCGTCGGCGAGTTGCGTGTCGAGCAGATGCAGGGCGCATTGCTTTGCGAGTTCGGTTTCTTCTTCACCGAGAAAGGCGAGTAGCATAATGGTTTCGCTTTGTAGGAGGGCATCTCCTTCGAGTTCGGCGACCCAGTATCCGTCGGGATGCTGGTGGTTGAAGAAGAACTGCCGGGTGGCGGCAATGCCGTGCCGGAGTTGTTGGACGAGTTTATCATCGTCAAGAGCGGACGGCGCATGAGCGGTGGGCATACGCCCGCCGGTTTCCCCAGTTGTTTGATTCATATTATAAAGATGCGCTTCCATGCGTTTCAGTGTTCGATCCTTCGATACCGGGTGAATTATAGCAGAATCTGCCGAATCGGACAAGACGAAAATCGACGTTTTTTTCGTTTAATGGTGTACATTGTCATTCTCACCGATGTGATATAAAATGAAAGTAGCATCAACACAAGTCAGGAGAGTCGTATCATGTCTAAAACCACAAAAACTTGGCTGGCATCTTTGGGATCAATTCTGTCGATTTTCTTTCTGATGTTTCTCTGCGTGGTGTTTTATCAAATTGCGGGAATGACGGTCAAAGGATACATCTGGTCAGTCGAAACGGTATTTTGCGGACCCGCATTGACAACGTAATACGATTTTCGCCCGAAGACATATGTCGGGAGAAAGTTTGCCAAAGAGGCGTTTTTCGTATTGCCGAATCTCCCAAAATTCGCTACACTAGCGTCAAGTCATGGAGGTCTTGCCGTTTTTTGTCCCGTGTTACAACGCATTTTTTCGGCTGTTTTATTCGCCATCCTCGGATCGGTTGTCGCTGCACAACCCCTATCGACCGAGATTTCTCCCATTCCGCAGTCCAAAACAGTTGCCAAAAACACCCCCTTGCTCACATCCTGGGGAGCAGAAGTGACTCCCAACAACGTCCATCCCGAATATCCCCGACCGACACTCGTGCGTGCTGAATGGCTCAACCTCAACGGACATTGGGATTGGAACGAAGGGACCGAAAAACAAGAAGGAGACACGCAACCCATTCTCGTTCCCTTTCCCGTCGAATCAACCCTTTCAGGGATTGCCCGACATACGGAACGGTGCGTCTATCGGCGAACGTTTACGGTGCCGAAAGATTGGTCCAAAGACAATCACATCATGTTGCACTTCGGAGCGGTCGATTGGGAAGCAACCGTTTTCGTGAACGGACAGCAAGTCGGTACTCATCGCGGCGGTTACACTCCGTTTTCTTTCGATATTACGGCTTTCGTTTATCGTGATACGCCGAACGAGCTCGTCGTTCAAGTTTTTGATCCGTCGCAAAGGGGACCGCAACCGCGCGGCAGACAGTCCAGCACACCATCGGGAATCTGGTACACCGCTTCGACTGGGATCTGGCAAACCGTCTGGCTGGAACCTATTCCGCCGTTTCACATTCACTCGCTTCAAATTCAAGCCGACTATGATACCGGTCAAGTAAAGATTTTACCGAAAATCAATGCTACACACAGGGATTTGACGGTCAAGATAGAAGCATTTGACGGTGAAGACTCCGTTGCAGAAAGTTATGGCGGTTGCGACGGTCCGCTTTTGATGCAGTTTGAAAAATCCGATATCAAACCATGGACACCCGACTCGCCGCATCTATGGCATATTCGGGTGATGCTGTTTCGAGGAGAAACAGTCGTCGATAGAGTAGGAAGTTATTTTGCGTTCCGAAAAATAGAAACCGTCAGAGGGGCGAGCGGCTATCCGGTGGTGCATTTGAACGGTCAGCGGCTGTTTCTGATGGGAGTGGTTGATCAAGGATATTGGCCCGACGGACTTTATACTCCCCCTTCGGATCAAGCGCATATTATGGATATTCGCGTTGCCAAAGCGATGGGATTTAATGTCATCCGAAAATATCAGAAAATCGAGTCGGAACGTTGGTATGCCTTGGCAGATCAGATGGGCATCCTCGTCTGGCAAGACATTCCGAGCGGCGATAACCGATCACCGGAAGCACAGCAACTGTTTCGTGCCGAGTTACAGGATATGGTTCTTTCGCGGTTGCATCATCCTTCCATTATGGCATGGACGATTTTCAATGAAGGGGTCGGACAGCACAACACTGCAGAGTATGTCAATTTAGTGCGTCGTCTTGATTCGGCACGGCTTATCACGGGGGCTGGCGGCTGGACGGATAGCGGTATCGGAGATTTCAATGTTTCACACAAATTTCCCGGTCCCGAAATGCCTGTAGTGGATGTCAATCGGGCAGCAATCATCGGTTTGTTCGGTGGACTGGAATTCACTCCACCGATAGAACACCGTTGGTCAACGGAGACTTGGGGACATCGACGGATTTCAGATATAGACAATCTTGCTCGGAGTTACGAACAGATGCATGAGGAATTACGGCGATTGATTCAAACGAAAGGGCTCGCGGGGGCATTTTATCATCAGTTAACGGATGTCGAATCGGAGTGTACCGGCTTTTTGTTTTACGACCGCCATCGCTTGAAAGTTTCAGCGGAAACGTTGGAAGATCTCAATCGGGAAACCATTAAAATCGGCAGCGAATAAATCAAGGGCGAGTACCGAGCAACAGGACAGTGTAATCACACCATTGATTTGTGTTCTAAACGGTACGTCCAATGTGTTCGTAAAGTAACGACTTCAATTCCGCAATAGACCGAACGACCTTGTTCGGTTGCAATGCTTCCAATTTCGGTAAATCAACGATCTGTGCCCAAGCGGCGGAATAGATGGGTATCGACACCTCTCGACACGCCGTAATGTCGCTCGGCATGTCGCCGATATAGACCGACTCTTCCGGCGAATGACCAAATGCTTGCAAAATATTCCGCAGACACTCTGGTTTATTGGCACGAATTGGCGACCCCGTCTCTATCGCATCGAAATAATGTCCCAAACTGAGTTCTTCCAACGTAATTGCAAGCGATTTTGGTCCTTTACCCGTTACCAAACCGATGGGAACATTTTGCGATTTCAACCAATCCAGCAAATCGATCATGCCGTCGAACGGCTTCGGACACATGACCGAATGTAATCGGCGGTAGTGATATAAAAAATGTTTCATGCAGGTTTCGACGGCATCGGGAACGAAAATCCGAAGAGTTCCTTCATCGGACGGACCGAATGCCGAAAGGATTTCCTCGTCGGAAATACTTCGTTGCACTATCGGTTCGACTGCCAATCGAAATGCTTCGACGCAAAGCGGAAGGGAATCGACAATCGTGCCGTCCATATCGAAAATGACGTTTTTTAGTTTTGTCATCGTGTAAAATTGTGTATGTTAGTTTGGAATACGGCAATGATATCTCCGGTTCTTTTTTTCCTTGCATTAAGGGAACCTCTAACAACCTCATTTTATCCGCTTGCGGAGCGGAAGTCCAGCA
>Ga0082212_10012381_pt1 | contig 10748 bp, 6 predicted proteins | sample TergutNt197P3_FD_71548 | JGI IMG/M metagenome (GOLD analysis project Ga0082212, IMG submission 71548) | Neocapritermes taracua P3 segment gut microbial communities from Petit-Saut dam, French Guiana - Nt197 P3 | ecosystem: Host-associated > Arthropoda: Insects > Digestive system > Gut ...
CGGGCTTTTGGAGTCTGCCGCTCCCCAACCCCTGACGTGGCACTGTTACTGGCCAGCGCGGTATCTGCCTCCAACTCACCATTGAGTTGCGGGAAAACACCGCGGCAGAAAGCTCTGCTTATCTTTATCGTCAGTTCATGCACTTTTTAAATATGCACCCCGTTCTGTTTCCGATCGTGTCTGTTACCAGAATTTATGGGCAGAATTCCTGAGAGAAGGGCGTAGCTGTGGTCAGGGAGCAGAGGTTTCCCTTGAGGGATTCAGGAATTCTAATCCAATTCTAATCTGATTCTAATGTTTTCTGAAGAGCCGGCATGTATACTATTATCATAAACCTTTGCAGGGGCTGCCGATCGCGCGGGATACCGAATTATATGGGTTACCGAATTATATGGGTTACCGAATTATATGGGTTACCGATGATATTGTTTTACGGAACCCCAAATTTTTGAATAGGAGGTATGGTGGCAACACATGAAAGCGTTCAGAGCCGATATGGTTTCCGGAATCCTTATCATAGTGGTGATTCTATGTCTGTCTGCGTGCTCAGATGAGGCCAGGATTCCCGGCTTAAATGAATTGCTGCATCCGGCGGATTCTGTCTGGGATTGGAGGCCGGTTTTTGAGGATACTTTCTCAGGAAGTTCCGTGGATTCCTCCAGGTGGGGGAAGGCCTGGGATGTGACGTTTTTTTCCCTTTCTGACGGCAGAATGACGACTGAGAAAGGTTATTCCTGGATGAAGGCCCCTCCCATGAGCAATTACGCTGTGGAGTTCGACTTTATTAAACAGGATCAGACGGACAGGGATTCTTATCTGAGGCTTCAGTTTCGTACCCCGGAGAGTCTGGGTCATAATCCTTATCTGTATATGGTGGTATTCCGGCCTGTTGGGATTTTTTATTACGATCCTCAAAGTGAGACAGGAGGGAAACTGTCAGATCTGGGGACAAATGTGGGCGACCCGCCGCTTTATGTACGCGTGGAGGTTTTGGACGGATGGATTACCGTTAGTACAAAGACTTCATCCGGCGCATTATTTGATCAACAGGGCGATCCCCTGTATGTCGATGCTCTCCTAGGTCAACCCACGCATATGTGTTTCTACGATTACCAGGTTAAGACGTCTGTCGATAATGTCAGAGTATACGCCGAGCGGCAAGACATGTAACCCTTTGATAGCAATTTAAGAAGGATGGTGTTTATCGATGAAAAATTCGCGATATTTATTTTTCTTATGCTCTTTTGCAGCAGCTTTGCTCGTATTCACACAATGTACGCCGCCGGAGGTTCTGGCGGCCGATCGTCTGTGGAATCCGACGCCGGTTTTTGAGGATACCTTTTCTGGAAACGAAGTCAGCATGACGGATTGGGGGAAGGCGTGGAGTGTCACGTCTCTTTCGCTCTCAAACGAGAGGATGATAACTGAGAAGGGATATTCCTATATTAAGAGACCTTCCATGGATAACTATGCCGTTGAGTTTGATTTAACAAAGCTGGATCAGACACAGCAGGATTCCTATCTGCGGCTTCAGTTTCGTACCCCTGAGAAACTGGGCCACGATGATTATCTGTATATGATCATGTTTCGGCCCGGTGGCATTCATTATTATGATCCTCAGAGTGCGGCGGGAGGGAAACTGTCGGATCTGGGGACCAATGTGGGTGATTCGCCGCTTTATGTGCGGGTGGAGGCAGCCGACGGATGGGTCACTGTCTACGCAAAGACTTCACCCGATGGAGTCTATGAGAAGCAAGGAGTCTCTTTGTATGCGGACACTCTTCTGAATCAAGCCACAAGCATGTGTTTTTATGACTACAATGTCAAGACATCCATTGATAATGTGAGATTGTATGAGGAACTGCCCGTTTGGAAGGTAACGTATGATTATGGGGCAAACGGCGGCCCGGCTTCCGCAGACACGTTTGTCATGGCGCCCGGCAATGAGGCAGTGGATCTTAGTCTCACCATCGAAAGAGAGAATGGCTGGACGCTGATCGGCTGGAACACAGCTGGGAACGCCCATGAAGGCATGGAGCCTTTCGTGCCCACAGAAGAGGTGTATCTGTATGCCATCTATGAGAAGAGCATAACGGTGACATTCCAGGGCTATAACGGCTTGGAGATTGTTCAGCATCCTCCGGTCAGCAGGCCGATTTACAATCATGAGAACACACAGATTCCCACTCCCAATCCGACGCCCTGGCCTGGCTGGGCGTTTGGCGGGTGGAGCCTGGCGGCCGGTCAGGGGGTTTCGGTCAATATATATTCCCCTGTCACGACGGATGCGGACAGAACTTTGTATGGGGTGTATAAGCGCACGGTGACCCTGACGTACGATGCCAACGAAGGGATTGATCCGCCCCCGTCCTGGTCAGGAACGCAATATGCCCACAGCGCCAATATCCTGAACCCCACAAAGCCGTCGGTGACGCTGGCGGGGGCCGGCGCCATGAGCAGAGAAGGGTATGTTTTTGACGGTTGGAAAGATGCGGACACCGACATCAGTTACGCTGCCGGCGACACGTTTGACCTGGCCGGCAATACGACCATGAAGGCTGTCTGGAAGCCACAGACGTATACAGTTACCTATGACTATGGGGCAAACGGGGGGCCGGCTTCCGCCGATGCCGTTGTTCCCATAGACCATGACACGCCGGTGGATCTCAGCCCCACCATTGCAAGCGAGAATGGTTGGACGTTGATCGGCTGGAACACAGCTCAAAACGCCCATGAAGGCATGGCGCCCTTCCTGGCTGAGGATGAGGTGTATCTGTACGCCATCTACGAGAAGAGCATAACGGTGACATTCCAGGACTATAACGGCTTGGAGATTGTTCAGCATCCTCCGGTCAGCAGGTCGATCTACAATCATGAGAGCACACAGATTCCCACTCCCAATCCGACGCCCTGGCCCGGTTGGGCGTTTGGCGGGTGGAGCCTGGCGGCCGGTCAGGGGGTTTCGGTCAATATATATTCCCCTGTCACGACGGATGCAGACAGAACTTTGTATGGGGTGTATAAGCGCACGGTGACCCTGACGTACGATGCCAACGAAGGGATTGATCCGCCCCCGTCCTGGTCAGGAACGCAATATGCCCACAGCGCCAATATCCTGAACCCCACAAAGCCGTCGGTGACGCTGGCGGGGGCCGGCGCCATGAGCAGAGAAGGGTATGTTTTTGACGGTTGGAAAGATGCGGACACCGACATCAGTTACGCTGCCGGCGACACGTTTGCCCTGGCCGGCAATACGACCATGAAGGCTGTCTGGAAGCCACAGACGTATACGGTTACCTATGACTATGGGGCAAACGGGGGGCCGGCTTCCGCCGATGCCGTTGTTCCCATAGACCATGACGCGCCGGTGGATCTCAGCCCCACCATCGAAAGAGAGAACGGCTGGACGTTGATCGGCTGGAACACAGCCAGGAATGCTCATGAAGGCATGGAACCCTTCCCGGCCGCTGGTGATGTGTATCTGTACGCTGTCTATGAGAAGACCGTGACGGCGACTTTCATTGACTATGACGGAACCCGGCAGGTTATCCGCCCTTCGGAGCCTCAGATGATATATAACAGAGATACCGCGAGGATTCCGATTCCGACGCTCTGCCTGTATCCCGGTTGGGAGGCGCAGGGATGGGTTACTCAGTCGGACGCCTCATCCGGCGGTTTCAACCCGCGGCAGATTCCCTTCCTCTCAATACCTGACGACCAGATCTTCTACGGACTCTATGAACGCCAGGTTACCCTTACCTTTGAGGCGGACGGTGGTTTGCCGGAACCGGAGAGTGTTCCCTGTTCGCAGGTTACCAACAGCGCTGACGTTACCAAAACCTGGGGAGGACAAATTTTCCAACTTCCGTCAGTCGGCAAATCAGACGCGGATTTTCTGGGCTGGGCGCTGAACAGTATCAGCGGCGCTCTATACCAGCCAGGCTGGGCCTTAGTTGATCTGCAGGGCGCTCCCGGGGCTGTGATGTATGCCCTATGGCAGGGCAACGGGAATGAAGACGGGAGCGGAGAGGACACCTTCAAACCAAGGGTTGGCGTTTATTATTACCCAGGCTGGCACGAAGGGGCGGCCCCGCAGGATTGGGGAGAGTCGGCGGGCCAGGGGAGCTGGTATCGGGTAAAAGAATACGCTCCGGAACGGAAGCCGTTAAAGGGATGGTATGATGATACGGATGTGACGGTTGTCAATCAACAATTAGAAGAAATGTATGAAAATGGAATCGATTTTATCGCCTGGGACTGGGGATATAAAAATGGCAGACCGAGCCCGGGACAGATCCCGGGTGAAGAAGGGGCGATAGATGCCTATCTGGCTTCTGAGGCCAAAAGTAAGATGCCTTACGCTCTGACTTGGGATCCGTCTACCACGTGGCCATGGAAGGAGCCCCCGGGTGCGTCGGGCAGTATTGATCCTGCCGATCTTGCCACCCGGCCTATTCAGTCTCTGGAGGAATGGGACGCGTTGTTCTGTCATATCGTTGACTATCATATGCAACGGCCGGAATACCTTACCGTTGATGTTGATGGCGTGTCCATGCCGGTGTTCTTCATCATTAACAGCCAATTCTTTGTCTATGTGGTGGATTATATCGCAATCAAAGAGGGCATTCCCGATGATGGTCATAGCAGAGAGGAATTCAGAAGAACGATTCTGGAAAGAGCCCGGGACATTGCCCGTAGCAGGGAATTGGAGGGAATCTTTTTCGTGGGCCAGGCAGATAATCAGCCACACTGGTATGAGGCTGTTCCGAAGAACTACGGGTTTGACGCGATCTCCGCCTATAACTATAAAACCTACACTTCTCAGATTTGGAATGGGAACGAATGGGAGTATAAACAGAGCCCCAAGTCCACGAGTTACTCCGGACCGGGAGGGCTGACAGAGATATACAGCAAACAGTGGAATACCATACTCAGCAATCTGCCGACCAAAGTAAACAATGATGGATCAGAATCGCTCATTCCCTATTTTCTGCCCATAACAGCCGGATGGGACGCTACACCCTGGTTAGATCGCTATAGAAACGATCCTCACAACAATTCGTTTCCCACATCCGCGGATGAATTCAGGGCGCATCTTCAGGAAGCCCGGGATCTGCTTGTCGCCAATCCGGAAAAGACCTGGGGAATATGCCTGATATATGCTTGGAATGAATTCGGGGAAGGCGGATATATTGAACCTTCGAAGAAGTACGAAGATTCGCTGCTGAAACAGGTTAAGGAGGTTTTCGGAAACTGAGCTGTGGTAAAGATTGGCTTTGTGTTCGTCCGCCTCCAGATTGGTGCTTTCCAAGAGACGGGCCGTCGGTCGAGATAAAATCCCTTGTTTCGAGCAACAGGATGTCACCCGGCACCAGATCGATAAAGTCGATTTCCTGCCGGGTGCCGTTGCGTATGACAAGACTGGTGAGGGCTTTTTTCGTAACAGGGTGTCACGTTATCACCTCAAAAGGACATGATGTATAATATAACGTGTCTAGGGTTCATGGGTTCGTATGCATGGCGAGGGATTTTTGTGGTGGTGAGTTCCTTCTGAAAGAGGAATCTACCGAAAGAGGAGCTTGATATGAAGGACGATCTTCAATTCACAAGGGCCGGGCGGGAGGATCTGTTTGAGATCGCTGTCTTTCTGGACGATTGTTGGCGGGTGGAATATCGGGGTATCGTGGAGGATGCGTACTTGGACGCCTTGTCGGTGGCGGTCAGACACCGTAAATTGTTGGCTCGTTATGAAGAAGGCGTGTCGGAGTTCCTGATGATGGTGGATGCAGGCGGGCTGGTTGGTGTCGCCGGGTTCGGCAAATCCTTCACGGAAGGGTATGAAGAAGACGGGGAGATTTCGGCGATCTATCTCCGCAAAGACGCTATCGGTAAGGGGTATGGGAGTCGCCTGTTTGCTGCGGCAGAACAGAGGCTGGGGGAAAAAGGATACTCCGATTTTGTGTTGGATGTGCTTACAGAAAATGAACGGGCTCTGAAATTCTATCTGGCCCATGGGTATAACTTAGTTAATGATTGTGTTATTAGGCTGGGGGAGCGGGAGTATCCTCTTTCGATTCTGCGGAAGACAGGGATCAAAGGGTGAGGATCTCGCCTAATGGGCATTATTCTTGTTGATGTCTGGGTTCGAAAGGCAAGGATGATGTTGCGTACAAGCACCCTATGATTCTTCTGTTATCATTTTGAGTGCTGTATCTAGATCGAAACCATCCTTGATCAACTTAGCCAGCTGTGTTGCGCCTTCCGCTTTGCCTTCTGCTTTGCCTTCCGCTTTGCCTTCCGCTTTACCTTCCATTCTGCCTTCCGCTTTGCCTTCCTCCAACCAGACTTGCTTAGCGTCTTCCAGGTTGAATTCCACCATGAGCATGTTCATCACCTCCGACGAGATTTTGGGTAACAGATCAGCCAGTATACCGTTCTCCACGCAGTACTTGACAGCTTCAGTTATCGCTTCTTCCCGGGTATGCCCCAACTTTCCACATTCCCTGGTCTTGCTGACCAAGGAGACATAGCCGCTCAGATGCGCGCTCCGCCGGATCATTTCTTCGTTATGACCTTTGTTGATGTTGATGACGGGTACTTCCAGCTCCAGGTACCCTGGCTTGCCCGGCCCCTCCTTCAGCATATCAGGAGTCTCCATAAAGGCGTCTGACAGTTTTAATGTGGTGATGTCGGCATAGTCTTTGTCACCTATATACAGAACATAGAATTCGGGCTTAGGTATTTTCAGTGAAAAAAGGCTGTCTTTGTATTTCCTGTTGGTACCCATCGGTATTCCCCTTCTCTTTGTTTGCCGTCCGTGGACGTAATGATCTTCTTGCCTCTATAATATCCTGAAATCCTGATGTTTTCAAGTGACTTGCCTTGTTTATTACGTGTATGCGGCTTAAGGCTTAAGGCTTAAGGGTTCCTGTTTAGACCCCAGCCAGGGCTGCTCGGGGGGAGAACGGAGTGGGACAGACGCTTACTGTCGTGCAAGTGCCAATACGTAAGTTGGGGTGCGGCGTATCCAAAAGCCCGCTGATTTTTTTGAGCTTCTCTAAGGCTTCGTCTGGCTAAAGACAGATTGGATACGCCGCACCCCAACTTACGTATTGGCCCTCGATGAAATGAGGTCGTATGCCTTCTTTGTGTGCCCCCGAATTTGGTTTCTCAAGAGAATCTTTTTCGCGAAGCTGTAACCAAAATACCCGGGCGCTTGACTTTCTTATTGACAAACCTACGTTGCCCCTTCACGCCGTTATTGAGAACAACATCACAAAAGCCCTGTCGGCGGCGGAGGCGATGTCAGGGACAAATGCCGGCGCAAACGCGGCTGATTCGGCGGGCCCTGATCCGGCAGAAGGAGGTAACACGTCAAATGTTTCTAATCCGGCAGAAGGGCTTAATATGTCAAGCGGTTCTGATCTGGCAGGCGTGTCCGATATCTCAGATGTATCCGATTCATCAGGTGCGGCAGAGCCATCGGGTGCGTCCGTTCTGCCGGAAAGGTCTGATCCGGCGGGTATGGCTGATCCGATGGGGGAACTCGGAGCCGGTCTCTCTGCCAACAGTCCCGATCTGTTCATGTGGGGCTGGATCGGATTTATCTTCATTTACCCCTTCATCGTTCTGATTGTCTGGTTGATCCGGCGGGAAATCGACCGCGCCTGCGAATTGTCCTGTGACGCGGCTGTAGTAAGAGGTATGAACGGCGAAGGCAGGAAACGTTACTGCAAGAAGATAATCACAGTAAGAAGCTTTCGTTTCCCGGATCCCGGGTATGCAAAAAATACCCGGAAGCATGACAAAATCTTGGGTACTACAGGAATAAACAATACCGCTCAGCGATGATTATCGCAAGCGGTATTGCCATGTGCGTCACGTCTCTCCGGCTCAAAGCCGGGAATATGGGGTTAGACGCCGTTGATCGTAATTGGCTGGCTGTACAACGTATAAGAGGCACAGTTGGTCGCCGCCGGAGACTGGACTTTGAGCAGCACGATCACGGATGTCCCGGGAACCACCGTGATTGTGGCGCTGTCCATTTCTACAATATTTTCAGCGCCGTCAAGAACAAGAAATTCGGCAGGCAGGTTGGTTTCGATCCCTGCGTTGGTTAAAGCCGTATAGTTTACGGTGACGGCTCCATTCGAGGTATAGCTGCGGCGTTCGGGGAAGATGCCCATGACGGCGTTTGCGGTGCGGTCGGTATAATTGGTGGTAATGCCCGCAGTACCATAGTCGATGAAATTTTTTACGAGCGTCGCGTCGTCCAGCGTCCAGGGCCAAAGCGGGAGACCGCGCGCCATGCACTCGGCGATGATCTCCTTATTCAGATAGCTGTAGTATGGATTGTAGGTCACGTTCATCGGAAGGATGGTATTCAGAATGTTGCTGACCGACCTGAGCGGGTTGCTCAGGTCTACGGAGACGTTGTTAAGGGTACCACATGGCATGTCGGGGTAATTGGCGACCATATTGTTTGTCTGTAAATTGTTATTGTTGATGAAAATCACCTGATTCTCCATGCCCATGGAATGGATTACGGCCATGGTCTTTTCAATCAAGGCCATGTTCGGATCTTTTAGCTCACAGAACAGGACGACATCTTTGCCCTGCATATATTCAAGGAGTTCCCGCAGTGTGGGAATCGGTTCGCCCGCGAAAGCCACGCCCTTCCAGGAGCCGGCGTCGAGCTTCCTGATCTGTTCCATGGTGAGATCGGCATAACCCACCGTCTGCCTTGTTTTCCCTGTCGCCGCAACCTCCGAGTCGGTCAGCCTGCAGGACGGGTTCGTGATGTCGGTAGTCCGGGCGAAGGTGGAGTCATGCAGCAGGAACACTTCGCCGTCTTTTGAGAGGTAGATATCGGTCTCAAACATGTCGGCGCCGGCCTCATAAGCCTTCCTGTACGCGATCAACGTGTTTTCCGGCGCTGTGCCTGAGAGACCTCTGTGGGCGATGATGAACGGACGGCGGGTCAGCGTCCTTGTGGTGTAAATCGAGGCGTCGGCTTTGAGTTTCGTTGGATCGGCGGTGACGATACCGGTCACACCTGACGTGATGGCCTCATGGTTGCCCACGGTGGTGTCGTCGCTGACCATCCATACTGAGATCAGTCTCTTCTGGATTGCCTCTATCGTCTCTTTATCGGCTCTGCCGGTGGTCACGATGACATTAAGCGCCCAACAGGCATGGGCTGTCGATACGATATCGCGAACGTCGGCCTGCCTGATTTCCTGGTCGATAATAAGGCTTGCTCTTGAGTTTTTCACGATATCCCGGTATGCCTTGACAATCTCGGGATTGGGCGACGCCATGTGCGTGTCGGTATAGCCGGCCGCTACCAGGTTCGCCAGTTCAACCGCGTCTGCCATAGTGTTCACGACAAAGAGCGGGAGTACCTTGCCGGCGCCGGCGTCCAACAACGCGACGGCGTTGTCGGCACTGGTGTAATCGACCATGACCGAGGTTGTGACATCGTCGTTAATAACATTGTCCAGCGTATTTATATCGTTAATCCTGGTGATAACGGTGGGGCAGCCGACGATATTCCCGTTCAGTATTTTGGCTCCCGCGGGCTCAGGGTTGGGCTTACCGGCCGACACACGGATGTTGTCGATGTAAAGCTCCATGTTGGCGGACTGGAAGCCGATGCTGCCGTTCTGATAGCGCGTTGCCAGGCCGCTGGATATGATGAGCTGCCCATCAATGTATTCTTTGATGTTGTTGCCCGAAACCTCGACCCTAAGTCTGTGCGTGATCCCTTCGCCAAAGGAAGGGGTAAACGGGGCGCTTGCCGGCTGCGGCGAGGCCCAGGAGCCGCTCGGCAGCATCTCGGCGAACTCCACGCCGTTGCTTGCGGCGGAGGCTTTCCTAACCGCCATTTGGTAGTAGGAGTTATTGGCGTCGCTCTGAATCCGGAACATGATGGCGGCCCAGCGCGACGTGTTGGTGCCGGCTCCGAACCGGAAATCAGCCTCGATCGTATAGTTGCCAATGCCTTCAGGCAAATCATACTGAATGCGGCTGAAACTGTCGTCCACACTGCCTGTTTTCAGCATATCAGCCTTGTTATCAAGGAGTTTTTCGTAGACTCTGCCCAGATATAGCAATAGCCGCAGGGGCATGTTCTGGTTTATCGTTGATTGATGTTCGATTAAAACCACCAGTTTGCCGTCAATAACGAAGGCCACATCGTTAATTAGGCTCATGAATAAGACGTCTTCCAGAGTTGCGGGTTCAACCGGGGTATCCGGCGGCAGCTTGCTTCCTGTCAGCGCGTTATAGATCTCCAGCATCCTGTCCGGGTTGTTGAACAGCAGTGAAAAAAGGCTGTCCTTGTATTTCCTGTTGGTACCCATCGGTATTCCCCTTCTCTTTGTTTGCCGTCCGTGGACGTAATGATCTTCTTGCCTCTATAATACCCTGAAATCCTGATGTTTTCAAGTAACTTGCCTTGTTTATTACGTGTATGCGGCTTAAGGCTTAAGGCTTAAGGGTTCCTGTTTAGACCCCAGCCAGGGCTGCTCGGGGAGAGAACGGAGTGGGACAGACGCTTACTGTCCTGCGAGGGCCAATACGTAAGTTGGTGTGCGGAGTATCCAAAAGCCCGCGGATTTTTTTGGGCTTCTCTAAGGCTTCGTCTGGCTCTCCCGCAACCGAATGGTGAATGGAGATGGATATTATGTGGGCTCGTAACAGTCCCGAGGTAGGGTTTGGTGAGCGGGAGACTCCAAAAGCCCGCG
>Ga0082212_10012382_pt1 | contig 10747 bp, 8 predicted proteins | sample TergutNt197P3_FD_71548 | JGI IMG/M metagenome (GOLD analysis project Ga0082212, IMG submission 71548) | Neocapritermes taracua P3 segment gut microbial communities from Petit-Saut dam, French Guiana - Nt197 P3 | ecosystem: Host-associated > Arthropoda: Insects > Digestive system > Gut ...
GCTCAATATGGAAATGGGGATTTTGGAAAATAAAGGACGCGTGCACGTTACGATTGCCAATCCGATAAACCCGACATTGAAAGCACTCCCTCACTATGCCAACAAAAATGATTTGATAGCCGAAATTGCTTCCGTGATCGACCGCGAAATTTACGCACATTACCGATTTTATCCTTGTAATTATATCGCTTATGATTTGTCAGCCGATTCCAATCGTTTCAACGAACATTATAGCGATGAGGAATTAAAGGAATTTGAGGATTATCTTCAAAAGCAAATCGAAAAAATTGAACTTCCCGGCAAAGACGAAACATACCTCCGCAGCAAAATGCTGGAAATGTATGCCAATCCGCTAAAGAATCATGTAGAAAGCAAAAAATAATTCAATTTTAGATTTACGATTTACGATTCTTATGCTCTTGCGTTCTTTATCAATAACTGATAACTAATAACTATGAAAATTATCGCCGTCGGCATGAATTATGCCTCTCACAATAAAGAGATATTTCAAACGTTAGAATTGCAAGAGCCTGTTATCTTTATGAAAGCCGATTCGGTATTAAAAGACGGAAAACCATTTTTTCTTCCCGATTTCTCGTCAAGCCTTCACTACGAAACGGAAATAGTCGTAAAGATTGGCCGGCTCGGTAAAAATATTGCTGAATCGTTTGCACACCGTTATTACGATGAAGTGACTGTAGGAATTGACTTTACGGCGCGTGACTTGCAAGCGCAACTCCGAAGCAAGAAATTGCCTTGGGAATTGTGTAAAGCGTTTGACAATTCGGCGGCTGTGGGCAAATTTCTGCCACTTGCAGGTTTGGGTGACGTCAACCAACTGCCTTTTCATTTGGATATTAACGGACAGACGGTGCAGCAAGGCAATACGCAACAGATGATTTTTTCGGTTGATAAAATCATCGCTTACGTAAGCCGTTTTTTTACGTTGCGAATGGGGGATTTGATTTATACGGGTACGCCCGAAGGGGTTGGCCCGGTAAGAATCGGCGACCACCTGCAAGGATATATTGGAGATAAATTATTGTTTGATTTTTTTGTACGATAACAGTTTGAAAATTACGAATTAAAAATTACGAATTACGATTTGTTGAGATGTGGCGTGCTGCGTCTTAACGTTAAAAAAAAAAATGAGAAAAGGATTATTAAGTCTGCTGATTGTTAGCTTTTCGCTATTGTCTGCTTATGCCGACGGAAGTCTGTACGCCCCCCAATCCGCCCTTTCGGAAGGCACGTGGGTAAAAATCAGCGTAGAAGAAACCGGCATTTATAAACTCACATACGCTGACATCCGCAAAATGGGCTTTTCCGACCCCGCAAAAGTCTCCGTACATGGCTATGGCGGGTGGATGCTCGATGAAAACTTTTCCAGACCCTATACCGACGATGTCCCAGCCACTGCCGTATGGCGAGGCAATGATTACCTGCTTTTTTATGCCAAAGGCCCTGTCAAATGGCAGTATGACAACAATACTTCCCGGTTCGTTCACGAAAACAATCCATATTCAAACTACGGATATTATTTTATTACCGATGCGACCCCAGTCAAAGATATGGCTTCGGTTGCTTCCGTAAACAATGGCGCTTCGTTGCAAATCAATACGTTCGACGACTATTTCCTCCATGAAAAAGAGTTGGTTTCGGTCAATAATTCCGGCCGTGAACTGTTTGGCGAAAGTTTTGAAAGCAACACCTCCCAATCATTCTCTTTTTCGATACCGGGCATTACCGCCGATGAAGGGCGCGTAAGTTTTCGGTTTATATCCAAAGCCGTTGGTACAGCAGGCAGGGTAACGCTCGGGATCGACGGAAACGAACTTATCAACGGCGCTATCGGGATAGACAATGATTCTTATACACAGGCCGTTGAATACAGCAATACCGCCGTATGGAACGGCGCCAAAAGTGAAAACACGAGGGTAACAGTTGCCTATAATCCGTCAGGTCATAAAAGTTATTTGGATTATATCCGCCTCCAAGTGAAACGCGAACTGAAATCGTACGCACAAAACGGCATACCTTATACGTTTTTCCGTAGCGTTGCATCTCGCCGAAACGTGTCGAAATTTACGATCAAAGACGCCACCTCCAATATGCTTGTATTTGATGTGACCGACGATTTGAATCCCGTACTAATGGAAACATCCATCAGCGGCTCGGAACTTACGTTTACCATTCCGGCAAGCGACATATTAAGGGAATTTGTGCTGGTTGACCTTTCAAAATCTTTCAAAACGCCCGAAACCGTTGGCCGTATTCCCAATCAAAACCTGCATGCACTGCCTCAAACCGATATGGTCATTTTGGCGCCACCTGCTTTTACCGGCGAAGCGAACAGGTTAGCCGCTTATCACGTGGCGAATAACCCTAACGTTGAAAGCGTTACCGTCGTTACGCCCGAACAGGTATTCAACGAATTTTCGAGCGGCGCCCCCGATGCTACCGCTATCCGCCGCTTTATGAAAATGTTTTACGACCGGCGCACTTCGGATGCCGATTCACCGAAATACCTCCTGTTATTTGGAGCCGGCTCGTACGATAACCGCCGTCTGACCGATGTATGGAAAAAAACGCCGACAGATAATTTTATTCTTACGTATCAAAGCCAAAACTCTCTCAATTCCGGTTCGTATGTAATGGACGATTATTTCGGTTTTTTGGGCGACAATAGCGGTGGTGGCGCTACAAGCAATATATCCGACGATATTATGCTCGGCATCGGCCGCTTTCCCGTTCAGACCGTTTCACAGGCCAAAGCCGCCGTTGACAAGGACATTGCCTATATGGATAACCAAACTACGGGAATCTGGAAAAATAACCTTTGCTTTTTAGCCGACGACGGCAGTACACTCGACACCACTCCGTATGATACCATCCACATGTCGCAATCAAACAGGCTGGCCGAGACATTGGAACAGAGATACCCTGAGTTTCTGATCAACAAACTATTTTTCGACGCCTATAAAAAATCGACTGTCGGAGGACGAACAACCTATCCCGATATCGAAGCCGGCCTGCAAAGACAGTTGAAAGAAGGAACCATGATATTAAATTATACGGGACATGGCAATAAAACATCGTTAAGCGACGAACAGGTCATTACCTCTTCCGATATCCGACAGGCAACGTATCCTTATCTGCCTCTATGGATTACGGCAACCTGCGACTTTACGCCCTTTGACGTTTTCGAAACCTCTGCCGGCGAAGAAGTATTTTTGAATCCGCGAAGCGGTGGAATCGCACTTTTTACCACTACCCGTGTCGCATATTCCGTGTCGAACTTTGATATCAACGAATATCTTCTCGAAAATCTGTTCAAACGAGAGAACGGACGGAGACTGACACTGGGCGAAGTGATCAGAGCAACCAAACAATCCTACAAGCGGAATGACAGAGTCCGTTTTACGCTGATTGGCGACCCGGCGCTTACCCTGTCCTTTCCCGACTACCAAATCCGAATAACCGAAATCAACGGACAGGCCGTATCAGGTAAAGAATTTGATTTCAAGGCATTGGAAAGAATAACCGTCAAAGGCGAGATTACAGATCCCGACGGAACAAAAGCAACCGACTTTACCGGGATGATGTTCGCTACCATTACCGACAGTCGCCAAACGATTACGACGCTCGATAATAACCGCACAGGCAACGTTTTCCGGTTTGATGATTATCCCAACATTTTGTATAAAGGAAACGAAGAAGTCAGTAACGGCAATTTTTCGTTTTCTTTCACTGTCCCCAAGGATATTTCCTATTCCGGTCAGTCCGGAAAGATGAGCCTGTATGCAGTGGATGAACAAACAAATACAGAAGCGAATGGCTCCTTTCTGCAGTTTCGCGTAGGAGGAACCGACGATAACCCCGATACAGACGACGACGGACCTGAAATACGTGCTTTATACCTCAACGACAGCGCTTTCACCGACGGCGGAAAGGTAAACGACACACCTTTCTTCGTAGCTGTTTTATGGGATAAAAGAGGCATCAACATTGCAGGAAGCAGTATCGGGCATGACCTGACGCTTGTGATTGATAACAATCCGCTGTACAGTTATAACCTGAACTCCTACTACGAAATGATACCCGGCTCCAACGGCGAAGGAACCGTCCGTTTCTCTATTCCGTCATTGCCCGCAGGCATACATACGGCCGAATTTAAGGCATGGAACGTACTGAATCGATCTGTGACCCAAACTTTCTCGTTCGAGGTGGTTGAAGGCTTTAAACCGCGCATAACCAACCTGATTGCCGCGCCTGTACCGGCGCGTGAAAGTGTAAACTTCCTGTTGTCGCACAGCCTGCCCGAAACAAAGATGACTGTCAATATCCGTGTCTATGATATGACGGGAAGAATTCGCTGGGAATATGAAGCCTCCGGTTCATCCGGCATCTTCCAATCATTCTCCATCCCGTGGAATTTGACCGACGGCGCAGGTGCAAGACTCCTCCCAGGCGTCTATCTCTACCGCGCCGCCATCCGCACCGCCACCTCCACCGAAGTAACCGAAGCCAAAAAGCTGATCGTCTTGGGACGATAGGGTAGTAAATCATCATTTGCAAGTCTAAGAAACTGTTTGAAATCATCTAAAAATAGCTCATCACATTTATCCTCAATAAAATTTAAACAGTTTCTAAAACCGAAATATTTTTTTATTTCTCATCAAGAAATCCTAACTTTGCAGAAAAAATAAATGATGATGAAAGAAAAAGTGGTATTCTTAATGTTTATTATACTGACAGGTTGTTCGAATAATAATAAGTCAGATAGCAATTCCGCATTATATGGTTATGTCAATATTAACTTGCCCAAGATAAATGGGATGGTAGAATGTAGCACTCATCCGAATGTGCAGCCAATCATCTGGCAATATTTAGAAACCGGACCGGTTTTGGGCTATTATCTCAATAATGAAACATACAAACAAATTGATAAGTTGAGTGAAATCGCATACGATAACTACTTTATGATTTATGGTGATTATCAAAGAGAGAATTACCGCGCTGTGATAAACGATCTGGAAATAGTGGAGCACAATTTGCAACAGACACTTTTTGAAGGAGAGAATTTTGAGCAGATAAGTTCGAGAATTGATGAGGCGTATGGAACCATCACAGCCGGACAACCTGCATTGATAGAAAAATATTCGCCTCATCCAAATGTACGGACAATGCTTATGCTGATGAAATACAAGAATGATATGGGTGAAACCAGTGTGGTTAGCGCGATCAATTTTATATTAGTGAAAAACAGGATAATAAACCTTGCCTACTATATGACTTATGATGGAGGTAAATCGATTGATATACTAAAGGAAAAGAATAATGACGTAATCAAAAAATTGATGGAAATGAATTAGGAGATTTCTAAAAATCTACCACTCTACATTACGTTTCATCTACAAAATGCCCATTTACTTCAAATAAATTCCGCGTTTATATCTGTTGCAATTCTTGTTTTCTTGAATTTTTAGCCCCCTCCGTAGTGATAATATATTTTTAGTTGTTATGAATATATGAAGAATTGTTCCTGTATTTTTGCCAGACAAAGTGATGGAGAAGATATCATGCTTTTTGAAAGCAAACATACATTGCCTTTTTTTTGGTTGATGCTTATTGACAAAGAAGACGTTGAAATCTATCGGAAGAAGAGATCTGAAATGTCGGCAGAAGATACCAAAGAGGAAGATACAAGTATGGTATTAGATAAATTGAAAGCCATTTCACGAGCTGCCACCTTGCGTGATTACGTTAAAAAACATCTTATTACCTGTCTCTCGCTTTTCGACGACTGGCTTTATTATTTGCAGATTTCCGACTTTTCGGATATGAAAATTTATGTTGATTTATATCACATTGGGTCAAGTTATAAAAATGCAAATAATTTTTGTGACAGCATGTTGAGAGCCATCATTTGTTTCGATGAAGACATAGAAGCCTGGAATGAAGATACCATTGCTGCCACTTGCGGATACGAGAGTCGGAACAAAAATAAAAAGACTTTCAGCGATTTTTCAAAATCTTACAGCGAACTGAATAACCACCATATCTATGGCCGTTTTGATAAAAAGTTGCATCTAAATAAAAAAAGGCCTTTCATAAAAAAAGCATGGTGGTTCGTGGTCGTTCTGTTGATTCTCATAGCATTGTCTGTAGGAATTATTTGGTTTGCCGGATGAATATTATTTCTTCAAATCATTTTATTTACATTGCACTACCACATCTTTGCTTGTCAGATGAATCAACAAATGAGTGAGATATTCGACCAATCGGTTCATATTATCAAAATCAACAAGATCAATCTCATCATGCAGTTTGTGTATATGACGGCCTACCCCTACGCTGGTTGAAATTGTATGCGCGGGCACGCATATATTTAATTGATTTGCATACGTCACAAAAGCATAGTTGTCCGACATCCTGAAAAGCATGTTGGCTATCGTTTCGCCGATATTTTCAATTTTCCAATCCTTGTCCTTATTGAAATCTATTATGATGTCTTGAAAATTTGAATAATCAGGACCGGTAATATAAAACTTATTTTTGCCGTATTCATCTGAATGACTTAGCATTTCAAGATTAATATTAATTTTAATTTGCTGAACCGGGATCACTTCGCTTTCGCAAAAAAAACTCGATCCTCGCAAACCGATCTCCTCATTGCTAAAAGCGGCAAATACAATGGGACATTCAGGCTGTATATCCATATCATACAAGTTTTTAACAATAGCCAACAATGCGACGGTTCCTGAGGCATTGTCGTCGGCTCCATTATAAATGGAATCGTTTTGAAAAGGAGAGTGAGATACTCCTATATGGTCATAATGAGCTGTCAATAAAACAAATGGCCCATTATTATCGCTTTCATTTTTCGCAGGTATGTAGCCGATAATATTTTTATGTATAAAAGTATCATCATTATCAAGCATATACACTTGGGTGTAGTCAGTCAACCCTCCAATTTCTTCTAGTCTATATCGCTTATACATTGTCGACAGCCACTTGGCAACTGTTTCTATCTCACGTGTACCATTTGCACGCCCTTTCATCTCATCTGATGCAAGATAGATAAGCCAGCTTTTGATTGAATCGGCTGTACAGGATTGTTGTTGAGACAAAACACTTTGTATTGATAACAATAATGCTGTCCAAAAAACAATTAAACACCTTTTTCTCATAGAATTACGTATAAAAATATAGCGATAATTTTTTTAGGTATGCTGCCGTAATTGTTTGGGAGTCAGCGGATGAAGTAATGTTTTTGTGTGATGACAATAAAAATAATCCTCCATTGTCCTGAATTCCAAAATACAAAAATAAGGAAAAGTAGCAAAAAATCGTCGAAAAAGCAAAATTATTTTTTCAAAAATCGCAGAGGTCAGTCTATTTGGTAACCATCTCTCCACCTATTTTTTCTGAATTTTGAGTCAACCATATTCAAGAAAAGACGCCCTAATATCATAAACCATAAACTTTCCACTTTTTTTATTATCTTTGCCGCCAATTTTAACCAAATCATAGTTATCGGTTTTTTAAACTATTCACTGATAATTACTAACTTTATAGAAAATAAAGAAAATGCAACAAAATCTGGTCATTGTCGAATCTCCGGCTAAAGCAAAAACGATTGAGAAATTTCTTGGAAAAGACTATAAGGTCATGTCGAGTTATGGGCATATACGCGATCTGAAAGAAAAAGAATTCAGTATTGATATCGAAAATAATTATACGCCCAAATATGTGATTCCATCCGGCAAGGCAAAAATAGTTGCCGCTCTCAAAAATGCTGTACAGGATGCCGGCAAGGTATTGTTGGCATCGGATGAAGATCGTGAGGGTGAGGCTATTGCATGGCATTTGTCGGAGGCGTTGAAATTAAAACCTGAAAATACGCAGCGGATAGTTTTTCATGAAATTACTAAAAATGCGATCACGCATGCTTTGGAAAATCCCCGCCCAATCAATATAGATTTGGTCAATGCTCAACAGGCACGCAGGGTTTTGGATCGTATGGTGGGTTTTGAAGTATCGCCTATCTTGTGGCGGAAAGTAAAGCCGGCGCTCTCTGCAGGACGTGTGCAATCCGTAGCCGTGCGCCTGATCGTCGAACGCGAACGCGAAATTTTACATTTTGTGGCGGAAGCCTCTTTCCGTGTAACGGCCAATTTTATCTTGTCCGATGGTAAAACGCTACTCAAAGCCGAACTGAACAAGCGACTGAAAGACCTGCAAGAAGTAAACAATTTTTTGGCACTATGTATCAATGAAAAGTTTGTGATTGATGATATCACTACTAAACCCATCAAAAAATCGCCTGCTCCACCATTTACCACCTCCACCCTGCAACAGGAAGCAGCTCGCAAGTTGGGCTTTTCTGTTTCTCAGACCATGATGATTGCGCAACGCCTTTACGAATCGGGACATATCACCTACATGCGTACAGACTCTTTCAACCTGAGCGATTTGGCTTTGAATACTTCGAAAGATACGATCCTCAAGACCTACGGTGAAAAATACCATCGCTTTCGTAAGTACCAGACAAAAAGTAAAGGAGCGCAGGAAGCCCACGAAGCCATCCGCCCTACTTACATGGATAAGACTGAAGTGCAGGGAACTGCACAAGAAAAAAAACTATATGAACTGATATACAAACGGACAATCGCCTGCCAAATGGCTGACGCAGAATTGGAAAGGACAACCATCTCGATCGCTGGCAGAGGCTTGAAAGAAAAGTTTGTCGCTACAGGCGAAGTAATCACTTTCGACGGATTTCTGCATGTCTATATGGAAAGCCGGGACGAAGACGACGAGAAAGATCAGGAAAACGGTTTGCTTCCACCGGTTTTTGTAAACGAAAAGCTTGGTTTGCAGGATATGATTGCTGCCGAACGATTTACGCAACGTCCTACGCGATATGCGGAAGCCGGCTTGGTTCGTCGTCTCGAAGAACTCGGGATTGGACGCCCCTCTACTTACGCGCCTACCATTCAGACGATTCAAAATCGTGAATATGTACTTCGCGGTGATAAACCGGGTGAAGAAAGGAGTTATAGGATGGTAACGCTTGCAAATGGGGAAATTACCTCCAATATCAAGAAGGAAATAATTGGCACAGAGCGGAATAAACTTATTCCTACCGACACAGGAACAGTGGTAAATGATTTTTTGATGGAATTTTTTCCGGATATATTGGACTATCATTTTACGGCTAATATCGAAAAAGACTTCGACGCAATTGCCGAAGGACAATTAGTTTGGACAACGGCTTTGGATCAATTCTATAAATTTTTCCATCCGATCGTAGAAGCTACTGCAGCAGTGAAAACAGAACGAAAAGTGGGTGAACGAAGGGTCGGTGTAGATCCTAAAAGCGGCGAGCCGGTTTTTGTGAAAATCGGACGGTATGGACCGATTGCCCAGATGGGCGAGTCTCATGCGGAAGATAAAAATGCGCCCAAACCACGGTTTGCTTCCCTGATGAAAGACCAATCGATCGAAACCATTACCTTGGAAGAAGCGTTGAAATTATTTGAGCTTCCACGCACTATCGGTGAATACGAAGAGAAAGAAATGACAGCCGGAATAGGCCGATTTGGGCCTTTTATCCGTCATAATAATGTTTTTATATCCATTCCTAAAACGCTGAATCCCATATCTATAACGCATGATGAAGCGATCCTGCTGATTGAGGAGAAACGTAAAAAGGAAACGCAACGACATATCAAATCGTTTGCCGAAGAACCGGGACTGGAAATCCTGAATGGTCGCTTCGGCCCCTATATTGCATTCAACGGAAAGAACTACCGTATCCCGAAAAACGTCGTTCCGGCAGAGTTGTCGTTAGAGGATTGCAGGAAGATAATTGAATCGTAAAGGGACACCTTTACGATTCAATTCGTTTCGCCTCATTCCATATTTCGTCCATTTCGGCGAGGGTCATGTCTTTGAGGTTGCGGCCTTGCCGCAAGGTATGTTCTTCCAAATAATTGAAACGGCTGATAAACTTACGGTTGGTGCGCTCCAGCGCATTATCGGGATTAATTTTATAGAGGCGGGCCGCATTGATCAGACTGAATAATAAATCGCCGAACTCGTCCTCCATCCTGTCGGTGTCCATCTTCCCGATTTCATTCATCAGTTCGTCTAATTCTTCCCGAACCTTATCCCACACCTGCTCTTTGACCTCCCAATCGAAACCTACATTCCTTGCCTTATCCTGAATGCGATAGGCCTTAATCAGAGACGGCAATGCGCTCGGCACACCATCCAATACGGTTTTGTTGCCGTCTTTTTCTTTCAGTTTGAGTTGCTCCCAGTTTTGTTCCACTTTCTTGCTGTCGTCAGCAATGGTATCGCCAAATACATGAGGATGGCGGAAAATTAATTTTTCGCTTATGCTGTCGCATACCGATTTGATATCATACGCGCCGCTTTCTTCGCCAATCTTTGCGTAAAAGACGATATGCAATAACAAATCGCCCAATTCTTTTTTGATTGCATCGGGGTTGGCTTGCAGAATGGCGTCGCTCAGTTCGAAAGTTTCTTCTATGGTGTTCGCCCGCAGACTTTCGTTGGTCTGCTTGCGATCCCAGGGGCATTTGGCACGCAACTCGTCCATGATGTCGAGCAGGCGGGAGAAGGATTCGAGGGTTTCTTGTCGAGAAAACATATTTATTTACGATTTACGATTTTAGATTTGCGATTTACTCTGTTCGGCGTAGCGTCCTCTGTT
>Ga0082212_10012383_pt1 | contig 10746 bp, 5 predicted proteins | sample TergutNt197P3_FD_71548 | JGI IMG/M metagenome (GOLD analysis project Ga0082212, IMG submission 71548) | Neocapritermes taracua P3 segment gut microbial communities from Petit-Saut dam, French Guiana - Nt197 P3 | ecosystem: Host-associated > Arthropoda: Insects > Digestive system > Gut ...
AGGTAATGACTACCGTCCCCGCATCGGTAAAAGAGTTCGGCCGTTCGCTCGGTTGGGACTTGGATTCGGATTATGCATCCAATAAGGGGAATTTATTGAGCGATAATGCCTATGGACATACGGGATACACCGGAACTTCCATTGTGATTGATCCGGACAATGATATTGCCATTATTTTATTGACCAACAGGGTGCATCCCGACGACGGCAACAGCACAGTCCGGCTCCGGGCAGTCGTAGCCAATGCTGTTGCAGCTTCGTTCGGATGCCCGCCTGAATTTTAACGATGAGCAAAAAAAACGCTAAAAATAAAAACCCATAAAAAAAACAAGATGTTGCGGACTTAAGCCCGCAACATCTTGAAATATACAGGACATTTGTCCTATAAACCTGTAACGATTATTTAGGACGAGACCTGTTTTTTGTCTCTTTATCTTTGGTAATACAATATGAGCGCCATGCCCGGAGTATCGTTTCTATACCCTCCAAAGAAGTGATATACCCGTCGGCCCACATAACTTGTCCACCAATCGGTAAAACCGCTTGTGTTAAGGGTAGTTGCGTTGCGACCATCGCGGCATATCAGAAGGTTATCTCCGGCAGTCATGGTAACGCCTACTACACCACCCTGGACTACAACTATGCGAAAATCAACACGGGCTGATCCTTGACTGATCCAGGCTTCTCTCTTCACAGGAACAATTTGCCATCCGGTATCTTCACCGAAAGCCAACGGTCCACCCAGATTGATCCACGGGCTTCTTATCCGGTCTGCCGCAGGCACGGCATCGCCTATTTTGTAGCCTGCCGGTATTTTTCCCTGCAATGCGTCCGTTTCCGTATAAAGCGGATTGTAGACATACTGATATTGGTATTGCAACTTCAAATTGCTTGCAACACCTGCCGATTCCTGCATCAGGTGAAAAAACCGGATGAAGGTCACTGTATCGGTGAAATACGGGGCGCGATCGTTAATGAATGTCTCTGCTTCGTCAAATACAACGGGCGGTTTGTTTAAATCGTAAAGTATCAAACCCTGTTTGCCTGTTTGCAAGTTTGCCGACTGATCGTATTTCAATACATGATTGGTACTTTGATAGAGCTTGATGCTGGCCTGTCCTGCTGCTGTTTCATAATATCTACCAACCGATGTTGGCAACGAATTCCATGAGTTGAGCGGCACATTCACCGGAGGATCGCCTCCATTGCGGCTCAAATCCACTCCGTTCAATTCTACCTTATAGAAAATGTACTCCGTACCGGTAGGAACAGGTATCTGATTGTGTAACTGAACAAACGCCACATCAGTATTAGATACTGCGTCGAACGCTATTTCATTCTTTTCACACGACATCATAACAAGCGTTGCCGTGAAAATCATGACTGTATATTTCAATATTTTTTTCATACTGTTATTCATTTTTTAAATGATTACTGATATTTGATTAGTTTCCGGGGAAACCGTTGGGATAGGCAAACCACTGGATAGAACAATGATAATTGTCGGCATTTCCGGATATCGGTTTGAGTACATCCAATTTTTCTATGTTCCACATATATTCCGAGTTGAAACGCGGACGGATGCGGTACATGGGCGATCCTTCGTTCAACCTGTTGAAAGGCGAATTACGAAACTCTGTCAACCTGGCGGCGCCCAAGTAGAAGCCTTTATAGATTCTGTTAGGGTTGTCTTCCGCTTTGTGGTCGATATAGCGGGCTACATCCCAGCCATTGTTCAGCTTGGGATAATCGCCGGTATATTCGATATCGTAATGATATTTACGCAAATCCACCCAACCTTCCATCGCGCCCCAGGTCCAGAGAGCGCACCATTTCTGCATCATGATGTGCGAAAGCGTCAGGTTGTTTACACCCAAACCACCTACATAAGGACCGGCCAAATATTCGTCGGCCAAAGTTTGAAATGCAGCAGCCGTGATTTTATCTCCGCCGATTTGTTGTCCTGCTGTTCCCGGACGCAATTGTCCCTTGGTGAAATCCATATCGGCTTTTATACCCTCTTTAAATGCAGTATAGGCACTGGCTTTGTCGCCTTTTTTCCAGTAAGCTTCCGCCAGACAGAATTTGATTTCTGCACAGGTACTCAACACATAAGGCGCCTCGTCGTGGAAAAGATAACGTCCCTTACCATCGTGGGGTGGGTTGTTGGCGCCATGCAGCGCAGCGGTTTCACGTCCATAGAATTGGGGTACGGTTTTGGCTGCCGGACTGGTGCGTGTATCAGCCGCCTGACCACCATAATACCTGTAACTCTTCACTACATTGACATCGCCGATGTTGGTGTAGGTAGGATTGTCGGCGGTCGACAGTTTGGCAACTACCCTCGGATCGAAATGCCCCGGTTGTGAAATAATCGTATCGCAAATAATCTGCGTGGGCGATAGCATGAATGCATAGTATTCTGCACGGGCTTTTTCTTCATCGGTAGCGTCATCAGGCAACGCAGGAGCGCGTAAACGCCTTCCTGTTCCGTTCTCCCACACAGGCACCGTGCCGGTCATCAACTGCACGGCATAGTCGTTTTGGAAATAACTGAGACCCATATTGCCGCGAGCTGTCCCCAAAAAGTTGTTATAATCACCATAAGCCGCACTCTGCGAACCGCCTGCCACTTTCACCATGGCATCGTCGGCAGCCGACTGGAAAGACAGACCGGCATAACGAATCAAGTCGTCGGCATATTTCGATACAAAATCGGTCTTGTTTGAAAGGGAAGCCAAGTTGCGCACCAATATAGCGTATGCAAACTTTTTCCATTTTCCGGCATCGCCGCCATATACCTGGTCGTTGGCGGTCAGTTTGGGTCCGTAGTTCGTATTGTCCGGCATATCAAGGTATTTGATTGCTTCCAAAGCCCATTCGCGCACCTGTTCGTAGATTTCGTCCTGATAGTCGTAGTCGAACGATGTCAAATTCGGATCAAGGAACTGTTTTATCGGCGCTTCGCCGTAGATTTTGGTGAGCATATCCCAACCATGCGCTTTAATCGCATAAGCCATACCTGCTAAGGTCCAGTGTTCCTGTTCTATGGCTTGGTTCAGCATGTTTTCAAGATTCATCCCATGGTTGAAATACACCGTGCGCCAAATCAGGGCGCCATCGTCTGTCCGCAAAGGGTTATAGTGAGTAGCATAACTGGTGAAGCTGGTAGTCGACCACATTTGCGCCAAAGGCGCTATCGCCCGCAAGTCGAAAGCAATGTCCTGATAGGTCGAAAGCACGCCTGACAAGTACAGGTAATCTTCTACATAATCCGGAGCGTCGATGTTGTTGTTGACATCTAAATAGTCCTCGCAAGCTGTTGAAAACAGCAAACAAGCGCTCAATAGTATATATATTATTTTTTTCATCTTTTATGATAATTTTATTATGAAACAATTAGAAAGTCACGCTTATTCCACAGGAAATCCCTCTGGGGTTTGGAAGCGCCCATGTATCGTAGCCTTCACCGCCAACACCACCGGCAGCCGCCGAAACCGTGTTACCCACAGCGTCTACACCCGAATAGTTGGTGATGGTGAACAGGTCGTTACCTGTTACAAAAACCGAAGCATTGCTGATAAAACCACGCGTGAATTCTCTCAGAGCGCTTTGAGGTATGGTATAAGCCAAACGCAGCTCCTGCAAACGAAGATAATTCACATTCTTTTCAATCCAGTCGGGATCGTAACCGGTATACATGGTCGTACCATAATTGCCGGAAGTAATCGACATGGTGTTGATCGTTGGGTTAGCCGTATTTTCCAAACCATCTTTCACGACACCTTTGAACACCATTGGACCTGCTTCGCGAGCAGTTACCGATTCCCAACTGCTTCCTTGCTGGAACATGGTTCTCATCGTACCGTTGATGATGGTCGCGCCTAATTTACCGGCTGTCAAGGCGGTAAGATTCCAATTCTTGTAGCGCAAGCGGGTACTTAAACCGAAACGGAATTTTGGCTCACGGTCGCCCAATACGTTCAGGTTGCTATCTAACAGCGGAATTCCTGTTGCCGGGTCTATCAACACATCGCCTGCCTCATTTCTTTGGAAGTCGTCGCCCAATATCACCGTTATAGGTTCGCCGATATACGCACCGCTACGGATGTTACCCGAGTTCCATGTATAGGGATCGTAGTATGAAGCAACCGGCATATCGACTACTTCCGAACCGGTGTGAGAAAGGTTAAGTCCTACATTCCACAACCAGTTTCGGTTGCGAAAGATATCGCCGTCGATATGTCCTTCCCAACCCCAGGTTTTAAATTCCCCTACATTTCGCGTATTCAATACAAAACCGGTGGCATAACTCATTCTAAAACCGGAAATAATCTGGTCTTTGCAGTTAGTGTTAAACAATGTATAATCGACATTGAGGCGGTTGTTGAAGAAACGTGCATCGAATCCGAAATCCTTTTGGGTGGTCATTTCAGGTTTCAGAGCCAGATTCGGACCGGTGAAGTCGTATTTGTAGCCGCCGCCTGTGCGGGCGGTAGGAATCAGTTCGGGATTGATTGCAAGCGGATTAGCATCTTTACCCACCCGCGCTAAAGAGCCGCGAAGTTTCAGATAACTCAAAGTCGTATTGTCTTTCAAGAAAGGCATTTCGGAAAGAATTACCGAAAGTGCGGCTGACGGATATAAATACCGGTTGTTGTTTTTCGGCAAGGTTGACGACCAGTCGTTACGACTACCCAATGTGAGATAAGCCATGTTGTCGTAACCCAACACCAATTGGGCTGATAAGGCTTGGATGCGCCGCATGGTAACCCGCTTTTCGGCGGTTACCGTAGCCGGCTCACAGTTGTTGATAGACATTAAATCCGTCACGGCATAGTTGTTACCAATGGTGGCAAGCCTTGAAATGCCGTTTTCTATTTGGTGGTAACCGAATTGTAACTGAATATTTAATTTGTTATCGATGAAATTGTCTTCCCAACCGGCAAGTAAATTCACATTTTGGTCTAAAAAGTTTTCTTTTGACAAATTGTATACACCTCCCCTTCCCGGAGCCAAAAGATGGTTGTCGGTTCTCCAGTAGGGATGATCGGAAGTTTCAAAAGTTTGAGCGCCTACGTCCCAGCCGTATATAGCCCTGATAAAGGTGTTTTTAACCGGTGTTATGATTGCCGTAGTCGTTCCTATCATGCGGTCGGATACATCATAATATTTATTGCGGTAAAGCATGAACAAGGGGTTCCACAAATCGGTATCAAGATATCGTTCCGGATAGCGCATGTGCATTCCGTCGTCGGCGAGATAAACACTCATATCATCGTGGATGGGCCATCGCGACGAACGGTACAAGGGGCCTGTTGAGCCTCTCTGGACTTTGTTGTTGGTTGTACCAGCATATTGCAGAGACGATTCGAATCGCATCCATTTGTTGATTTCACCCTGTGCAGACAAGGATATGTTCTTACGGGTGTAATCGGTTGTTTTGATAACGCCCGTTTGGTCTTGCAGCGAGGCGGCAGCACGAACGGTTATCTTATCTGTCCCGCCTTCCACCGAGAGATTGTGTCTTGAAGTGAAACCGGTCTGCATGATTGCAGATATGTTGTCGTAGAATTTCGTGCCTTCCGGGTAAAGTCCGCCGAAAGCTGAAATGTTGTAATAATTGGTTACTCCATAGGCTCCGTTGGCATATTTGGTTTGCCGTTCGGGTATCCCGTATGCATTGTCCCAGCGGAAAGTGTTGCTGTAGGTAATTTTCCCTTTTCCCGCCGATCCCTTGCGGGTAGTGATAACGATAGCTCCGTTGGAAGCGTTCGATCCATAAAGCGCTGCGGCTGCCGCACCCTTTAATACAGTCATCGACTCGATATCTTCGGGATTGAAATCGTTCCCACGAGAAGAAAAGTCGAGCGCCCGGCTTGCATAGGTTTCGGCAGTTCCGCCTACCCTGATAAATCCATAGGACGGATTGAACGAAGAGTTGTTCATCGGAACGCCGTCGATCACATAAAGCGGTTGGTTATTGCCCGACAAGGAGGTCATACTACGCAAAGTGACGGTAGTGGAGGAGCCGGGAGCGCCGCCGCTGGATACCACATTGATACCCGATACCCTGCCTTGCAAAGCAGTGATAAAATTGTCGCGGCCGGAATCAAGAATGTCGGATGCTTTCACGTTTTGGGCGGAAGTACCAACAGAATTCGCCAGCCTTTTCAAACCAAACTCAGCCGTTATTACCACTTCGCTCAAAGATTGTGAATCATCCACCATCGTAACATCAATACGGTTTTTGTTAGCCGGTAAAGTAATGGCCGCGTAACCAATGTACGAAAATTTTAACATCTGATTGTCTCCCTGTACCTGAATCGAATAGTTACCGTTAGCATCTGTTACGGTTCCTCTGTTCGTGTCTTGTACAGTTACAGTGACACCAATCAACGGTTCACCTTCCTGATCAACCACTGTTCCCGTTACGGTTTTCTCTGTCTGTTGCGAAACAGACAGTTCTACTGAAGACCCTTCATTAGCAGATACATAGTTACCCGGAAAACAGAACAGAAATCCGGCAACGAGTGTACTTAAGAGTGTCTTACTTTTTCGTGTTGTCATACTTTAAGTTAGTTTTAATTAAACATTTAACATGAAATTTATAATCCATAATATATAACGTGTATTATGTATTACATATTACAAATTTTCAGCAAATGTATATATAATTGCTAAGATATCCAAAAAAATCTACAAAAAAATACAAATAATGTTAAAAAAATGTTGAAATTTTAGGATTTAAGGTGGTACATTTCCTGTTCCGTCTAAGTGTTTTTATTGTTTAATCAATTATAAATCAAAACTTTACATATTTTTTCCTTCTATTAAACATAATACACGATATACGAAAAAAGGCATGCGATGACGAAAAATGAACTTTAGGGGATCCTCGTATTGATAGTCGTATTATAAATTTTTCAGCGCTTCAATTTCTTTGAGCCATACATTTGAGGAGGCATCGCTCGGCATGTGCCAACCGCCGCGCGGCGACAAGCTAACGGAGACGACTTTGGGCCCGTCCGGCATACAACTCCGTTTGAATTGCTGACTGAAAAACCGGCGGAAAAATGTTTCTAACCATTTCAAAATCGTGGAATTATCATAGGTATTGCGAAAAGCTTGTTGTGCCAAAAAATAAATTTTCGTTGGTGTGAAACCATAACGCAAGGTATAATAAAGGAAAAAATCGTGTAATTCGTAAGGCCCGACAAGGTCTTCGGTGAATTGAGTCGTTTGTTTCTGCGAATCAACCGGAAGTAATTCGGGGCTGACCGGTGTCGACAGAATGTCTTCTAAAGTTGCTTTACTGTCTGCATCCGTTTGGTTTTCCGCTAACCATTTGACGAGATGACGTACCAGGGTTTTGGGAACCCCTGCGTTCACACCGTACATCGACATATGATCTCCATTGTAAGTCGCCCATCCCAGAGCCAATTCCGACATATTGCCGGTTCCAACCACCAAACCGTTCAGTTTGTTGGCTAAATCCATTAAGATTTGGGTGCGTTCACGCGCTTGCGTATTTTCGTAGGTAACATCGTGTATGGAAGGATCGTGGCCAATATCTTTGAAATGTTGCCCGCAAGCTTTAGTGATATTGATTTCTTTAGCGGTTATTCCCAACGATTGCATTAAGCGAACGGCATTGATGTATGTGCGGCCGGTTGTTCCAAAGCCCGGCATGGTTACGCCACAAACCATCGAGCGGGAAAGTCCCAATTTATCAACGGTTCCAACACAGACCAACAACGCCAATGTAGAGTCCAATCCTCCGGAAACGCCTATCAATAGCGATTTGGCTCCGGTATGAAGCAATCGTTTAGCCAATCCTGCCACCTGAATTGAGAAAGCCTCCTCACAACTTTCTTGATAGTCCGCTTCGGCGGGAATGAAAGGGGTCGGACTGATTTCGCCATTCCAAGCGTTTGATTGTAGATGTGAATCGCTCGACTTAAAATCCCTTTCAGCGTTTATTGTATCCAAATCAATCTCAGAAACTATCAACTGCTCTTTAAAACTAAACCGTTCGGATTCGGCTAATAAGCGTCCGTTTTCGTAGACAAAAGCATTTCCGGCATAAACCGAATCGGTGGTTGATTCGCCGAATCCGGCAGATACATACACGCAGGCAGTATGGTTTCGTACCGATTGCTGGCTAATCATAGACTTCAAATAGCGTTGCTTACCCATTAATTCATTGCTTGCCGAGGGATTGAAAATGACCTGAATGTCGGCAGTTGCATGATGGGAAGTTGGCAAGATTACCTGCGAAAGGTCTTCACAAATTTCCACAGCAAAGCGAATTGGATAATAATCGAAAATCTGATTTGTTCCAAAAGGGACGGATTCTCCGGCATAGTCAATCGTTGTTGCAGAATTATTCAATGAATACGGTACAAACCAACGTTTCTCCTGAGATGTGGCTAAGTCCGGAAGAAAAGTTTTGGGTACAATCCCTTGAATATGTCCACCTTTACAAACAATGGCACAGTTATACAGTTTGGACTGATACCTGACCGGAGCGCCGACAATGAAACCAATGGGAAGTTCTGCCGTTTCACGAAGCAAACGCAAAAATTCTTTTTCCGTTTCATCAATCAAAATTTGTTGAAAGAATAAATCGCCACAGGTATAGGCAGTCAGTGATAACTCCGGAAAACAAATTACTTTTACTTGCTGTTGGTTTGCCTCAAAAATAAGTTTCTTGATTTGCAGGGCGTTGAACCCGCAATCAGCCACCCTTACTTCCGGTATAGCAGCTGCCACTTTAAAAAATCCGGTATGTCCCATAATTTACGGAGATGATAGTACAAAGGTATAAAATAAATTTGAATCGACAATCCACAATTATTTTTCAAAAACATTTGTACAATTGATAAATTATCTCTACTTTTGAAGCAAATTTATATAATCATTTTGTGTATGAACTCAAATGTGTGTATAAAAACTATCATTTTATTATTATTATCGTTTCATTAAAAAAAACAAACACATGAAAACATTCTATCTAAAAGTAATCTTGGTCATACTGACAGTTTGTATGACAGTGAATCTCGGTGCTGCAGCCAATGAAACCATACGTTTCACATGGGAGGCAGGCATAACTCAAAAAGTATTTTATCTTGGATCCACCAGGGGTGAAGACTATACCGTTGACTGGGGAGATAATGTAACAGAAACGTTTAGTGGTTCTGGTGGTGCAATAGGTTCTGCTTTACCCCATAATTATGCCGCCGCCGGAACTTATAATGTTGTTATAACAGGCGTTAATCCCAATTGCTTGTTCTCCTATTTGCATTGCGGTAATAATCAAGTAACCGAGTTGGATCTAAGTGATTGTACGGGATTAGTAATGCTATACTGTTATGAAAATCAATTAACCGACTTGGACGTGAGTGCAAATACGGGATTAACCGAATTATGGTGTATGGTAAATGAATTGACCGAGTTGAATGTGGACGGAGCCACAGCGTTGGAATATTTCTATTGTAACAATAACGAACTAACCGAGTTGGACGTAAGTGCACATACACAGTTAATAAGATTTGAATGTTGGAATAATCAAATAACCGAGTTAGATGTGAGTGCAAGTACACAATTAACAAGATTAGAGTGTTACAATAATCAATTAACGGATTTGGTTTTAAGCGGGGCTACGGCATTAAAATTTATTAGTTGTTACAATAATCAATTGACCGAATTGATTGTGAGCGGGGCTACGACATTAGAATATTTATATTGTTTCGGTAACCAATTGACCGAATTAGATGTGAGTGCAAATACACAATTGGGAATATTGGAATGTTACAATAATAATTTCCCTCTTTCTGAGTTATTTGCATTTTCGGAACTGATAGCGACCCCAGGTTTTAAACTGCTCGGCACGCAAAATCTACCTCCCATTCCGGCGATAGGCATAGGAAACGAACTTTTCTCAGACCAATCGCTATTTAAGGGAATATACACAACCTATGCAGTAACTAAAAATGGCAATCCTGCACCCTCCGGCGATTATACCGTAGTTGACGGAAAAATCACATTTAACAGTATGGGTAATTACACCGTAACCATGACCAATTCGGCAATCTCTTCAAACTCACATTATCCTGCAAAAGTTATTGTTGAGGTTGAGATTGTAAATAATACGGATATTCCGGCAGTTATCCGGCAGTCCAATGTTGTTGTTTATCCGAATCCGACAAGCGGGGAGTTACAAGTTAGGTGTTACGAATTACAAGCGGGGGATTACGGTATTTACAATGTAACAGGTCAGTTGGTTATGCAGGGGAAATTGCAGGGTGAAACCACAACCATCAATGCGGGTCTGTTGGCGAATGGGGTGTATTGTCTGAAATTACCGAACGAGGTGGTGAAGTTTGTAAAGCGGAATTGATTTCCCAATATCCGTTTTTCTCGTTTCCGATTCGTTCGAGGATTTTTAGCCTTTTCATCTTTTTTATATCCCGCAGGACTGTGCGTTTGGATACATTTAATTTTTGGGCAATATCATTCAAGGGGATTCGATTGTCTTCAAGGATATAGGCTATGATTTGCTGTTTCCGGTCTGAGGATATGTTGTTGTCTTCATTATCCTCCTCATCGTCCTCGTTTTGTAAATCCAATTCCGTATCGGAAATATCTTCTACATCTTCTGCAACAGGAGCAGGTTCAAGTTCAGGTGTGGGTACAGGAGCAGGTTCGATTACCGGTTCTGGTTCAAGGATAACGGGTTCTTGA
>Ga0082212_10012384_pt1 | contig 10746 bp, 10 predicted proteins | sample TergutNt197P3_FD_71548 | JGI IMG/M metagenome (GOLD analysis project Ga0082212, IMG submission 71548) | Neocapritermes taracua P3 segment gut microbial communities from Petit-Saut dam, French Guiana - Nt197 P3 | ecosystem: Host-associated > Arthropoda: Insects > Digestive system > Gut ...
TATCCTGGAGGCTAACGGGGAGAGTTACCGTTTGGCGGAGGCCAGGAAGCGGATGAAGCGGAACCGACAGGGGAAGGGAGGCGGCTGATTGAAATAATACCGTTTTTAGTTGAAAGCTTCCACAATCCAATTGAACCCGCAAAGCTCCTGCATCTGGATTGGATTGGCTGTCACGAAGTTCCAAGCCCGACTTACCTGTTCGATCACCTCGTCCTCGTCCGCCATGACCCGGTTGCCCAAATGCTTCTGCCTCATCTCGCGCCAAATCAATTCCGACGGATTCAATTCCGGAGACTTCGGCGGCAAGGACAGCAAAAACACGTTCGACGGAGCCCGTAGGCAACCCGACGTGTGCCAGCCCGCCTGATCGCAGACCATCACGGCCAACGCCCCAGGTTCCACCACGCGGGAAAAGTCTTCCAAGTACAGGGACATCATCTCCAGATTCGCGTACGGCAGCAACAAGCCATGCGTCCGGCCCGTCAGGGGAGAAACCGAACCATACATATAGGTCCACTCATAGCCGACCTGGCGCGGGGCGACGGCGCGGTGGCCGCGCAACGCCCAGACGCGGCTCATCGTCCCTTTCTGGCCGAAGCGGGCCTCATCCTGGAACCAGACCTCCAGCGTTCGCGCGGGCCGCTCTTGCCGCAGCGCTGTCAACGCGCCGGGAAGCGTTTTTTTTGAACTCCTCCTGCGCCTGTTCGTCGCTTTCCGGGTGGCGGGGTCGGGGAACCAGGGAGGAAAAGCCCAGGCGGTGTAGAAGAAAATAAATGCCGGAAAGCGAGTAGTCGGCGCCGAAGCGGTCTTTGATCCAGTCCTGGAGAGTCCGTCCCCGCCAGACGGAGAAGGGCGAGTCCTTGGGCGGCCCGTCGGCGACGGCTTTCTTCACGGCTTCTTCCTGGAGCGGCGTCAGCATGGATTCCGCGCCTTTGTGGCGGTCGTAGCGCAGAGAGGAGCAGCCTTCCGCGTTGAAGGCCTTGACCCATTCGCGGACGGTTCGGTCGCTGACGCCGACGATTTTGGCGGCATCCAGGGCGGTTCGGGCGTCATGGATCATCCGAAGGGCGATGATTCGGCGTTCGACGCGGGCGTCTTTGCGCCATTCGCCCAGGGCTTCGAGTTGTCCCTCGTTCCAATCGACGATCACGAGGCGCTTGGGCATGGCCGTCCTCCAGCAAAAGGCCCTGTCCGCATTATCAACTTATTCCGGAATTAATCAACTAGGAACGGTATAAATCCAGGGTCATTCAGTTCTCGGGCGGATCACGGCGATGGTCGCATCGCGGAACTCGCCGTAATACTCGATCCCCTCCGGCACACACGAAAAACGGCGGCGTATCTGCATGATCGACAAATTGCGAAACGCGGCCAAGGTCTGTGCCTTGTTTCGGTTTCGGGTCCGGCATCGGTCTTCTTGGTAGGTTACGTCACGGACATAGTGAAGCGAGTTCTCGATTCCCCAGTGATGCCGGGATACGGCCAGCATCTGCGTGGCGGAACCCGGAGACCAGGGGATGCTTGTTATCCCGTAGGCCGTTTCCTCGGTTGCGCCGCGCCAACGCCGTAGGCGGAACACCTGTCTTACCTGCGGCCATTTGTCCAAGTAGCCGTCCAGCAGGCCGGTGGATTCAAGAAGCCGCCGTTCCAGGCGACCGTGCCTTTTGTCGAGGGTTTCGTGGCGGGACACCCGGTTTTCCCGGGCGCGGCGCTCGCACGGGGGAAAAAGACGGGGAAAACGCGGTGGCGATATTCTCCACCAACGCTGGCTGGTTGTCCTTGGCCGTGAAAAGGAAATCTCCTCCCTTGTCGACGATGGTCTGGCACAACTCCCGCTGGCAGAACATGGCGTCTCCGGTCACCACCGCGCCTTTCACCGGCAGGGATTCGAGCATTTCCTTGGCGGCGGTGATTTCGTTTTCCTTGGCGGCCACGGCCTGTTGGGCGAGTACGCCGTGGTGCTGTGGACAATAGGCGGCCAAGAGATGAAGGGCGGGATAATCGGACTCCGCGCTGGCGCGCAAGGTTTTCCCGTCGATGGCGATCTGTCGCCCCGGCTTTTCGGCGACAACGGCGGCCGTCCATTGCCCGAGCGCTTTCTCCACATCCTCCGGCGGCAACAGGCAAAGCAGGTTGTGCATGGTGCTTTGCCCCGGAGCACGACCACGGGTGATTCCCAGCGCGAGCAGTTGCTTTGGGGAAAGCCCCTTGGCCCAACGCGCGATGGAACGCAACGAGGTTCGCCCTGACAAGGTGGCCGCAAGGATGATGGCCAGTATAGAGGCCAGGGAATAACGCTTCCCGGACGGGCTCCTCGGATCAGGGATGGTCTGAAGCATCTCGTAAATGGAGTCGGGCATGGGAATTGGCCTCCGCAGGCTATTTGTCAAAACCAAAGCCTACGAATCCCCCTTCCCGCTTTCAACTAGAACTGAATGACCCTGGCCCAGCTGGGTATTCCCTTGAATAAGGTTGCGCTCGGCCATATAATCAGTCGATATGGTCGGCTATCCGCGGACGCAAATGGAATTGGAATCGCGCTTCTCCACTGAGGAGGCTTGCCGCGTATTCCGGACGCCGGGGCGGAAAGCCTCTTGTCGTTCATTTCTGACGTGATCGAACCAGGAAGCCAGGTTCATACCGATGGCTGGTCGGGTTACAGCGGGATAAACGAGGCGGGGTGCCAACATATAATAACGAACCTCAAGCAGAGTGCGACATCGGCCAGTGAATTGTTGCCGCGCGTCCATCTGGTGGCTTCTTTGTTAAAGCGATGGATTTTGGGTACTCATCAAGGAGCGGTAAGTCCGGCGCATCTGGACGGCTATCTGAACGAATTCACTTTTCGGTTCAACCGTCGGACTTCATCGAGTCGGGGCATGTTGTTTTACCGCTTATTGCAGAACGCCATGAGGACTGAACCCGCTCCATACAAGAAAATCATCAAGGGCGCCCGGAGCGGACCTGAAAAATCACCCCGGAAGCGAAGCGACCTTACTTAAGGGAATACCCAGCTTTCAGAATTCATCCCGCTCCGCGTCACCCGCCGTTGCGGCCGGAAGATCATCGTCGCGGCCCCGGACGCCGACGGGCCGGTACCGGAGAAGGCACCGCCGGTCAATCCGCTCGTCAAGGCCATCGCGCGGGGCTTCCGCTACCGGGAAATGCTCGATTCCGGCGAATACGCCTCGCAGGAGGCGCTGGCGACCAAGCTCGGCGTCAGCCGGCCCTACATGATCCGCATGATCCGCCTGACCCTGCTGGCCCCCGACATCATCCGGGCCATCGTGGAAGGCCAAGAGCCGCGCGGCCTGTCCATCGAAGCCCTCGCCACCGGCCATTACCCCGAGGACTGGCCGGGCCAGCGGGCCGCGCTCGGCTTCCCGGAAGCCGGGTAGCGCCGGAGTTCCCCCGGTCACTTCCGCTCCGTCGCGGTCCTCCGTGACTGGCGCGGAAAGTCAATACACGGTAAAAAGCGCCTTCCGAATACACGCGAAAAAATACCGTGAAATGGAATGTTTTTGAAATGTTCTCTGTTTCGCACCCGGCTGCGGGCAGGTGCGGCCGACCAGAGCAAACAGAGCAAAAAGGGGGTCGGCGGGGCCGGTTTCGGGGCCGGAAAGTACCCGGCGCCGCCTCCGGTCGCGGGGCGTTTCCCGGCTCCGAAAAGGCAGGGAGCCACCGTGGCCCAACCTCAAAAAACCAAGCGGCACAAGGGCTTTTTACGGGCCTTTACGGCCCCGGCGCGCCGCCCGACGAAAGCGCCCGCCGGGGGTTAGCCTGGCGGGCGGTTTTCATCAAGAGCGCCTTGGCGCTCCGGTAAAACTGGCGGAGCAAGCGGCCCCGGCAAGGAAAAAAGCCTCCTGTCGGGAACGAGAGTCCGCATCTCTTCCGAAATATGGCGAAAATGCCTGTAAAATAGTAAAATACACGTTCAGCAACGCTGTGAATCAAATGCGATTGTGACTGGCGCGGACCATGTTCGCTGCCACTTGACTCTCTATTTTCGGTATACATCGATGTCGTCACCACCCTGATGATCTGACACGGTGTCAGCCTTTATCAAGTTCCGTTTATACTCTTTTCCGCGTTCGGTTAATTGGTATCGTTGATTAGGACTTCTCGGCGAATTGGGTTGAACACGTTTTATCAAGCCAGCGGCCATGGCTGGATTCAGATAGTTGCCCCGGAAAGTTGGGCGATGTGAAAGCCCAAGCCGCTCCATTAACTCCATGCCGCGCAATGCGTCGTCTCCCAAGGCGGACAACAACGATTTTACTTGGTCGGCAACTTGATCGAATACTTGGTCGGTCGCCGTTGTCATCGAAATCGCCGCCCGGAGCGCATCCAGCAAAAATTCAACGGCGGGAGTGGCTTCTCCGGACTTGTCGCTTCTGGATAGGGCTTTATAATAATCAGCCTGCCGATCCTTGATGACCGTTTCAACGGGAAGCCAAGCCAATACGGGCTTCCACTGTTGAAGAATCAAGGTATGCCACAATCGCCCCATCCTCCCGTTGCCGTCCGTGAATGGATGGATGAACTCCAGCTCATAGTGAAACACGCTTCCCGCCACCAAAGGGTGCTCGTCGGTTCGTCCAAGCCAATCCATAAGTGATTTCATCAACTCTGGAACTCTATTGGCGGGAGGAGCCATATGCACAAGTTGTTTTTTCTTGAATATGCCGACATCGCTACGCCGAAATATTCCGGCCTCGTCCGCCAAACCCGCCATTAGCAATCCATGGGCTGTCAATAAGTCATTTTGAGAATATGGTTTCCATTGTGGAAGGGCATCATAGGCGGCAAGGGCGTTACGCACCTCTTGTATTTCTCTGGGGTGTCCCATTACCCTCTTTCCGTCGACGATAGCGGTAATCTGCTCCAACGTCAATGAATTATTTTCGATGGCCAGGGAAGCATGAATCGTTTTCAGGCGATTGTTCTTTCGCAGTTGAGGATGCAATGACCCGTCCGACAGCGCGGCGATCCTTCCTAATGCCTCGCTGATTTCCGAAACCAGGCATGTGATTTCAGGGGTAATTTTATAAGGCGGATGATATTGATTTTTGAAGGCCATGTTGAATTGCCTGTTTTACGCCAAGAGAAGGCAGGATTTGCAAATAAATCGTAATCGCTTTCTATTCGCCAGCTTCGTTTTCAAATGGTTGATCTTTGGTGTTGTAAGTCATGGTAAACACCATGTCTGAAAGCCATTTTTTGAAAGCCGGATGATCATTGAACTGCTTGAAAAGCTCCATATTGTCCGACATGATCCCCATGACGACCTCCAGCAATGCGCGGTCGCATTCCGTGCGGGCCTCCTGCTTGTCGGCGTTTCGCATGGCGTTCCGATAAGTCTGGTTCTTTGCCACCATCGCCGGAATCCGCGCGATCTGCCGCCTGACGTTGTCGGCGTCCTGCCATTCTATGCCGCCGAACAGATCGTTGAACGCGGTCAGGATGCTTGACAAAAAATCCAGCTCCGGTTCGCGTTTCCCGCCGATGCCTCCGGTGGGGACAGGATCGACTTCCGCGTTGGAATCGTCAAGATGGATCGCCATCTGGGCCTTGGCTTCGGCGCGGTAACTATCAAGATCTATAGCTTCCAGAATACCCTGCGACAAATCCTCCTCGACCGGCGACGGTAATTTCGGCAACAGCAAATTTATGAAGATGGACAGCTTTTCCCACTCCGGATTGCCAAAGGGCAGGATAGCCCCCAAAAAACCGTATGTGCGGACAAAGCCTTTTGCCGAGGACTTGAATTCTATCTGCGCGTCTTCTCCAAGAGCCAGGTATAAGGCGGCGCAACCATCCAGGATGGGGTCGAGTCTGTCGCGTTCTCCACCGCCGAGGTATAACCCCACAAAATGATCGATGTTTTCTTGCGTATATACGGAGTGCCTTTCCATGGCGGCGATGAGGTCGTACAGCTTGTTCGGGTCGGTTTCTCCGGAAAGAATGGTTGTCCGGTAGTATCGGGAAAACGCGGCCTGTATGGTTTCCTCGTCATTGGCGAAATCGAGCACAAACGCATCCATTTTTCGCGGATGCGCGCGGTTGAGCCGCGAAAGGGTCTGAACCGCCTTGATGTCGCTCAGGATTTTGTCGACATACATCGTGTGCAACAGAGGCTCGTCGTAGCCGGTCTGGAATTTGTCGGCGACAACCAGGAAACGGAAGGGTTCGGTCCTGAACGTCTTTTCGATGGCGTTGGACGGGAAGCCGTTGATGGACGATTCGCTGACCTTGGCTCCGTCGTGCTCTTTTTCCCCGCTGAAGGCGATGATGGCCTTGTAGGGGCTGTTGCGCGCTTCGAGGCAGCGGCGGATGGCGTGGAAATAGTCGATCGCTCTGCTGATTCCGGCGGTGACGACCATCGCGCGGGCCTTGCCGCCGATCTTGCCCCGGCCGGCGACCTGCTCGTGGAAATGCTCCACCATAATCTCCGCCTTCACGGATATGGGGAAGCTGTCGCTCTCCACGAATTTCCGCAATTTCCTCTGCGCCTTCTTCTTGTCGAACTCCGGATCGTCCGACAAGGTCTTGATCAGCCGGTAGTAGCTCTTGATGGGCGTGTAAAAACGGACCACATCCAGGATGAAGCCTTCCTGGATCGCCTGCTTCATTGAGTAATTGTGGAAAGGATAATGCCTCGCCGCGCCGTCCGGCCGCGGGGCGGCGGTGCCGAACAGCTCCAGGGTCTTGTTCTTCGGCGTGGCGGTGAACGCGAAATAGCTCGCGTTCGCGAGCATCTTGCGCCCTTCGACGAGCTTGTTGATCTTGTCCTCAATGTCGTCTTCCGGGTCGTATTCTCCTCCGAGGACGAAGTTCATCTTCGCCGACATGCTGCCGCTCTGGCTGCTGTGCGCCTCGTCCAGGATGATGGCGAACTTTCGGTTCCGGTGCGCCGCGCCGATGTCGTCCAGGACAAACGGGAATTTATGAACGGTGGTGATGACGATCTTCTTTCCGTCCCTGATGGCGTCGCGCAGGTCGCCGGACTTCTCGGCCCACGCGACAGTGCTGGAAACCTGCGTGAACTGCTTGATGGTGTTCTTGATCTGCCGGTCGAGGTTCACCCGGTCGGTCACGACGATCACGGAATCCACGACGTTCTCGCCGTCCGACTCAAGCCCCACGAGCTGGCGGGCGAGCCAGGCTATCGAGTTCGATTTTCCGCTTCCGGCGCTGTGCTGGATGAGGTAGCGTTTTCCGACGCCGTGTTGCCGGACGTCGGCCAGCAGCGCCTTGACGGCGGACAGCTGATGGTAACGCGGAAAGACTTGTCTGTAAGTGACCTTGCCCGTGTCCGGGTCCTTGTCTTCGGTCACCTGGGCGTAGTTCTCGATGATGTCGGCCAGCTCGCGTTTGGTCAGGATGGATTTCCAGAAGTAGTCGGTCATGAGGCCGCCGGGGTTCGGCGGATTGCCCGCGCCGTCGTTGTGGCCCTTGTCGAAGGGCAGGAACCACGACCTCTTGCCGTCCAGCTTTGTGCAGAACTTGATCCGCGCGTCGTCGATGGCGAAATGCGCCATGCAGCGCTTGAACTGGAAGAGAAGCTCCCTCGGGTCGCGGTCGTTCTGGTACTGGCATACGGCGTCGTCGACGTTCTGCTTGGTGAGGCGGTTCTTCAGCTCGCAGGTGATGACGGGCAGGCCGTTGACGAACAGGCAGAGGTCGAGGGCGAGCTTGGCGTTGTCGCCGGAATACTGGAGCTGCCGGGTGACGCTGAAGATGTTCCTGTCGAACAGCGCCTTGGCGGCCGGGTTCTTCTCCGAGGGGGTCATGTAGAACAGGATCAGGTTGGCCGGGTAGATCTTGACGCCGTTGCGGAGGACGTCGATGACGCCGCGTCTGGCGATTTCGCCGCGCAAACGGTCGAGGAATTGGGCGCGCTTGAGTTCACTCTCGCGGACGCCGAGCCGGGCGAATGGCTCCGGCTGGGTGTCTTCGAGGAAGCGGAACAGGCGCGGCTCGTCGACGGCGTATTCGCGGCAGTAGTCCGCGCTCACGCCACGCTCGTAGCCGTTCTGGCTTACGAGCCATTCGACAATCAGGCTTTCGAGGCTCTTTTCACTAGTGTCGATAGGCATTACTAAATCACTTTAGCTAACAACCTGCTGAAAAAGCCACAAGCGAAGTAAAATGCCAAGGAATATGAGGGGGACGGATTTTTTTAATCGCCGTTTTACGGAACTTTTGGAAAGCCGCATGATTCGCAAAATACCGTATTTGGTGCCGCAGAGGGCTTTTTCAAGGGGCTAGAAAAAAACAAAGAGCCCACTAGTAATGCTCCCGCAATCATAAACACATATATCGGCCAAATAGTTTTTGATCCAACAACATTCCAGTATGAATAAGTACTGCCTATGTATTTACCGAGCGGCATTTCAAACAACTTTACTTCTTGCCTTCTTTCAAGAGGGGTTATTTTTGCAGCATCGTTATAAATTCCCATAAATATTCTTTCCTGTTGTAAATAATAAGCGTCTAAATGCCAAAATATAATAGCAGGAATAATCGCGACAAACATGTATAGGCCATTTTTATCGCTGTTTGTCGCGAATAGAGCCAATAATGCTGAATATATAGTAATAGCCCATCCCTTCATTTGGAAAGAGTTCATGCCCATTCTTGTAATGGCATTTTGAATAAACTCCAGATGCTTCATTTCGTTTTCGTTTAATTGATCAATATTGCACACGACTAAGCCTCCTTGCAAATGTTATATTCGTTAATGTTGTTTTTAATGTTCTCCGATCTTGTTATATAGGCCTGCGGGTTTTCTACAAAGGCATCCCATTTCACACTTAAAATATATGAAGACTCTCCGTGATATCTCACAAGGCCTTTTTCACACGTGGTCTTTGTAGGATTTTTAGCATTGAACATATTTTCACTTAAAATATTAAACAATACCGGCGTACGCAAAGTTCTGCATGTTGAACTGCAACAATCATTATCTTCAATAAAGTATTTGTATCTTCCATTATAATCCGGTAAAACTATTCCGAATACCGCATTTGAATGGCTTGTTTTATCATTACGCGTAGTTTCCCTCAAGGAATATGATATTTCCCATGGAATCCATTGAGAGCGGTCCGTACGTTTTATCAACTTCATGTTTGACGAAATCATTACTATCGTTATGGAGCTGTCAAATATTCTATCTTTTAACTTTTCCCATATTTCATCGTTTGATAAATCAGACAAGTCATCTTCGTTGGACTCCCCCTTATATACATGATCTGTTTTTGCTAAAAGACTTTCGATGCTGTCAACGTAATCTCTAACTGTTGACGGCCGTCTTCCGCCCAGTGAGAGAACATCGGAATCAGCGTATTTGTATGAGACGAATATTTTTTTGCCCACTTCAAATCTCCTCAAAGTTGGATTCTGCGTCCTCGTCATATAACATAGTATTTTCGCACATTGCATCATAAACCATTCCGCATTTTGGAACCATTATGCTTCGGGCATCGAAATGTCCCGTAACAGCGGCGGAGATGAGACGGGTGCGGTATTCGGAGAAATAATTGATTTCATTATTCGTTAGGGAAATCAAGCGGTCAACAGTAGAGCATTGCTTGTCAAGTTGTTGAACAATATTGGCTTGCTCTACATCGTTAGATAGTTTTATAGTGGTGCGATTCAAAATAGAACGCGTAATGCTGTAGACTTTCACTCCATTGACTTCACGCTGTATTTGTGAGCGGAATAGGCTCGAATCGAAATAATAAGCGATATAGCGGTAATTCAATGATTTTCTAGAACGCGCAATGATAGTATGATAACCCGCGAATACACTGGCATGACTGTTCAGATACGTGAAATTGCCGGAACCCGCGATGTCCTCCGATGTGTCGGCGAAAATGAAGTTTCCATATTCAAGAAGCGCTTTAGGCGAAGAAGTCAAATAATCTTTGTCAACGAATTTTAGCTTATGCATCTCAGGATTGACTTCAAAACCATATTTTGAATGCACTTCTCCGTAACTAACACAAGGAACGCCTTCGTCCTTTAGGTCAGCCTTGGTTATACTCAAGCCCTTTTGCAATGAAAACAAATACCTAAACCTACTTGTCTCGCCATAAATATTTTGCATTGTTGTGTCAATATGATTTCTACGCTGATCTTGCAACAGAGCAATTTGGCAACGTTTGGCGTGGATGAGCTTGTTGATTTGGGAGACCTTCCAGTCGAGGTAGCGGACGATCTGGTCCTGCTCCTCCCTCGGCGGAATTGGAAGAAGCAAATCACCAAACACTTCAAAACGAAAGTCTGAGGAGCGTTCTCGAATGCCGCGGTATAACGCTTGAATATAACCCGCGCGCGCCATCTCCCGCAAGAGATATGCGTAATAATAGTTGTTTACATCGCCGCTCTTTGCGGTGCAGACGTTATAAACGGGCGTGCTTTTCCCGTCAGAATCCGAAACGCCGATCGCCCCCGCGAAGGCATCCATTATATGGATGACAAGATCACCAAATCGAATACCCTGATAACCGCTCCATTGTGTTGATTCGGTGAACCCCGTGATACGACGATTTTTGCGTAAAGTGACCACGCCATCCCGAAAACACGTTACAACATCATCTTGGTCGCGCACCGCTCGATTCTGTTTTACAAAAAGATTCTTGGCCCTTGTCTTGCCCCAATGCTGCGGTAAAACGGGAGCCCATGGAATATTCATGACCCCAGCACCTCCTCCAGCAGCCCTTCCGTCTCCTTTTCCAGCGC
>Ga0082212_10012385_pt1 | contig 10745 bp, 11 predicted proteins | sample TergutNt197P3_FD_71548 | JGI IMG/M metagenome (GOLD analysis project Ga0082212, IMG submission 71548) | Neocapritermes taracua P3 segment gut microbial communities from Petit-Saut dam, French Guiana - Nt197 P3 | ecosystem: Host-associated > Arthropoda: Insects > Digestive system > Gut ...
CGACTTTCGTTTCCGCCCAACCGGACAGTTCGAAATGATGGTGCAGCGGCGCCATCTTGAAAAGGCGCCGGCCGCGTCCGGACGAATCTTTGGTTAATTTATAAAATGTTGTCTGCAAAAAGCTGGAAAGCAGTATCAGAACCATCATCCCCGCGGCGACCCCGATAACGAATTCCGCCTTTAACAGCATGGCGACGGTGCCCATAAATCCGCCCAGCGCCAACGACCCGACATCGCCCATGAATATCTGTGCGGGTTTGGCGTTGAACCAAAGGAATCCCAAAACCGCGCCCAAAACCGCGCCTATGACTGGATACAGTCCACCGGCATCCGGCAGAAATATTCCGCCGGAAAAGAACCCGTAATGCGTCGCGCCGTAAAGGGCGACGGTCATAACGACCAGAACGGGCAGCATGATTTTGGACAGCATTCCGTCCAGCCCGTCGGTAATATTGGCGGCGTTCGCGCTGCCCGCTATTACGAAATATGCGAAAACAAAATAGAATATCCCAACCGGCAAAAGAACATGGAGCACCGGAATATAAACGGACAACACCATATCCGGGCTTGCCGGCATAAACCTGTCGGCCAGAAAGGCCAGCAGTACGGCGGCGGCCCCGCCCAGCGCCAGGCGCGCGCGCGGCGATATGATGGCCGCGCTGTTATCGGACGAATGTTTTTTAATTTTGCCGTAATCGTCGACGAATCCGATTGCCCCGAACAGCACAAGGGCCAAAAGGGCCACAAACGGAATCGGATTGGCGTAATCGACGAACAAAGCGGCGGATGCGAAAACCGCGCCCAGTATCAACAGTCCGCCCATGGTCGGCGTCCCCTGCTTTTCCAGATGCGTCTTTGGTCCGTCAATGCGTATCGGCTGGCCTTTTTTCTGCATTGTCCGCATTTTGTTTATGAATGCGCCACCGAATGCAATTGTAAAAATAAACGCGGCGGCCGTGCCTGCGGCAAACCCGAACCAGCCCGCGCGCGCGAAATTAAACCCAAATTCCGATAAAAACATTGAAAGCATGATTGTGTCCTTTTTTTGTATTATATCATAAATTGAAAATTATTTCCCCCTGAACGCTTTCCACCAGCCTTGCGCGCCCCCCGACAGTTTCTTCCATGTCGCGGCGGCATCCGCATAGACCTGTTTTCCAAATTCTCCGTCAATCGCCCCGCCCAGATCCTTTGTTATGTCGCCGGCTTTCTTGGCCAGATGGGCGACCAGCGCGCCGACGGCCAGAATCAGTATGAAATCGCCGGAATTTTCAATTACGGGCGCGTTCTGCAAAAACCCCGGCTGGGCGACCATGCCCAGCAGCGCCATGCCGATTCCGGCGACGATGGACAGCGCGACATAATAAATGGCGGCCCTTATGAACACCATGAACTGGCTGTGCAGTTTTAATTTGTTTCCGCCCAGCATGCCCGCCAGCATTCCGAAAAATTTGCTGAACAGCCCTTGGTCTTTCAAATTCGTGCCGCCGTCGAAACATTCGGCGACGGCGGTAAAGGGCAAAAGCATTATGACCAGGAACAGGCTGGTTATGACTCCGAACGCCTCTATGGCGAAATCCCAGATGTTTTTCACAAATATCCATACGAACGCGACGCCGGCGATGAACGTCAGCGCGCTGGACCCGAATCCTTGCCACATCCATTGCAACCCGGCCGCGACGCAAGTGTAAAAGAACCCGGAAAGGCGCGTCGGAACGCACAACAGGTCCGCGACGCTTTCCGAAGCGATAATCGCATTTTTCGCGTCCGCCATGGGATGCGCCGCCATATATTCGCGTATCGCGCCGCATGTATCGGGCAAGGATACGCCCGCCGCGCCCGTCACGGCGTTCAGTATGGTGTCGGACACGATTGTGCCCGCACGGATTATCGGGCCCGCTATCATCATGAACCAGTATACGGGGTCGCTGTTCAATATTACGAACCATACGATGATCCAAACCGCTTTAAGCGCGATTTCATAGCCAAGTTTTTTCACATCGCCGCCGCTTGTCGCGACCTGGTACGATTCCATCATGACCCAGAACGCGAACAGCACGATTAAAAGTATGCTGACAAATCCGCCCAAAGAATTGTTTATGATTTTCGCGACGGATGAAAGCGCGCCTATCGTGGCCCTTCCGATTTTTGCCTCTATCGGAACGAAATCTTTTTTCAACTGGCCGGCCGAATCCATGACGTTTGCGCGAAATTCCGCGCTGAACCGCGCCAAGTCTTCTTGCGGCAGCCGTATTACCAAATCCTTGTTCTCGGGAGTGTTCCACGCGCCGTATTCCATGATATTCACATTCGGAACGTTTGTTTGCGCAAATGCTGCTTGCGGCGCAGCCGCAAGCAAGAGCATAGAGCATAGAGCATAGAGCATAGATATGCGTCTTAATGATTTCAACAAAGATTTAATGTTTCTATTGCCCATTTTATTTCCCACAACCTGCCATCATAGCACATAATATTTTATGCTCTATGCTCTATGCTCTATGCTCTATGCTCTATGCTCTATGCTCTATGCTCTATGCTCTATGCTCTATGTAAACGCCTTTTCTATTCTGTCCAACAGTTTTTGCGGGGCCTGCAACGCGCCTTGCCCGAATTCCTTTACATATTTCCCGTATTCGAACGGGTCGCCCATGTCGGACCCGAATATGCCGTCTTTTCCGGCATCCCCAAAGAACAGCCCGTCGATTTTCTTTGCGACCGCATAATAGTATATAATGAACAGACCCATCATCATCAAAAAGAACTCCCATCCGTTTTCCATGAAATCGAACGCGCCCGGATGTTTTCTTGTAACTTCCGCTTTTTTCATTTCGAAACAGCTTTTGAAGTCGGTCTTGACGATTTCCCGCGCGCCTGCAACCTCTCTTGTCGCGACTGTCTCGCAATGACGGAACACTTCGATTACGGACATGGACGCGTCGTCCGCCTGTCCTTTGCATTCCGGCCGGTTGCCCAGAATTCCCGCCGGCAGCAGCACGGTATAACACGCGTTCGACCCCGGCGGCCCGGGATAGTATTCCGTCGCCACAAATTGAACCATGGCGTAAAAGACCATAATCTGCAAGGTTATGGCGATGACGCGCAATGCGCATTTGGCCAGCATGCCTATGGCGTTTGAAAACCCGTCGCCGACAAGTTTCCATTCGTTTTCATACGCCCATGCGGCGATAATCAGCGGCAGGAAGATGATAAGGAATACCAGCTGGAAAACGACGGTAAGGATTTTGAAAAATATATTAAGCCCCACGAACATGAAAACAAGGACCAGGCCCAGACCGGTAATCCATCCCCAAAGCCCGCCGCCAAGTCCCATCCAAGAATAATTCATCAGCGCGAATCCGCCCGACGCCCCCGCCAGGACGACCGTGTTCAGGTTTGCTATGACGCACATGAACGGCCGCATGGCGGGGCCCAGTATGTCGCCTTCTTCGGCACCTTCGCGCACGCCGCATGTGGCGGAATCCATCGTGCCCGTGGCCGCCATGGCAAGCGTGGACCCGATATACATGACTGGCGTTATGGTAACGTCGGCGACCGTCCGAACCACGCGCGTGCCGCCCGCGCCCGCAACGCCCAGTATCGCGCCGACAATCATGACGCGCAGCGCCTGCCTCCAAACCTTGTCGAACCATGATTTGAAATCGAATTTCTTTTCGGACGCGTCTTCCAGTTTCGCGGCGGCATCGTTCATTTTTTTGATTTCTTCGTAACTGTGTTTGAACAGGAATATGGCAAAGCCCAGCGATAAAAGAATCCAGATATTGCGTATCAGCGCCGTCCAGAACGTTTCGGCGGCGGCGCCGATTATGGCGAAAAGTTTTTCTATATACGCGCACAGAAAGCATCCGTTCGCGGCCGCTATGTCGCAAACCCCGTCCGGTCCGCACGCGCCTATGGCGTCCAGGAACCTGTCCAGACTGGTGTATGTCAAAGACGCGCCGCCCAGCGACATGGAAAGGTATGCGACTCCGACGCCCAATGCGGCGGCCCACAACAGGATTTTCAAGGCTGTGATGATGATTTTCGCTTTCAGCATTTACGGTTTCCTTATGGCGTCGACCAGGATTTTTCCCTGGGCGCCCACGAATTTCAAAGTGTCTTCGCCCATTTTCAGCAAGTCGCCGCCCAGCGCGTCGCCCGCGTCGGGTTTCGCCGGGTCGACCCCGAACGTCTTTGTTATCATCTCTGTGACTTTTCCGATACGGTCGGACAGGAACTGCACGACATATATCAATACTATCACGCCGGACAAAGTCATGGCGACGATATTGTCGGACGATATGTCGCCTTTGAAAATATCCCCGTTTAATACAGCGGTCGCCAGCGCCTCTCCGTCCACGGCGTCGCCCGCGAAAAACCGCGATATCAGAACCATTATTATGATATACGTTATGGTTACGGTCGCCAGCGTCACGATGGAATTTATAACGTTTTTCAACATTCCGGGCGCTATGCTCTGTCCCAATTGTTTTACCCAGCCGGCGCTTTCGGAATTCCGGAACACAAAGAACGCAAGGCCCAGCGGGAAAAAGAACGCGAACATCGACAGATTGATTATGACGTCGACAAAGTAAAAGCAGAATCTGACGAACAGCTTGAAAAATCCCCAAGTCAGCGCAAGGCCGATAAAGAACATCAGGGCGTGTTTTGCCAGCGCGCCGATGCCCGTCAGCGCGGACCACGAGAACGCGCCGTCCATTATATGCAGACCCATCGTCATCATCGCCTGGAACTGCGTGGTCGAAGTCTTGATAAGCCGGATGACTGCGTCGCGCAGTTCCGGCCTGTAAAACCCGTCGTCCTCCATGGGCGCCGGCTCGTATTCCACCAGCATGTCGACCTGTCCGGCCGTTTTGTTCAGCATGGCTTCCGAATATAAAAGCGTTATTTGGGACACCGGCTCTATAGTCAGCCTTGTCACCAGGCGCGGAAAGAACGCGCCGGTCGAAAGCATGGCAAACACCACCAAAGAATTTATCACAACGGGTTTCAAATATTTCCGGTATGTAAAATCTTTCGCGCCGTCGGACAGGTTTTTCCAAACGGAATACAGGATATAAAACGCGACGAACACGGCCAGCAAAACGATGGCAAGAATCGTCATATATCCGTACAGCGCGGCCGCGGCCGACGACACGACGCCGAACAGCCGGTCGAACATCTCGCAGCCCCAGCACCGCTGCGTGGTATTTTCGACAAAATGCGAAAGCCACAGCATGATTATTTCCCGAATATTTTCTTTGCCACGCCGAATCCCTTCGACGTCCAGTCTTTTGTTTTTTCCCACGTGGCCTTTGAATCGCCCGCGACTTTTTTATACAAATCGTTCCCCGTATCCTTGGTGTATTTTTCCAACTGTTCGCGCGTCATATTGAAAATCTGCACCATGATGAAAAGCGTCAGCACGGCGGACAGCCACGTGGTCGCGTGATTTCCGAATCCAATTCCGCCTGATGCGGCCACGGGCAGATTGCTGTGTGCCGCGCCGCCCGCGGCGTCGCTGAACACGGATTGGTTCCATCGGAACAGCGCGCTTACGACGGCGACGTTCACCGCCATTATGAACATGGACGCAATCATTGTTATGACCAGATTTTTTAACGCAGGCACCAGTTCGTCGAACGCGTTCCACGGGTCGAACCACGCGTTTTTATCGGCGGGTTTCGCGACATACATCAGAACCTTGAACGGATACAGTATCAGCGCCATTCCGAAATTGAATATCCCCTGGATGATAAGCAGCGCCATAAAGAAATTGCTGGTCACGAACGTGGTGATTAAAACCAATCCCGTGATTATGTTCAAAAATCCGTCGGGACCGCGCAGAAGCAGCGACATCAGTCCGGAAAACCCCTTGGTCAGCATCTGGAACCCCCGTTTTACCAGCGCGTTGTTGACATGCGTGATTGTCGCGACCGGCTGGACCAGGAAATCGCATCCGCGTTCCGAAATATATCCCTCCAAGACCAGCACGTCCGGGCATTTCGCGGGCGGCGCGACGCCGAACGGCGAGCGGGCTACCATGCCCTCTATGCTTTCCGTATATGTCGCGCCGAATTGCAGAAAAGGGTCGACGACGTACGTCGATATATACTGGGGCTTTACCTGCAACAGGATGACGATTGCGAATATGGCGCGCAATCCGGGCTTTAACAATTCTTCGCCCATTTTGAATCCGGAAACTTCTCCCTTGGCCAGCGCATCGTTCCCGGACAGTCCGGCAAATGCCAGCCATTCTGCCGGCAGAAACAGCCGCACCAGGTAAAGGCATATGGTGATGGCCAGCCATCCCCAGACAAGAATGTAAATGATTCCGGTGCCGTCTCCGACAAAGAATTTGTATCCCGACATTGCGACGATCATCATGGCTTCCAGAACCAGCGGCACGAACGGGGCCAGCGACAGCGCGTCGACCATGCCGTATTCCGCCAGGGCCGGCAGCGGCAAGAGCAACAACGCAAAAATAAAAAAAGCGTATTTCATGTTATTTCTGATTTCTGGTTTCTGATTTATGATTTACAATCAAAATCGGAAACAAACCATTCTTGCCCATATTATATCATAATTTCTTTACACATTATGATATAATAAAGCATGGTTTGCAGTTTCTGATTCAAGTTTTTTTAATTGAATCAGAAATCAGAAATCAGAAATCAGAACTATGAAAAAACGTTTCTATGCCCTATGCTCCATGCTCTATGCTCTGCCGTCTTTGACGGCGGTGCCGGCTGTCGCGGCGCCGGCTGTCGTCGGGCTTATCGCCACCGGCCTTGGCATTGCGGGCGTCGCCGGATTTTCCATATACCGGTCGTTTTCGCCCGTGAATATGGCGGACGCGCAAAGATTTTTTTCCAGCTGTTGGACCTGCGACGTATTCGGCGACATATTGCGGGTACTGTCGGACATGCTGCCGACCATATACGGCGCGCTGGGCGGGGTTATGTTTCCGGTTATGCTGGGCCTTGCCGCTTTGTGGATTTCATGGAATATTCTTGCCAGTTGGATAGGCGCCAAAGGCGCCCAGGTTGATGCGACGTCGGGCGGCGGCGCATGGACGCTTGCCGGAAAATCCGTCGCGCTGTTGGTAAAAATTACGTTTGTGTCCGCGCTGTTTTTTACTCCGCTGCCGCGCATTATAACGACGGCGTTTGTCGAACCTGTGTTTAATACAGGCCTGTCGCTGTCGCGCGGGGCGACGCGGGAATTTGCGGGCGGTGAAAATCTTTATGCGTTCGAGGCATGCCTGGTCGCAACAGCGATTGAAATGGATTCGCATAACGCGGGGCGCGGGGCGTTTTCGCCGAAATTCCGGCACAGCCTTACCTGCCAGCTGGGGGGAATACACCAGATGACGGGTGTTGGCATGGCGGTCGGCTGGACCATGCTGAACGCGTCGTTCCAGGGCAAGTACATGCACAAATTCATATTCGGTCTGCCGATATTTCCGCATGTCGGCATGTTTGTCGCCGGCGCGATAATAATGTTTATGTTTCTTATGGGGCTGATACCTATTCCGCTGTATTTTTTGGAAACGCTTGTGCGTCTTTCGCTGAACCTTGCCATGTTTCCGCTGTTTTTGCTGGGCTGGACGTTCGAAGGCTGGAAAATAATGCCCGACGGCACCAGAAATATAAGGGAAACGATTGACGATTTGATAAGGGACGTTGTCGGAATCGCGGCTGTTTTGGTGTTTGTCGTGTTTGCGATAATGTTTCTGGACGCGGTTATCGGCGGTATGGACGGCGGCCGCTTGGCCGCAGCTTTGGCGGATGAAAAAAATGGTTCCGATTATCTTATCGACGGCCTTTTCTTGAATAACGACAGCATGGTCACGGTGATGCTGTCGGGAATTTTCATTGCGTTCTTTATGACTTCGATTCCGGCCATAGTCAAATCGCTGTTCGCCAAGATAAGTATTCCGGACAAATATTACGAAACGGCGAAAAAGGACGCGGCGGCATACTGGGACCGCGCGAAAAAATTGTATGCGGGACTTAAAAAGTAGTTGTTCATTGAAAACCAAAATTATGATATAATACCCTTTGATGAAGACAGAATCGCACATATCCCCAGTACTTTATTACAGCAGCAAACGCACGCGGGGCGATTCGCTTTACGCATGCGCGCGCCGGGAAATATTTGACCGCACGGGGGTCATGCCGCGCGTGATTCATGCAGAGCCGGACATAGCCGATTTTTTCAAAAATCATCCGGATTCCGAACTTTATATCCCGGTGTTTGTGGAATCCAGCGGCTGGTGGGGCGGCTTGCTTGGCAGCGAAGATATAAAAGTTATTGAAAAAATCATACTGTCCGCGGAATGCCAGCTGATGGTTGTGCGCAAATCGCCTTTGCGGGCCGCGCCGGCGGCACAGCTGTTTACGGCGGAAATCCACCCGGCCAGCCAGTTTTTCAAAAAGATGAATTCCGGGGTGGCGCTGTCTTTGGACATGCTTGCGACGGATGCGGGAACGATTTTGGGCCTTTTTTCGGGCAAAAATAAAAAGAAATTCATATCCCTGGTCGAGAGTACCGGGAATTCGTATCTGGGCTGTATCGGCGGCTATTAATCCCTTGATTTTTGAATATGCCCGTGTATAATTGCGCAGCTATCAGCGGCTCGGTCCCATCGTCTAGCGGTCAGGACACCAGATTCTCATTCTGGCGACACGGGTTCGAATCCGAGTATGTGAAATCGAGCGAAGCGAAGATTGAACAACTAGGAGGATACGCGCAGGCGAAGCCCAGCGAATCCCGTTGGGACAATCCGATTTTGCCCGAGCGGTAGCGAGGTTGCAAAAGCGAGATTTATATTTTATAATGGGTCCCACTGGTCCCATCGTCTAGCGGTCAGGACACCAGATTCTCATTCTGGCGACACGGGTTCGATTCCCGTTGGGACTGCCATTGGGCCATCGTCTAACGGTAGGACAAGAGATTTTGGTTCTCTTTATCGCGGTTCGAATCCGTGTGGCCCAACCAAATAAAAAAGGCAAAAAAATGAAGAAAAACATTCATCCGGCGTATCACGAAATCAACGTGACGATGACCGACGGCAAGACCGTGAAAATGTATTCGTCCGTGAAAAAGGACCAGGTTTTGTCCATCGACAACCTGAATCATACGGCATGGACCGGCCAGAAACAGGCCGTGGACAAAGGCCAACAGGCGGACAAATTCAAAAAGAAATTCGACGGATTCAAATTTTAATCCCGTCCCCTTGTGGGATGGGCTGTGCCTGCCCCCTTGCGGGGCGGGAAAGCCGCAACTTGGTAAGCGTGAAACGCGAACCTAGTGAGGCTTGGGTGGGGGTTATGGAAAACTTACTCAAAGGCTCTTCGGAATTAAATCAAATGTTTGCGGCACTTATCCGAACCGCGACCGGATTGCGCCGCGATTTCGGCGAAGTCGAACAGTTGCAACAATCGCTGTCCGGCGCGCGGGATTTTGTCGCAAAGGCCCAGCAAAGAATCGAACAAATGATTCTGTCCGATTTGCAATTGGTGCGACCGGCTGCGGGCGTTTTGACGCCGAACGTATCGACGGACGGCGACGGTATTTCCGAATTTGTTCTGGCCCTTTCCGGGGCGGAAAATTTCATTCGCGGGAACGAACATTTCGCCATCAGCCTTGCATTGCGCGTAAATGGAGAAACCCGCGCGGCCCTGATATACGCGCCGATTGACGATAAATTATTCTATGCCGAAAAAGATTCCGGAACATATATTTACAGCGCGTTCCATTCCACCAAAATGCGCGTGTCGAAATTGTCCAATCCGTCGGATTTGACGATTGGATATTCGGCTCTCGGCTCTCGGCTCTCGGCTCTCGGCACCGCCCGCATCACTGGCTGTCCCGCATTGGATTTGGCGTCGGTTGCGACGGGTAAATTCGACGCGTTTGTATCGGAACCGATTGATTACGCGGAATTGGCGGCGGGGGAATTGATGGTGACGGAATCCGGCGGAAAAATCTGGGAACACGACGGCCAGCTGTTTGTGACGAACGGGATTGTTGATTTATAGGGGATAAAATGCGTAAATCCATATATGAAAAAAATGGTTACGTATATATTCTTTTCAACAAAAGAAACGGGGCGCTATACACAGGCGTGACCAGCGATCTGGAAAACAGAATCATAGAGCATAAGCATAAAAAATACGGCAACAGTCATACAAAGAAATATGACATAGACAGACTGGGCTATTACGAACAATACGCCATGGTCAGCGACGCCATAGAACGCGAAAAGCAAATCAAAGGCGGTTCGCGTGACGATAAAATCAAATTAATCGAATCCATGAACCCAGGCTGGGAAGACTTGTATGAAAAATACGCCCTGCCGGTTATTACATAGCCGTCATTGCGAGGAGACCATCACGGCATTAAACTATACCTAACTCGTCATTGCGAGGAGCGTTTGTCATACAAGCGCATTTATATATAGCCGTCATTGCGAGGAGCGCGAGTCCGGCGTGAAACGCCGGCGACCGCGACGCGGCAATCCAGTGATTTGCCGCGCCAGCTTTGCTGGCGCACTCTATAATCATCATTGCGGGAAAGTCATCATAGTGTCAAATTACACCCATCCTGTCATTGCGAGGAGTGTTTGTCTGGCACGAAGTGTCTGCAAACACGACGCGGCAATCCAGTGATTTGCCGCGCCAGCCTTGCTGGCGCACTCTATAATCATCATTGCGGGAAAGTCATCATAGCGTCAAATTACA
>Ga0082212_10012386_pt1 | contig 10745 bp, 10 predicted proteins | sample TergutNt197P3_FD_71548 | JGI IMG/M metagenome (GOLD analysis project Ga0082212, IMG submission 71548) | Neocapritermes taracua P3 segment gut microbial communities from Petit-Saut dam, French Guiana - Nt197 P3 | ecosystem: Host-associated > Arthropoda: Insects > Digestive system > Gut ...
GCCGATGTAATGTATAACTATACCCCTGATATCGCCCAGCAGGATACCCGGCCTCGAAAACTCATTGATTGGCAGAAACTCCTGATCCACCCAATCAAGGCTGTCCAGCTCATCCTGGATATCGCTTTGTGAAACAGGCGAGTCTGCACCCCTTTGCGACCTGCGCGACCCATCGCCCCCGCCGGAAGACGGGTTTCTGCCGTAGGCTATCGTCCATATGGCAGCGCACATGACAACTAACGCGACAATGGCGGCGACAATCAATCCTGCTTGCTTCCGGGTCAGTCCTGCCAACCCGCCCCGGGGGGCTTCAGGCTCCCGCGCTTCTCCTTGCCCCTGCAACGGCTCCGGAATTTGATCCGGCCCGTATTCCGGCGCATACTCCGGATCTGGCGTGCAATCCGGCGCATACTCAGAATCTGGCGTGCAATCCGGCGCATACTCCGTACCCGCCACATGTTCCGGTACTTGCCTCTGCTCCGGTACGGTTCCGACCCCCTCAGGCCCTGCTTCCGCTTCCGTCTCCTTCTCTGTAACCATCATTTCAACTCCACTACACTCTTGGCAAGCAACTCCACGGGGTGGTACGACAATTTCGACGCGCGCAGCCCGTCAACCCCGTCGTCCTCCTCCCGATTGATATACGCTATCCCTTCCGCCGCGAAACTCCTTGCAAACTGGTTCATCAACATAGGATATGACCCATGAAATGAAACGTCAGCCTTCTCGACATGTATATAGAGCGTATCCCCGGACCTCTCCCCGATTGAAACGCCAACGACCACTTCCCCTACAAGCAGAACGCCGCAGACCAAGCCGTAATACTCCAGATTGTGCAAGGCTTCCAGCGCTTTCCTGTTACCCTCTATATACGCGGGCGAATCCTTGAAGGACTCCCGGGCATACTCTTCGATGAAAGCCCCGGCGGCGGGTAAGCCCGTAGCTGTAACGCTCTCAAACGACCATCCGGGATGCTCCTTGACAAAGCGGTTGATATGGTTCCGCTGACCTGCATACCTCCTGCCCGACAGATTGATCAGATCCCCGCTCAGATAAAGATAATCCGACCATGCCCTGTCCGTGCGGACTTCCGAACCCGGGAATATCTTCAGAATGCCCTCCAGGACAACCTCCGAGACTGAACACAGCCTCGGTCTCATACCATTGTCGGAGCAGTACCCAAGTATCCTGTCATACGACCCCCTGTTTGCAGCCTTTCCCCGGGGCGGCGCGAACGCAGGTTCGGGGTACGCCACCTTGAGATAGAGCACCCCGTTTTCGACCGCATATTCAGTATCATGATAGTCACGCCACAGAAAGGTTCCCCCACGCGTGCAGTCGCATATGCGACATTCGTTTTCAATAAAATACGGTCTTAATTCATCCAGACTGCCAAATGTCAGTTTCTTAAACTCCAGAGTCATTTTCTCCAACTTATCAAATCCCTGTTCTTAATAAAGTATTCGATTCCGGATACAAGAGTCGTCGCAGTAATCAACGCAAGGCAGCCAATCAGCATCCACGGCTTTAGCTCGAGGAACATGGCTGTCAGGCAAACCATAGTCACTACCGTCTTGATCTTCCCAAGCAACCCTGCCGCAATTACGCGCCCGGCTTCAACGGCGACGAGACGGAGCCCTGTGACAAGAAACTCGCGCATGGTAACGATCAGCGCCACCCATGCGGGCATTAGACCCTGCTCGACGAACCAGAGCATAGCGGCCAGGACAAGGAGCTTGTCGGCCAGCGGATCCAGAAATTTCCCGAAAACAGTGACCTGCCCCCTGTTACGGGCTATCTGCCCGTCTGCGATATCAGTGACTCCTGCAAGTATGAAGACCCCCATCGCAACATATCTGTTATATGGAAAGTCTATATACAGCAACGCCAGGAACACAGGTATCAGCGCGATTCTTAAGATCGTCAGCTTGTTCGCGGTATTCAAATCAGATTATCTCCCCTACAGGTTCATTGTCGATTGTCCCCGTGATGCGTACCCGTACGAAATCTCCTATGGCCGGACCTTTACCCGTTATCAGTACGCGTCCGTCTATGTCGGGGGATTCGGCATAACTGCGGCCGTAGTTGTATCCCCCGATTTCGCTTTCGCCTTCTACAAGCACCTCAATCTCGCTCCCGATCCGGCTTGTCGTGAACTCATCCATGATCTGCGATTGGATGCCCTCTATAAGCTCCTTGCGTCTCTCCGCTGTTTCCCGCCCGGGATACGGCATCTGCGCGGCCGGCGTCCCTTCCTCGGGGGAGTATGCGAACACCCCGGCGCGTTCGATTCCGGCCTCCCTCAGGAAACCGGACAGCTCCTCAAACTCCTCATCACCCTCGCCCGGCAACCCTGTTATTATACTCGTCCTTATGACTACCCCCGGTATGCGTTCCCTTATATCCTTGAAAAGCGCCCTAATCTCCGCACTGCCGCCCCGGCGGTTCATCCTCCTGAGCACATTATCGCTAATGTGCTGAATCGGGACGTCCATGTACTTAACAATTTTATCACTATTCGCGATTACGTCAATCAGCTTATCGTTGATTTTTCCGGGGTAGAGGTAGTGCAATCGGATCCATCTTATCTTTTCGATCCCGGATAAGTTATCTAAAAGCTCGACCAGCCTGCTTTCACCATACATATCTTGTCCGAACCCAGTCAGATCCTGCGCAATCAATATAAGCTCGCGTACACCTTTATCCGCCAGTTGTACCGCTTCCCCTACGACGTTTTCAATCCGTCTGCTCCTGAACCTCCCCCTGATGCCCGGGATCGCGCAGTAAGCGCATCTATTATCGCACCCCTCCGCAACTTTCAGGTATGCCCATGACACAGGTGTAGTAATCACCCGTCCTGTTTCACTGACCGGTGAATTTATATCCCCGTACCTTTCTAGTGGTCTTAGTGAACCTTTTATCGGTTCTATTACACTTATTATTTCGTCATAGCTGCCTGTGCCAAGTACAGCATCTATCTCAGGCATCTCTGCCAGGATTTCCTCTTTGTACCTTTGCGGGAGACATCCTGTCACAATGATTCTTCCAATCCTCCCCGCCTTCTTTGCTTCCCCGAGCTCCAGTATCGCTTCAATAGATTCCATCTTCGCGCTTTCAATGAAAGCGCATGTATTAACGATAACGGCTTCAGCCCCGCCTGTGTCTTTTGTCAGACTATAACCTGCCTCACTTAGCAGAAACATCATTTGCTCTGTGTTAACAGTATTTTTCTCGCACCCCAGAGACACTATTGCTATATTTTGACTTCGCGCCCGCATCTATCGTACTCCCGACGTTGTTATATGTTCTAATGATCTGCAGCAAAACACCCAAAACATGTCAATTCCCATTTTATGTAGTCAGTTGAATCTATCTTGCGTATCCTGGTTCAGCGCCTGAAGCAAGTGAACTCGTGATGTGTCCTCTCCGCATGTGTCCGCTCGGGTACTCTTAGGTACTGTAAGTTCAACTGTCTGCCTATTGCTCACCTTCAGCCTCTTCCAGGCACTCAAGATATCTGCTAATAGCGGCGCGCGCTTCGTCATAACTGAAGCCTCTTCGTTGCAGGTTCGCTTCTACACGACGTAAATCGCCCTTTTCCACGCTGCCGTTCAACTTCTTTCCTATGAACTCAACTGCGACTTCTTCCGCCCCGGATGAATCCGCTGCAGCGGGTACGTCGTCCCACATTTCCCTCGGAATCCCCCGCCTGAACAGTTCATCGCGCACCCTTGCGGCGCCGTAACCCTTTGCCGTATAGTGCCTGCCAATCATCGAGGCATACTCCGCGTCGTTTATCGCACCGGCCCCCTCAAGCCAGCCGGCGGCGGCTTCCGCAGCTTCCTCCGTCTCGCCTTTGCCTATAAGCCGCCGTATTATCTCACTTTTCGACATATAGCGATCCCCCAGGATCCTGACCGCCCTCTTCTTTGCAGCTTCCGTCGCCCTGTCTTCGACTTGGTTTGACCATTCCGTACTTTCCTGTGATTCCTTACTATCCTTATCCATCAAAATCATCCGCGTCTATATCGACAGCGCGCCCTGCCGCCCTTGCCGCAGCCTTTTCCTGCGGCGACATCAGCTTGTTGAAATCCCTGCGAATCTGCGCTTCGAGATCGTCCGAGACGTCGGGATTCTCCTTGAGGTACTCCTTTGCGTTGTCCCTGCCCTGAAAACGCATCTCACCAATCGTGTACCATGAACCGCCCTTTTCGATAATGTCAAGTTTGACGCCCAAATCAATAAGCTCGCCATACTTTGAGATTCCCTCGCCAAACATGATATCAAACTCCGCTTCGCGGAAAGGTGGCGCGACCTTGTTCTTGACGACCTTCGCCCTCGTTCGGTTCCCGACGTGCTCGGCGCCTACCTTGATATACTCCGAACGCCGCACATCGATCCGGACGCTTGAGAAGTACTTTAGCGCCCGGCCGCCCGGAGTCGTCTCCGGGTTGCCATAAGTCACCCCGATTTTCTCGCGCAACTGATTTATGAATATAACTATGCAGTTGGTCTTCGATATTGAGCCTGCCAGTTTTCTCAAAGCCTGGGACATCAGCCTCGCCACGACGCCTACGCTGGCGTCCCCGATCTCGCCCTCGACCTCGCTGCGCGGGACCAGCGCCGCGACCGAGTCGACGACTACGACGTCCACAGCGCCCGAGCGCACCAGCAACTCAGTGATCGCCAAAGCATCGTCGCCCATATCCGGCTGCGAGATGAGCAGGTTGTCTATATCGACGCCCAGCGCGCGGGCGTATGCAGGTTCAAGCGCGTGTTCCGCGTCAATAAAAGCAGCCTCCCCACCGGCCTTTTGCGCTTCCGCTATTATATGCAGCGCAAGAGTAGTCTTCCCCGAGGACTCGGGCCCGAATATCTCGACGATCCTCCCCTTTGGGATACCGCCGATACCGAGCGCGAAGTCTAGCGAGATCGATCCTGTTGAGGTTGCGTCCACGCTGTCAGTCTGCCTGTCCCCGAGCCGCATGATCGACCCTTTGCCATGGTTCTTCTCGATTTGCGCGAGGGCTGTCTCAAGAGCCTTTTTCTTATCCTCCGCTACCGCTGCGGGAACATACTTCTTCTTTTCAGCCATAATATCGATCCTCCATTCGAAATATGTTACGCCGTCCCTATGACGACGCGCTCAATGCCAAGAGTGTCCGTAAATGTCCTCAAATCGCGCAAACCACCATCCCGCATAATCTCCCGCAGCATAGGCGCCTGCCCGGCGCCGCACTCCAGCGAAAGAAACCCGTCTTGCTTTAACAGCATAGTCCAGTTTGTCACGATTGCACGGAAAAAGTAGAGCCCGTCAGGCCCCCCGTCGAGCGAAAGGACAGGTTCATAGTCCCGCACTGACGGGTCGAGCGCAATCAGATCGGCCGTCGGGATATACGGGGGGTTGCTCACTATCGCGTCGAATGAGCCAAGCAAGGCGGGCGGCTGATCCAGCACATCCGCTTCAATCGCGGTCATGTTTCGGCTGAGGTTGTTGCGGAGCATATTTGCGCGGCATACCGCGAGCGCCTTATCCGAGCTATCTGCAAGCACGATGCGGCAGCTTGGCACATTGGCGGCCACTGCGAGTCCGACGCAGCCGCTCCCTGCGCACAAGTCGAGTATACGCGTCTGCCTGCCGAGTTGCCTCAAAAGCTTGATCGTCTCCGCAGCGAGCACTTCCGTATCCGTCCGGGGAATCAGGACCGAATCGTTGACGATTACCGGCAAGCTGAAGAACTCCCACTCCCCGACGATATACGCTACAGGCTCTCCCGCGAGCCTGCGGTCGATCATTTCATCCGCCGCCCGCGAAATCGCGCTGTCCGGCACGAAAAGCCTGCTTGACCGCAATAAATCCTCGCGCGTCCTCCCGGAGGCGTGCGCTACGATCAGCCTTGCCTCTAAATCAAAGGCTTCGACGCCCGCCCCGCGCAGCTTCCGCCGGGCGCGGAGAAAGATATCGTTGTAGGTATCCATTCGACCTCACCACTTCGCTTCGTTTGAATCCTCCGGCATGACCAGCTTCAGCGCCTCGATCGCAGTCTCCAGCATTTCATCGTCCGGCTCCCGGGTCGTCAGCCTTTGCAATGCTTTCCCCGGCGCCGATACAATCCTCGTCACTATATTGTCATACCTGCCCGCCAGCTTGATAATCTCGTAGCTTATCGCGACTACGACCGGGAGCAGCAGGATCCTCAGACCTATGCGTACCCATGTGTTATCCCAGGTCGTGAATGAGAAGACCAGGATGCTGACGAACATCACGATGAACAGGAAACTCGTCCCGCAGCGCGGGTGCAGCGCGGACTGCTGTCTGGCATTCTCGACAGTCAACGGAAGCCCCTTCTCGTAGCAGAAAATCGTTTTGTGCTCCGCGCCATGGTAGGCCCATACCCGTTTTATCTCCTTCATCAGCGTCGCCAACCACATATATGAAATAAATATGGCAATCCGGATCGCCCCCTCAATCAGGTTCCTCAAAATCCTCTGCTTGACGACAGCGGAAAGGAGTCCCGCAAGGAACGTCGGGAGGATGAAGAACAGCCCTATCGAAAGCGCTGCGCCAATAACTACCGCGACGATCATTATGACTTTCTGCGCTTTATCGCCGCCCAGTTTTCTCTCGACCCACATATCGAATTTCGACTCCGCCTCCTGCTCCTCCTCCGGTATGCACTCCGCCGAGAATGTGGTCGCGCGCACGCCGACGATCAGCGAGTTGATGAAGTTGACCACACCCCTTATGAACACAAACCCGACAATCGGGTACCTCTCTTTGAGCAGCTTTATTTCCTCAACCTTCGTGACGAACCCATCCTTGGTCCTGACCACTATCGCCTGCTTCCTGGGGCCGCGCATCATCACGCCTTCAATCAGGGCCTGCCCGCCTATCGATGTACGATATTCCTTACTATCCTTACCGCCTGTCATATAACACAGCTAACCTTTCAATTAGTATTTCTTTTATAGCTAATCAACCGAGTTGCCTACGGGCAGGAAAACCATTACGAGGAACCCCCCGCCCTCCGGGTTCATGAGCTCCATACTCCCGCCGTGGTACTTAATTATCTCTTCGCAGACGGCCAAACCGATACCGCTACCGCGCTCCTTTGAGTTGCTGCCCTTGTAAAACTTCATCTTGAGATTCTCAATCTCGTCTTCCGGGGCGCCCGGGCCGAAATCGCGTATGCAAATCCGCACCTTATCCCCAAACATCCGGATCGATATCTCTATCCTCTTCCCGTCACGGCCGTATTTCACCGCATTGTCAAAGATGTTCAGGAACACCTGTTTCAGCCTGTTCGGATCCCCGGGTATCAGCGGCGCTTCATCCATATGCGACTCATAATCTATTTCAAGCTCGTCCTGGTGCAGCAGCTCGCGGAATGTGAAGATTGCGTCCTCCAACTCCGCTGTTATATCTATCATTTCGATGTTGAGCGTAAACCGCCCGTCTTCCATCCTGGTGAACTCCAGGAGCTCCTCGACCATTTTCGTAAGCCGCCTTGCTTCCTTCAGCATAATCTCGATACCGCGTTTCGACTCGCTATCAAGCTGGTCGCTGTAAATAAGCGTCTCCCCCCACCCCGTTATTGCAGTCAGCGGGGTCCGGAGCTCGTGTGATATCGAAGAAATGAACTCAGTTTGGATTTTTTCCGTCTGCGCAATCTTCAGCGACATTTCGTTTATCGAGCTGACCATCTCGCCGATATCGTCGCGGTAGCTGTTTGATATCTGTACCCCGTAACTGCCCTCGGCTATCCGCTTTGATACCTTTGTGATCTCGCTGACCGGAGTGACCACCGAGCGGATGAAAACCATGTTCAGGAAGAATACGACCAGCAGGACAATCGCGCCGATGCCGATTACGCCTAGAATATTAAGGAAAACCTGCCTGTCGACCTGCCTCAGGCTCGTCACGTAGCGCATCACCCCTATGACCTCGCCATCCGCGTAAATCATCGGCGCCGACGCGGCCATAACGCGCTCGCCGGTCGCAGCGCGCCTGCCAACCCACGATGAGATCTGACGCGTCTCGATAGCTTCCGACACATCCGGCGTGCCCGGGGCCATACCCTGCGTAATGGTGAACGATGAAACCATTATACTTCCGTCCGTGTTGAGAAACTGCAGTTCCAGCTTGTCGCTCTCCTTAAAAGTCTCCGTGTAAAGGAAAGCGCTGTTATAGTAGTCTGCATATGACTTTCCAACATAGTTTGCGAAGAAGTCCGTTGCTGTCTTGGCCTTCGCCTCCAAACCGGTACGCATCGTCGAGTAGTAATAATTATATGTTATGACCGAAAACAGGCATGTCGCCACTATAACCGCCATGAGCACAACGAGCATCGTGCCCCTGAGCCAGCGATGCCGCAAACTCCTTGCAAATCCACCAAAAACACCTTTCACATTCTAGGCTCCTCGTAATATGTTCATCAGAACAGTTAATAGGTATTCGCGACCGCCTAAAGCCCCCACTTGTATCCATAGCCCCATACAGTTGTGATATATGTCGGGTTCGTAGGATCGTCTTCAATCTTAATTCTCAACCTTCGGATATTGACGTCCGCAATTTTCAGCTCGCCGTAGTAATCGCGCCCCCATACAGTGTTGATTATATCTTCACGGGAAAGGGCCTTCCCCGTATTATCCATAAAGAGCTTCATAATCGAGTATTCGACCTGGGTCAGCTTTATGCGGACATTGCTTTTCTCAAGCGTCCTGTTGCGGGTATTCAGGCGGAACGGCCCCTGCACTATCTCGCCCGAATCGGCTTGATCCGCCGCCCCGGTCCTCCTGAAAAGCGCGTCGACCCTAGCCACCAGCTCGGCGGGCGAGAAAGGCTTGGTAATATAGTCATCGGCGCCGGTCATAAGGCCGGTCACTTTATCCATTTCCTGCGTCCGTGCCGTTAGCATTATTATTCCAACCTGCGAGTCCGCCGCGCGCAGTTTCCGGCAGACCTCGAAGCCATCGGTATCCGGTAGCATGATGTCGAGTATCGCGACCTTGATGTCGGGGTGCAGCCTCAACTGCTCAAAGGCCTCGGCCCCGGTCCCTGCCTCTATCACATCATAACCGGCGCGGCTCATGTTGATTACCACAAAGCTGCGAATACTGGTTTCATCCTCAAGCACAAGTATCTTTTTCATACAAAACCTCTACTTCTGTTACAGTTCCCGGGTAGCCGGGAACTGTATCCTCAAACCTCAACCCATCCCTTCAAGCCACTCGGAGTGGATCAGCATGAAATTCCCCATTATCAGCGTCTCATTAAACGTAAGACCAAAACTGTCAGGTTCCGTCAGCAGCTCAAAGGCAAAGACGGACGCTCCGTCCGACATGATTCTCACCCTCCTGCCACTCGTGGCGCGCTCTTCCCTCGTCTCCCCGAAGATCTTATGTATCGCCAGAAAGTCCTCGTATGGGCCATCCTCTGCCGCTATGTAAGAGAAAACAACGGTCCTTTCACCGGAGACAATGTCCTCCCTGCGGATGGACACCTTCCCGCGCCAGTCAAATGGCATGATCAGGAACCACTCGTCGAAGTTATTATGGTACGTCGTCAGCGCCAGGCTGCTGTGCCCAAGGCTGTTATACGCATACCAGTCGATTGCGTAATACGGGGTCTCTGACTGCGCGCGAAGCCGCCTCGGCATCGGGACCTTAACAATCCCGTCCTTATTCACGTCAGAACTGCCAATGAGCGTTCTGACAGTTTCCTCACTGATCCCGCTGGAGCTTTTTGCCGAAATGTTCTCAAAACCCCCGTCATGGAATACGCAGATGTCCGTCACCAGCACACCGTCGTCGAACCTCCCTGTGCTATCGACGAACAGCGCGGGGGCGCCATCAATAAGCTTGCCTGTCAAAACGCGCGATATCGCCTCGATACCATATGAAAGCCTGGCGTCATAACTGACGACCTCCCCGTCCGGCATCAGCGAGAACATTTCCGCCATAGCCACGGACTCCGGCGTAGGCAGGCGCAGGACGATAACCGATGGATTACCGTTCCCAAGTAAATCGAACACCGAAATCTCCGTAAAGTCCCTTTCGGCCAACAAGACACTGTGGAAGTCTTTGATAGAGAAAATAGTCATATGCTTGAGCGCCGCGCCCATCTGCCAACCGACAATCAGTTCGACGATCCCGTCGCCATCCATATCCGCGTACCTGACGCTCTCGAAACCCGACCCGACGCCTTCAATGACCTCTGTCACCGAATAGTCCCCATCAATATACTCGAAAATATAAATCATCAGCTTACTATCCCCAAGCTGAGAAAAAAAAGCGACGACCTCACTAACCCCGTCCCCATTGAGATCTTTGAACTGGACCGCCTGCCTGTTGGGCCCGCCGGCCGGGGCGGCAAACTCCGCGCCAAGATCCAAAACCGAGTTGATTTGCCTTTGCAGTCTCAGGTACTCCTCCGAGGCAATAGGGAGGCTGTACAGATCGTCGGCCGCTATCCTCATGCATCCGGAAAGCGCGACGGCGGTGAGCGCTGCAATCATCGATATAAGAAATGCTTTTACACCCGGCTTCAACCACATAACCTCCGATTAACAGCAGCGGTAACCTTGACTCCCATGATACCACAAATGTTGCTTTCCCGCTAGTATAATCTTGATAATTCAACTATAATAGGAAAAAAGGTAACAGTTCAGGGGCAGCTGGGATTTGACTCTGTCTTGCGTGACTAACTCAGCTTAGCCGCCCTCAATGCTGGACCAATGTTCTAT
>Ga0082212_10012387_pt1 | contig 10745 bp, 10 predicted proteins | sample TergutNt197P3_FD_71548 | JGI IMG/M metagenome (GOLD analysis project Ga0082212, IMG submission 71548) | Neocapritermes taracua P3 segment gut microbial communities from Petit-Saut dam, French Guiana - Nt197 P3 | ecosystem: Host-associated > Arthropoda: Insects > Digestive system > Gut ...
TCTGGGACTACAAATGACTTTTTGAAACCCCTGAATTTGTATCATTATGTATATAAATCATATACGTCTCCGCCAAATCGGCCTTGAGGCAAGTTTTGAGGGAAAATGTGGCAAGTTGGGTTAAGATTTATCCACATTTTTTACACCCCACCCGTAGGGATGACATCAGCAAAGATGCACAGAGTCAAAATACTCTGCCACGATCGCCGCCTTCCGTTTTCCCACTGCCTTTTCCAATTCGTCTATCGGCGCCGTCTGTATTTGCGCCACTGATTTGAACTCCCGCAACAGTTTTCCGATGGTTTTTGTACCGACGCCTGCGATATTTTGCAATTCAGTGGCAATCATCGCCTGCGATCGTTTGTCGCGGTGGAACGTGATACCAAAACGGTGCGCTTCATCGCGCATATACTGTATCAGTTTGAGACTTTCCGAACGTTTATCAAGATAAAGCGGCGTCGAATCGCCCGGAAAATAAATCTCTTCCAATCGCTTGGCAATGCCTATAACGGCAATTTTCCCGTGCAGTCCAAGTCGTTCAAGACTGTTGAGCGCCGAACTTAACTGCCCCTTGCCGCCGTCGATGATGATCAGTTGAGGCAACGATTGTTCCTCGTCGAGCAAACGACGGTAACGGCGGAATACCACTTCCTCCATGGATGCGAAATCGTTGGGGCCTTCCACTGTTTTGATATTGAAGCGACGGTAATCCTTTTTGCTGGGGCTGGCGTTCCTGAACACGACACAGGCCGCTACGGGGTTAGTTCCCTGTGTGTTTGAGTTGTCGAAACATTCGATATGAACGGGCAATTCGCTCAGGTGCAGGTCATTTTTCAGAGTTTCCATGATACGGTTTTTATACCGGTCGGGATCGGTTTCTTCAATCTGCTTTTTTTTCTCCTGCCGGAAGAACTTGGCGTTGCGTTGCGACAACGCCAGAAGTTTCTTCTTGTCGCCCTGTACGGGAGTCGTATAGACGACGCCCTGCAGCGGAACGTCAGGTTCAAACGGCACAATGATTTCGTGCGACCGGCTCATAAAACGTTCGCGTATATTGGTGATGGCATATCCGAGCAACTCGGCCGGCTGTTCGTCCAATTGTTTGGTCAGTTCGGTGGTGTGCGCCTGTATGACTGCGCCGTCGATGATTCGCAAATAATTGATATATGCGCTGTGCAGGTCTTCCTCGTATGAAAACACATCCACGTTGTTAATTGATGGATTGACAATTGCCGATTTGCAGCGAAACTTTTCGACTATGGCAATCTTGTTTTTGACCGCTTCCGCATCCTCGAAACGATAAACATCGGCGTATTCGCTCATCAGCGTTTTCAGGTGCTGCATCACAGCCGAGATGTTTCCTTTCAGAATATCGCGGATTTGTACAACCGACTCATTATATTGATCCTTAGTTTGAAGCCCTTCGCAGGGGCCTTTGCAATTACCGAGATGATATTCGAGGCAAACTTTGAATTTGTTTCGGGCGATATTTTCCTGAGTGAGTTTCAGGGCGCAGGTGCGCAACGGGTAAACCTGTTTGATGAGTTCGAGCAACATACGCGTTATCCCTGCCGAGGTAAACGGGCCGAAATACTGGGACCCGTTTTGTACCGGATTACGCATGAGGTATACGCGCGGAAAATCTTCATTTCTGATCACCACCCACGGGAATGATTTGTCGTCTTTGAGTTGTATGTTGTAACGCGGCAAAAGTTTCTTGATCAGGTTGTTTTCGAGCAGCAGCGCATCGCTTTCGGTATCTACTACAATGACCTTCAGATCGGATATTTTGCTGATCATCACGGCTATTTTGACATTGTCGGGCGTTTTGTTGAAGTACGACGAAACCCGTTTTTTCAGGCTTTTGGCCTTACCAACATAAAAAATCGTTCCCTCGTCGTCGATGAACTGATACACGCCCGGACTGTCGGGCAGGTTGCTGATGGTATGTTGGAGCGATTCGTTCAAAAGTCTTCTTTTTTGCAGCAAAAGTACAAATTATTCAATCGTTCCGTTTCTTTTGAAAAGTCCAACTCTGGCATTTGCTGTGTCAGCGCCGATATTTTTTCGAGACAGGCGGCGGCAAATTTCCGCGATTCGGACGTGTGATGTATGGGGCGGTGCGTAGCCGCCTGTACGACGTCTTCAACGGCTTTCATGATTTGCAGCGTATTTTCCGTCATGTAACTTTCGCAAAAGCGTTTCCAGATGTAATTGATGGCTACCGTATCCGGATGCGTCATGTCCTCATCATAAAAGCGATAATCGCGCAACTCATCCAAAATAATCTCATAAGCCGGAAAATAAAAGGTATTCTCTGTTTCGCCGTTCAAACGCTCGACAGCCAGCAACAGCGTCGATTTGCTCAGTTGATTCTCATGTGCGCCGTCGCGCAGATGACGTATCGGGCTTACCGTGAAAACGACTTTTATGGCAGGGTTGAAGTGTCGCAACATGGCAATGGCTTCTTTCCAGATAGCATATATTTCGTCCACACTGAAGCGGATACGCTCGAAATCCGAAGCCGGGAATTTATGACAATTGGAAACGACGCGTCCGCTACTTTTCAAACGATAAGCCCAGGCGGTACCGAAAGTTATAAAAAGCCATTCCGCACGGGTTAATTGATGGCGAGCCTGTTCCAATCCGGCATTGATATGCTGCAAACACACGGAAGCGTCGGGATGCGAAAAACGCCCGTGATGATCAAAACTGCACCACAATTCGTTGCATTGTTGCAGTTCACCGGTTGTATACGGCTTTCCCGCAACGATTCGCTCTAATTGACGCGCTGCCGGCGCCGGATGGTAAACAATCCCAAACGGATTGAGCGTGATGTTGAATTTATTTTGTTTCAGCCGGTTACCCATATTTTCGGCGAAACACGAACCCAACATCAGCAATGGCGTTCCGTAGCCAATCTTGCCGGACGATACGGGACATTTTACGACGGTTCTGAAGAGTTCCATGTTTGAATCATCTTTTCTGACAGCCATTTCATTACATATTTGAAAACCATTTCGTTACCGGTCTCGTTGAGCAGATGATGGCGCATTCCGCGCCATTTTCTGAAAGTAACGTATCTTCCCGCATTTCGTGCAAAAAATTCGCTGGCCTGGCACGAAGTCAATGGATCGTCGTCGCCGTGCATCAGCAAAAGCGGTATTTTCACCAAACGCTTGCTACGGAGAATTGTCTCGCTGTTCGTCCACAAATCGGAAAACAGTTTGACGGATATTTTTTTATGCAGCAACGGGTCTGTTTTGGAACTTTTTACGCCTGCGCCGTCACGAACCAACTGTCCGGATTTGATGCCCGTCCGGACGGTGAGCCACGGCATCACAGGCGACGTCCATTTAGCCAATCTGACCAATACCGGCGAGGGCGGGCTTACTAATTTCAGCCATGGCGAAGAAGCAATGATTCCCTGCACTTTGACGTCACCGCCGACGGCATAACTCAACACGATATGACCGCCCATGCTGTGTCCGAACAATACGACGGGCGTATTCGGAAACTTTTCCTGCATGATTCCAATCATGAACCGGAGATCGTCTTTGATAGTTTCGACGGAAGCGTGTCCGCGCCGTCCCGACGAACGGCCATGTCCGCGCAGATCGGATGTAAGAACGCCAACCGACTGTGAAACAAATTTTTCAGCCCAGTCGTCATAACAGCCGCTATGTTCGCCAATGCCATGCACTACGATAACAAGAACCTTCAAAGTACCGTCAGGGATGTATAACTTCCCGTACAGTACGGCAGATTCTGACCTTTTCCAGTGATATTCTTCGATTTGCTTCATTTTACAAACAACCGCAAAAATATACAAAAAATCGTAAAAATAGCCAAAATAACAGTTATAATTTTAGAAAAATATAGTTATTAACACAAAACATCAATTCAGGTTCCAGACCATTCCTTACCTTGCCACAATTCCAACGGTGTGTTGTCCATAGCCGCACCAGATGCCGATACCGCCGTTGATATTGCTTTTCAGACTGATGTTTGCCGGAAATACCGCATTTTGCACATTGACGATTTCGTTTTGCCATATATTCCAGAAGTCAAAACCTTCCTCAGGCATGGTACGCAGTCTCACAAATATATGGTCGCCGTCGTCGAAATACGCAGCAAAGTTTACCTGTGGAAATATGGTAATTCCGCGTGAAATCTGCAAGCGCACATCGTGCGAAACAAAATTCCGGCTGTTGTAGTTGCCGTACAGGCAGGGTACGAATATGTCATCGACGCCAACGACCCGCGTTGCTATCTGATAGTAGTTTTGCCGGTCGGCGGGGTCGGTAAATTCTATGGCAAGGTTACCGATGGTGTCGGTTGGATTTCGGCGAATGTATTCCACATTTTTAATGGGAACCGACGGCGGGATAACGCTCTCGGCGGTCACCGTCCGGCTGAAATAACGGATAGTCAGTTTGTACGCAACGCCCTGCTTTCCCCTGATCTTCCCGCCGACGTACAGATACGGGGGCAGGTACTGCGAGGCTGAGGTCAATCGGAGCGTATCGCTGTCACTGTCGTCCGATACGATGACCATCGCCGAACGGATGGTATATTTCAGAAAACTGGACGAATCGACCTCCTCCGTCATCGGAACGCTGAGCGATAGCAGTACGCGCGCCACTTCGCCCTCTTCAATCCAGCCTTCAACCACAATCTTCGATTCGCTTTCTTTAATGATGTATTCATCTTGCCGGCACGACGGAAACGCTAGCAGAAAGATGATTCCCAAAAATAACAATATTTTCATGCGTCGTTCGTCATTTATCATTCGTTATTAAAACTTAAACCTCCATCCGACAGATGGTAATATGGTATACAGCAATTTATTATGCGGCGTCACTCTGATTTTGCTTCCTGTTTCGTTGGAGATGATATCTAAAAGCACGTAAACCGGATTTTTGACGGCAAACAGGTTGTAAATCGAAAGATTGAGTACGCTTTCGCGCAGGCTTGTTCTTTTCAGGTAAAAATCAACGGAAATGTCTGTTCGTCTGTAATGGGGCATCTGTGCGTTGTTGTATCTTCCGTATTCCTTGACGGGATTGTTGTTGATGAAATACCATGACGTCGGCGCCGTGAAACGGTTTCCCGAAGTATATATCTGTGTAATTCCGGCTTCCCAGCGTTTGGATATTTCGTAACCGGCTACCAGCGTCAGGTTGTGCCGGCGGTCGAATTTCGACGGGAAAGTCTGTCCGTTGTCGATTCCGTCGAATTGCCGGTCGGATTTGCTCCATGTGTAACTCATCCAGCCCGACAGCCGTCCTGTTTTCTTCAACATGAACTCAGCGCCGTAAGCCTTGCCCTTGCCTGTGAGCAAATCGTTGCTGAAACTTGTTATTTCGTTAAATTGCAGGATACTGTACGGATAATGTACCAAATTGATCAGGCGGCTGTAGAATATCCCCGTGGTAAGTTCCATGCGCGAGGAAGCCTTGTAAACCGACCCAATGGAATAATTGTCGGCTGATTCAACCGGAACGCCTTCGGAAGTAGCGATCCAGAAATCGGTGGGGAATCCTACGCTCGACGTAGTGATCAGATGCAGATGCTGACTTTTACGTGCGTACGAGAGGTAAGCCGTCCAGCGGTCGTCGTCGGTATAGTTCAGACTGATACGGGGTTCCATGCGGAAGTCGGTTTTTCGGTCGCTGCCGTCGCCGGCGTACCAACCCGCGCGAAGCCCCAAGCCGATTGACAGGTATTCGCCGATCTGCGGTTTTGCCTGCAGGTAAGCCGACAGATGATGCGCATTGACCACATGATCGGTTTCGCCGAGATTTTCCAGCTGCATGGATGATAATCCCTGCGGTTCCACATGGTAATTGGCATAGCGGACGCCTGCCGTGAAAGGAACCGAACGCAGTTTGAAAACGGCGCTGCTCTGAAATCCCCAATCAAGCACATCCGACCGTACCTGTATGTCCACCGAAGATTGTTGCGCCCGCAGATGATTGGAATGATGCGAGACGTAAATTTCCTGACTGAGAGTCACATCCTTCCCCGCCGGAAAGTCCCATCGCACCGACGCTAAATGGTTGTTCCACCGCATCTTTCCATCGAGGAGCATTTGCCCGTCGCTGATGTTGAAACGGTCGTCGCTTGCGAAAACGTTCACGTCCACGCTGTGGTTCGCTGCGGGACGGAGCATGAGCGTGAGATTGGCGTCGGTAAATGAATAACCGAGTTGATCAATCCCTTGCTCGTTGCTTGCGAATGAATTGACTACCGGCGTGATGAGTTGGTCGATGGTGGTTTGCCTGCCCGAAAGAACCAATCCCGCCTTTTTCCCCAGCGGACTGCTCACGGTGAGTTGCGAAGCCGCCAGACCAACGTTTCCCTTGAGCGAAAAACGGGTAGGCAACATGTCGGGCGTAAGCGCCTGTACGGTGGCGCCCAGCCGGTTACCAAACCGCGCTTCGCAACCCGGTTTGTCGAAATGGACACGGTCAATATGTTCGGTGTTGTAAAAGGGAAACATGCCCGTCAGGTGCGATGTGCCGTAAACGGGAACATCATTGTAGAGCATCAGGTTGTGACCCGGATCGGCGCCCCGGACGTACAGGTGTCCGTTTGCCTCGCCCGAATGTTGAACGCCCGGCATCAGTTGCAACGCCTTAATCATGTCGGGGACGCCAAGTATGGATGGTATTTTGCTTAGTTTCTGACTGTTGAGATTGATGGCGCCATAATCCGAATTGCCGACTAACGCCCGTGACCGTGCAGTAACTACCGCTTCGCCGAGCCGGATGCCGGCAGGGAACAGGACAATATTCACCATCTGGTTACCCGTTGCTTTCAGTGTTTTGCTGTCCGTACCGAAACCTACATGAGTGGCAATAATCTGTATTTGTTTCGCCGGAGCGATGCGAAACGAAAAAACGCCTGCGTCGTCGGTATAGCGTATCAGGGTGTCGCTTCCGGCAACTAACCGCACATTGGTCATCGGCAACGCATGAGCCGTACTGTCGGTAACCCTGCCCGAAATCTCAACTGTAGTCTGAGCGGAACAAACACCTGTCAATAATAACAAAAAGAAGGGGAAAACCTTATGTCCAATCATTTTTACCAATACCGGACTGTTGAATGATGTAAAAATCAAACTGCCCTTGCTTGCAACAAGAGCAGTTTTTATATTGTTCTACAGATGAAAAAACAGACTTACTCGTTGAACTCATCAAAAAATTCAGTCAATTTTTCCATAAGGTCATCGAAACCATCTGAAAAATAAACAGAGGCTTCTACAATAGTATCGTCGTTGAATTTCAGGTAAGGGTTGGACTTATAATAATTATACAACTTGACTTCAGGTCTGTTCCAATCCCACTCCCACTCGTTTTGTTCGTCATTCCAATAATAATAGTCCCAATATTCGTCATATGCTTCCGATACAACGAATAAATCTGCTATTTTGTAATTTTCCTTCGTAGAACACAACGCCACCTTCATATAATCGTTGAACGCTTTGGCAGATTTATCCGAGTAGGCTTTTTCGATTCTATCCACTGTGGTATAACGGTCTTTATTGGTATTCCAGTCTGAATCAAGTGCATCCAATGCGTCATAGTATTCGTCTTCAATTTGGTTCATTTTCTTAACAAACTTTTCAAGATCAACCTGATATACCAGCACTAAGTTGTCCATCAGTTTAACGTAGGCATTGACTTCATCCATCAGGTCGTATGGAGGTTCGTCGAACTCATCGTTGATGAGGCCGTCGAATATCTCGTCAAGTTTGATACCCGACTTGAATACCACTTCAAACATTGCCTTGTTCTGGTAACTCATTTTCATAGACACCTGATTGACGTTTCCCTTTTCGATTTTATACCAGTACGTATATCCGTCGCTGGTAGTAAACGTAAATTCATGCTTCACGGGAATGGGCTTGTTGTTTTTGTACTCGGCGGATACTTCAATCCCGGCAACTTCCTTGTTATCGACAGTAAGCGTACTGGTAACAGACTTGGGCAGCCAAAGGATTCCTTCATATTCAACATCCTCTTCTTCATCCTCGTCCCAGTCCTCATATTCGTATATGGTAACCGAGACGTCCGATTTTACCGATTGAACGGATAATATCGCATTATTGGTCTTTGCCTTTTGTGTGGCAGGAAAAACAAATTTCAACTCGGTGGTTGATTCTGTAAAATCCCAATCCTTTTCTGAGGCATTCCATGTGTATACTCCATAAACGCTGGCAAACTCAAATACGTCCGTTACTTTCTTTGCTGCTCTGGCGATAACAAGTTCGGGTTGTCCTTCATTCAGCAGATTACCGAAATTCCGGATGGTTTCGAAAGCGGACGATGTTTTGGCCGCATTGCAAAGTTCGAGGAGATCCAGACATTCCTGCTCTAATTTTGCCTTTTGTTCGTCAGAATCCAACTCCGAATAGGGCAATTTCATGATTTTTTCTATGTCGATTCCCTTAATCGACTTGTCAGAATCTTTATCTTTGCTACATCCCACAAAAAACAGACCTGCCAATAACACTAAAACAAAAAACTTCTTTTGATGATACATACTTTATAAATTTATGATTATTAATACAGCATCATTATACGTATCATTTTCATAAAGGTTTCGTTTATGTTAAACATGGATGACTAAAAAGGAAATCGAACGGTATACGAAAAAGAAAAGCGAATTGCAATTGGAAATTGAAGACTTACAAAAACAGCGTGCAACGATTATTGCCAAAAAAGGAGAGATAGAAAAGAAAATACTGTTCAAGGATTTAGATGAAAATCAAAAGTTTAATACCTCCGTAAATGAAAGGAAATGTTTCTTAGACATCATTAAAATTATTGCATACCGTGCTGAAACTGCCTTGTGCAATATCATTAAAACTCAAATGACAACGCCCGAACAGGCACGTACGCTGATCAGAAAACTTTATGCTTCAGACGCCGATATTGAACTTGATGAAACAAATAATATTTTGTGTGTAAAAATGCATAGAACGAATCATTGGGCGGACGATAAAATATTGGAATATTTATGCACAAAAATAAATGAAACCGAAACAATATTCCCCGCTACTAATTTGACCTGTGTATTCAAATTGGTGACAGTGTGATTTCACAGGAGGTCAGGAAGTCTGAAATTGAAAAAGAATACGCACAATTGGAGAAATTATTACAGACCGCGCCGGATGAGGCGGTACAGCGTATTGCCGACAAGGTGGTGGAATTAAATAAAACGGCAAAAAATGGATAAAGCAAAGAATATCACTGCCATCATGAAGACGGCAGGCAAGAAGAGCAACGGCACAGAACCACACTTTGATATACGTAGACTGTTATATTGGGATGCAGATTTGCAAAAGCATGTATTTTGTAATCGCGAAGGCGACGTATGGCTTGACAAATACGGCGTAGAGATTGAAGACGACGTAGATTATGAAAACATAAGGAAAGCCGTCGAGTTTGTAAACGAGATGATCAAAGATTATCGATGCCCACACGAGTCCGATAATCAAATTATCTTTAAATTCCCAGAAGCGTCTTAAACGGATTTAGTGTTGAATAAACCCTATCGGATTACGGGGCTTGTCCAACAGTTTGTTTTTGGCTTGAAGTTTCGCCAATTCTTCGCTGATAAGTTCAAGTTGCATCCTGGTGTCTTCATTGATGTCGTTCTGGTCGGATAAGACTGATTCAACGTATTGCGCCAAAAACTCTAACTTGATTTTGATTTCTGTTACATCCTGTTTTGTTTCTATTGCAAGGCTTTCAACACGTTCAATGCGTTGGTTAATGGCGTAACCTTTTAACAGATAATTTTTGAGCACAGGATTCGCCCATTGACGGAATCGCGTACCGCGTTTTGACTTGACACGGTATCCGACGGAAATGATGACGTCAAGATTGAAATGCTCAATATCCCGTTCTATCATTCTGTCGCCTTCTATTTGAACTGTTGCAAAATTTGCAACAGTTGAGTCTGCGGTTAGTTCTTCTTCTTTGAAGATGTTGGCTATGTGTCTTGATATAACCGACTTATCCCTGTCAAACAGAATTGCCATTTGATTGAGCGAGAGCCAAACCGTTTCATTCTCTATCCTGACTTCAAGCCGGATGATTTCATCTGGCTGGTAGAGAACAATCTCTCCGGTGTTTTCAAATTGATTCATGGTTGTGCTGTTTTTGTTTATCTTTGTAAAAAAAATGCCATAAAAAGATGACTAAATGGATTAATATTTTGGAAGATGTTGAAAATAAATTCAATATTCTCGGCGGATTTAAGGATTATATTGACATGATCGAACTGATGACAAATGTAGAAACGGCGATGAATAAAGAAATCGAAAAACGTTTCGGCATAGAAATAAAGATACTGAAAATTGCTTCATCTGTTGCATCATACTGAACGCTTTTTTCCTTCTAACTCAGCGATTGTTTTTTCATGTGCTTCGATGATGTCGTCTTGTATTTTCATGCCTTCTTCCAGCATTTCAATCGTTTTTCTTTGAGTTTCAATAATTTTTTCCTGATTTCGTACATTGTTTTCCATTATCCCAATAAGAGCGTCTTCTCTTTCTGCAGTCAAATCCTTTGATTCAATAAGTTCATTAAGTTTTTTTATAGCCAATTTTTGTGTTTCTATTACTAAGTCTTTTTCGCCACACATAAATTTAAAATCAACAGAATCGTCTTTATAACGCGCAGCCCTGATTTGAGAAAGATGAACATACTTTTTCTGCGGATGTTTCAGTG
>Ga0082212_10012388_pt1 | contig 10745 bp, 6 predicted proteins | sample TergutNt197P3_FD_71548 | JGI IMG/M metagenome (GOLD analysis project Ga0082212, IMG submission 71548) | Neocapritermes taracua P3 segment gut microbial communities from Petit-Saut dam, French Guiana - Nt197 P3 | ecosystem: Host-associated > Arthropoda: Insects > Digestive system > Gut ...
GTGGGATCAGCCATCTCGATCAGGCTGGTCGGCTGCGAAAGCGATGTTTCCAACCGGAGATTCACTTTGGGCGGTCCTTCGCGTCCTTCCTTGGTGGCGATCAGAATCACGCCGTTTGCTCCGCGGGCGCCATACAGCGCAGTTGCCGTTGCGTCTTTCAGAATAGAAAAACTTGCCAGATCATCGGGGTGCAGGTTGGCGAGATCACTGGCGGTTACTTCCACATTATCCACTAAAATCAGAGGGTCCACCTTCCCTGTTCCAAAAGTAGTGATCCCACGGATAAAGAATGATGCATTGTCGAAACCCGGCTCGCCGCTGGTTTGATAGGAGATCATACCGGCAATACGCCCTGCAAAGGCTGTAGTTAAGTTGCTGCTTGGTACCTGTAACTCCTTGGTATTGACCGTTTGGATAGACGACACAATGCTTTCTTTCTTTTGTGTACCGAATGCCACAATGGTTACTTCGCCAATTTCGGCGGCTTCTTCCTGAATGGTAACGGCAATGATGCGCCTGTTGCCCACCATTTCTTCCTGCATCCGGTAGCCAACAAACCGGAATTGCAATACAGAAGTATCGCTTGGGACAGTAATCGTAAATTCACCGTTGGCATTAGTGGATGTGCCTGTTGAAGTTCCCTTAATAACAACAGCCACCCCGGGCAGCAAGTCTCCAAAGTTATCAGAAACCGTACCGGTAATGCGGATGCCTTGCTGCACCCTGGTTTCAGTCTTTTCAGAACCGGTTGGTTCCGTTACGCGGGAAACGAAATAAGTGTCATTCATCTTTCGGAATCGAAGCCCTGTCTGATTGGACACTTGTTGAAGAACTTCCTGTAATGAGGCGTCTTTCATCCGGATGGTGATTCTCTCAATTTGCGACAGTTCAATTTCTTCATAGATAAATTCATATCCTGTTTTCTGACTGATGTCTTTGATAACGGATACCACGGATGCATTGGTCAACGAAATCTCAATCCCTGTCTCTTTTTTCGTCTGCGATAGGATTTCTGTTGCTGTCGCCATACTGAGTAAAATGCAACTTAACGTGAAAATTAGCGTAAAACGCATGATAAAAACTTTTGAAATTTTTAATTTTTTAAAATAATACATACATTTGTCATGTTTTAGTGATTAAAAAAATGATTACTAAAATGGGGTCTCCTGCGTTATCTTTTAGCACGTCCAATACTGATGATAATCGCGGAGATGTTTGGGGGTGATGGCTGCAATAGCAATCGCCCTTTTTGTTTAGGGTGGTTTGTATGTTACATAGGCTTCTCATTTTTGATTGATTTGTTATTTATTTATCTTTTCATTGTGTCATTTTATCGCTTCCTCACTATACAAAGTGTACTTGTTGCCTGTTTTGATACATTTGAGTCCGGTAATATAAGCGATAGATTTGAGAATCTCTTCTGCTGTGAATACGTTTTTATATTTTCCCGATATCAGTTTAGCGTATTCACCTTCGGCAAGTTCAATATCCACTTGTGTATAATGCCGGTTGAGTATATTAACTACTTCACGAATAGGAGTTTGATTAAAAAACAATGTGCCGCTTGTCCATGACAGATAATTATCGGCGTCTATGGTCATTGTTTCAATGTTTCCTGTGGATTTGTCCATTTTCACTTGTCGGTTTTTATCCAGTATGATTTTCTCCCCGGTGATACCAACTTCCACTTTTCCCGAAACCACCGAAACCGATGCCGACAAATCGTCAGCATATTCTTTGACGTCGAAAACCGTTCCCAATACTCTGATGTTCATGTTTTCCGTTTTTACGGTAAACGGTCGCGCGGGGTCGGAGGTAACATCAAATATTGCTTCGCCGTATAATTCCACCGAACGTTCGTCGCCGGTAAAAATAGAGGGATATATGATGCGACTTCCGGCATTCAGCGTTACTTCCGTTTGGTCGGAAAGGACAACGGTAATGATTTCTCCGCGTTGGGTGGTTTTTTCGATGTATTGAACTGCGATTTGTTCCGTTTTTGGTTTCACGTACAGGTATATGGCAGGTACCAACAAGCCAAGTAATAATACCGCTGCGGCAGCATACCATATTTTGCGGAAATTTCTTGAAGGAATTTGTATGGGCTTCTTTTTCTGCCTGTTTTGGTATTCGGCAAAAAAATTATCAAATTTCTTTCTGTATATCTCTTTCTCTTCAGGGGTGGGATGCATGTCGTTCATCACTTTGTCCCATTTCCTGTCGAATACTTCGTCAAACTCTTGAAGATTATTATCATTATCCATGATAGAATCAAGGATGAGCGCTACGTCATCGCGGCTACAGGTGTCGTCTATATGACGCTCCCATGCCTCGATGAGGTCTTTTCTTAATGTTGGATTTTTATACATGATAAAATAAATAAAAGATATCGTCAATATAAATTAGACGATTATCTATAGTAATATGTGAAATGTAGATTGAAAAAAATTACAAGAAAAGCAAAAGAAGAAATATAACTGTCTTAAAATGAATGCCGATATATTGATTTATTTGTTCCTCTATTTTTTTCGTAGATAGAGAAGCATGTTTTCGTACGTTTTCAATAGATAATTGCTTTAATTCCGATATTTCTTTATATGTAAATCCCTCTATGCGACTGAGTCGGAATATTTCTTTTTGTTTGGGCGGTAATCTTTCTATCAATTCATTCAATAATTCCGTATAATCGTTGTCTATGATAGATTCCTCTGTTTCGTTGGTCAAATCTATTCCGTTTATGAGCATATTTCTGGCAAAACGCAAGTGTACATCAGCATGTTTAAGTTTGTCTTTTGCATGGTTTTTTGTCATCGTTTTTGCAAATCCTGAAAAAGACGATACAGCACCCAGTAAATGACGTGTTTCCCAAAGTTTCAGGAAAATATCCTGAACAATGTCTTCTGCATCGGTTTCGTCTTTGAGGAATTGTTTGCATAAATATATCAACTGTTTACTATAACGGGCGTACAATTCTCCGAGTGCCGCTTGCGAACCGCCAATTAAAAGTTCGACCAGTTCCCTGTCCTGTTTTTCCGATAGTTCGTTGATTTTCGACATATTAGAGTTTGTAAAGTTATAAAATAGCAGTTAGATATGTACATAACCAAAAAATCCACAGCATGGTAAAAAAAATACTGTGGATATGATTGATATTTCGGAAAAAAATCTTAAAATACGCGCGCGTGATGGTAGGGGCATCTCTCTCTCTCTCTCTCTGCAAAAGCCGTGCCAAACCTTGTTTTCAAGGCTTCAAAAAGAAAAAATATTTGAGAAAAAATGCGCATTTATCAACAATTAATAACGAGTTGCAAAAGTAGGGTATGTTACGGAAAACGCAAAATATTTTTTTTCCGGTGACCGGAACGCAGATAACGCGGATGAAACGGATTATAGCGGATTATTTTATTCTCTTGATAATTTCGGGCGTGAGATTAGTGAATGGGAGACAATAATTTATTGCGTATTTTTTATTCCTGGTACACAAAGTTAAACCTTCCGCCCGGCGCAACGTCGCCATTCAGATAGAAATCCATGATATTTCCTTCTTCCTGCATGTTGTCCGACCACTTAAATTCCAGATTGATATGTTCCGGCAACTGCAACAGACTGCGCGCTATTCTCATTTCTAATTTGTTGCCGGAAACCCTGAAACCGGCCTCGCCAACTTTTTCCCAATTCCAGCCGCCCGTATTTCTTTCTACGACGGCTTTGCTTTGCGTCGCGCGGTTCACCATGAAATCGTAACCTTCCCATCCGGTATCGCGGTTGCGGTCGGTATCTATCAAAAGGCGCATCCATGCAGGGTCGGTCGATGGCGTAATTTCCTGCGCCGTTTCTACATAAAAATAAACATATTCATCATCGCGCGCTACTTTTGCGGCAACGAAATCGTTGCGTCCCGTTGTGTTGACGTAGTGAAGTCCTTTCCATCCCGGACTGTTGCGATGGATGACGCTTCCCCTGTGCGTTACGTATTTGGGCGCCACCCCAATCCAATCGTTGAACAGACCGTCAATAGCGATGGTTTTTTTGGCAGATGGCTTGTCGGGTTCCGGCACTCCTTTGAAACGACGGATATTGGCAACCATCTGATAATAATAATTATCGCCGTGTCCGCCTTTCATCGGTTCGACGTCGCGGCTGCATTCCTGACTGAACTGATCGGGAAAGGCATTCGCTACGCCTTGCCACAATTCATACCGTCCTGCTATCCATTCGTTCCAACCTGTGATAAAAATAAACTCCGGATCGAGTTCCAAAGCCCGTTCCCACTGTTCCTGAAAGTTATATCCGTAGTTTACCGCGCCCTCGGTGGCGATATGCCCGTTTCTATTTGTATAACTGCGACTGAATACGTTGGGAGCATTCATGGCTGTGAGTCCGGATTCGCGCGACCAGTTCTGGGAAACGCCAACCGTAACCTGCTCAAAACCTGCGCCGGTCTGAGCAAATCCATGTTGCGGCGCAATTTCAAGCCAGCCCCAATGGTCAGCCCGTGCGGGACCCTGATTATATACCGGTTGCCCGGGCCGGAATGTGAAATAATCTCTGATCTCACCTGATAAACCATCAGGGTAAGCCATGATGAGCGGTTTTCCTTTCCACATAAAAAACAAATCTTTATAAATCCCCGGCTGATACAAGTCATTGTAAATTTCGCTGATCGCCTGCCGGCTTCCCTCCGTAGGCCCGAAAGCCAGCATAAATGCTATTTGCGGGGTTTTTACGCCGTCGGCTCTTGCTTCTGTCCACACTTTACAAAGTTCCATATAGGATTCTTTCCATGTTAAATTAGCATTGGTACAGTCGAAAAAGACGACGTCCACGCCGGCGTCAGCCAGCATTTCCGCATGTTTTCGCAATACCCACCGGTCGGTATTACGGTAATATCCGAACAACGGTTCGCCCCAAAAAAAGTTAACGGCGTCTTTGGGCCAAATCGAATGATTGTAATCGTAAAACGCTTCGGGACGCTGTGCAAGGATTTCCGAAGCGACATACGCCGCTTGGTTGGAATGAGCGGTATGCCATGTCCAGTAGAAGATACCGGCATATTTACCATCCTTCAAAGGGCCGACGTCTTCATATCCGGGAAGTTTACGTCCCAATGCGTCAGTTACGGCAGTAACAAATGACGATGCTATATTTTCAGTTTCCTCCTTTTCTTCCGGTTTTACGGTAACAAAACATTGAGCCGGTTTGTTGCCGTTTGATACAGTAACGGTAATGATGGCCGTTCCTGCGCCTATGGCAGTCAGCGTAGCGACATTATCCCGAAATGTTGCTGAAACTACCTCTTCATCATCATCGCTGCTTTTCCATGATATATCGCCGGTTGCACCGGCAGGCATCGTGATAGCTGTCAACGTCACGCGTTCGCCAATTCCTGTAATGGTAACCATGTCCGGCTCAATGGATAGCCTTGCCGACGTTACGGTAACCATACATCGCGCCCTTTTACCGCCGTCCGTTGTAGTAACTGTAATGGACGCCACTCCCTCATTTATTGCTTTTACATTTCCGCCGGCATTCACTGTTGCTACAAGAGAGTTGCCGCTTGCCCACGAGACCTCCCTGTTGGCGGCGGCGGCAGGCTCTACGTCAGCAGTCAGGGTGAAATCGCTGCCGACGGTCAGCGAAACCTCAGAATGGTCTAATTTTACACCAGTTACGTTAATCAGCCTGTCTTTGCAATCTGAAAAAAAACATACAGTTACTACTACTGTAAAAACTATTTTTTTTATCATGATGATTGATTTTTGACCGGAACACGGATGAACCGGATTATCGCGGATTATTTTACTCTTTTGATGATTTCAAGCGTGAGATTGGTTAATGTAAACGGCTCATCTTCAGGCAATAATTTGTCAGGATATTGATACCACGATTCATTGATATAATAATCAGGGTCGCCTCCGTTGGATGTGTAATATTTAATATACTCCAACACAGCGTTGTAATAATCCCGGTTATGATCGCCGGTAAGTCCGTTACCCTCTTTTTCGCTGTTAAAGATGATACCGTATTTCATACCCGCGTCTTTCGTTTCTTTTTCGAGGTCTTTTATACGTTCCAATTTTTCGGTTTTCGACAGCGCCATATCCGAATTAAGGTAGAGATTATACGGGAAATCAACTATGATAGCGTTCATTTTTATGTCGGAAATTTTGTTCAAACGGCATATCTCTTTGAAATCATCATAGAAATCGCCATAGAAATAATCCGAAAATTTGGGCCATTGGCTTCCGGTTACGGGTATGCCGCTTTTCCATCCGTGATTGGGAAAATTGACCACATAATTGAATTTGATGCCGGCACATTCTTTTTTCCACATCGCCATGCACAGGTACAGTTGCTCGGCTGCTTCGCGCAAACTCATTTTCGGGCTGGCGTTTTCATACGATGGATTCATGGCGCGCAAAATCGCATGATCAAAATTCAGGTAGTCAATCGTCAACCCCCTTTTTTGTAATGCTTTGATCAATTTGCTTATTTTGGTAAATTCTCCAAATTCGCCGTACACGGACTGATACGCAAAATTGTATGATTCAGGCTTATAGGTATTTTGGTACCAATTGCACAGCCCACAGAGTTCTATGGCTAACTTGATACCGGTTTGTTCCAGCATCTTACAGAAATCTTTAATCTGTGCGTCGGTAGCAGCGCTAAAATTGTCTATAGCGCCTATAAACACACATATAACGTCAAGCCCTTTTTGCGTCTTCGCCCAGTTTGTCAAATCAGGAAGTTTCCATGTTTCCTTAGAAAATTGGGTGGGATTAGTGTTTGGTACGGTGAACGGATTCATCCACACCTCGCCGGTAAATTCTTTTTTGTTGCCGTCTTCTTTGTTTTTACATGCGATTAAGGCAGCAAAAACGACACAGAGGATGAAAAAATTAAATATGTTACTTTTACTGTTCATTAATGATGAATGACCTTTTCATGAAGTTTATTGATTTAGACCTCACCCCCGCCCCCTCTCCAAAAGAGAGGGGGGGAAGTTCGGACTAATTTTTTTAATTAACTGCTACTTTTAACGTATTGCCTTCCGATTGAATGATATACACTCCGGGAAGATTCAACGTGATCGTTACTTCATCGCTACCGGCAACGCCCTGTTTCACAAGGGCGCCTGATATGCCGTACAGATTCCAGACCTTACCTTCGGCAAGTCCGCTTACGTGCAGGACGCCGTTATTGACCCATGCCTTTAACGGGTTTGCCTGCATAATTTCCGCGCCGGTTACCTTGTTTCCGGTAACGGTGCAAACAACGTTCACAGCGGCATTCACGGTGGCGGTATATGTATCCCCTTCCGTGCCGGTTGGCACGTCGTTAACTTTCCATGCGTAGGTATAGGTAGCCGCGCCGCCGCCAACTACTTTTACGACTAATTCTTTGCCGGGGATAACTGCTGCTCCCTTCTCAACGGGGCTGCCATCGTAGGTTGCACTGATGGTACTGCCTATGGCGCCAACTCCGTTTAAGACGTCAAAGGTTACGGTATATCCGAAGTTTGCCGTTACCTCTACCGCGTGGGCAGGCATCGTGAAAGAGGTATTTGCGCTGTTGGCGTCAAAGTCTTCCAAATCGCTGTCTGACGTCCAGTTGATGAATACCATGCCCGTTGGCGTCGTTCCCGCGCTGATCGTTACCGTTTCGCCGGAAGAATAATTGCCGGTGAAAGAGCCCGAAACTGTGACGGCATAGACAATGTCGCCCGTAATCTCAATCGTTGCTACTGCACTCGTCGTTGTTGCCGTTTTCACGCCGCCGTCGCCATTGTCGGCTATGGTGTTGGTTACTACTACGTAATAATAATAATCCCTGTCATTCGTCAGCGTATTGGGCGTGTCGTATGTACTGCCGGTTTCGCCGTCGAGAAGCGTGCCGTCCGTATTGCTTTCGCTGGTGTTGCTGTACCATTGATAAGTCAACGTACCGCCGTCGTTAACTTCTGCTTTAACGCTCAACGTTTCGCTTTCTCCTATTGATACCTTCGTCGAGGTTGGCTGTTCGGTAATGATTGGCGCCTGCGCATCCACAATAGCCAAATGCGCCGGCAACGCAACCGCTTCACCGAGCAAGCCGGGCAGTTTGTCGGGAGCAAATGTCCATCCGGCTACATCACCTGTAAATACGCTCTGGAAGAAGTTAGCCGCTCTGATTTCGAAAGTAACCCTGTTCGCGCCATCCCGACCGGCGGCAGTGCATTCGCCCCAAACGGTCGTGCCGGCGTTATTTTTCATGCCAGCCCACGCCACATTATCGGAAAGAGTGGTTTTGCCCGAAACATCATTCATCACACGACCTGCCGCTGCGGTTACGCCGGGGTTCAGCGCTGCGCTATTGGAAATGCTGATGTTGGGGGTGAACTTGTAACCGCCCACAAGACCTCCGGTAGCGTCTGCGGAACCGGAAACCGAGCCGGTGGCGTAGCAGTTTGTGATGCTTACTTGCAAATCCAAGCCTTCATCGGCATGCATTGCACCTACCAAGCCTCCGGTTTGATCGCCCGGTTTACTGCCTCCAACGACGTTGCCCGAAGCGTAGCAATTTTCCATTGTGCCGTCGAATCTGCCTACAAGTCCTCCTACCATCCAGCTGTCGCCGGTAACATTACCTGTTGCAAAACTGTGCCTTATTTTATTTTTGGGAGGAGCCACGCCAATAAGACCGCCGACATAATCACTGCCGGTAACATCTCCGGTGGCGTAACAGTTCTCCATGATCGCATATCCCGCATCATTGGTTGCTTCTCTAAAACCTTCAAAATTACCGATCAATCCGCCGGTATATGCGCTGGTGTTGGTAACGGCTGCCGTTGAGTAACTGCCGCTAATCTTACAACCCAGGCTTTCCGCTACAATTCTGTCATGGTATCCTATCAGACCGCCGACGAAGGCTCCCGTGCCATTGACCTGACCGCTGCTGTAACAGTTTTCGACGACGCTGGCAAGGGCGTATCCCGCAAGAATACCGGTATAGCCCGCTCCTTTGACGTAAGCGTCCTCTATGCCGAGGTTTTTAATCACGCCTTTATATACAAAGCCGAACAAACCCTGATTACTTGCCCCTGAGTTGATGTACAGTCCGGTGATGACTTTGTCTTTTCCGTCGAATGTGCCGCGGAAAGAATTGGTTTCACTTACGCCGATCCTTATCCAGCCTTCGCCATTGTTCCAGTCGGTACCTTCCTGTCCGTATGACGACAGGTCAATGTCATTAGCAAGATTAACGGTTTTTCCGACAAACTGCGTTCCGCCGTTGACCAATTGCGCTAATCCCGCCAATTCTTCGGCAGCGCTTATGGTAAAGGTTGACTCGCTGTCGCTGTACCAACTGACGTCCGGCAAGTTTATCGTTAAGAAAGCGGGCATGTCTAACGGATTGCCGTCCAAGCCGGGGAGTTTATCCGCGGCAAATGTCCATGCGGGATCGTCTCCAAACAAATCTTTGAAGAAATCTTCTTCTTTTAATTCAGTGTAGGTTTTGCTTTCCCCCTGACGATTGTCATGAGCGGGAACGCCCCAGGCAGTATTGCCTAAAATGCCTTCCCATGCTGCGTTGTTGGAAAGAACTACATTATTTGAACCTCCAATAACGCGACCCGCATTTCCACCTGTCGCTTTTACGCTAACATTCAGCGCAATGCAGTTTTTCAGGGTTGCATCCATGCCGGGCAGCGCACCCGGATTTTCAAACTGGGTGCCCACAATACCGCCCACATAATTTGTGCCTGTTACTGCGCCTGTAGCATAACAGTTTTCAATGACAGTTCCTGCAGCGCCTCTGACGTCGCCAATCAAACCGCCAATCCGATTTCCGCCAGCACGGTTTAAACCTGTTACCGCGCCTGTGGCATAGCAGTTTTTAACGGTAGTTACCGCAAGATTATATATGATACCCACAAGACCGCCCACAGCATCGTCGCCTGTTACTGCGCCTGTGGCATGGCAGGCGGATATATCTACATAATCAGCCCTGCCTACCAGACCTCCGGTCGTGCAGGTGCCTGATACCGCGCCGGTAGCATAACTGTTGGTCAATGTTACATGATTACCCGAAGCGCCTATCATACTTCCCAGCAGACCGCCTGTATGCACTTCGCCGTAGCCTGCGTCGTTAACCACATTAGCAGTTGAATAGCATTTGTCCACGCTGCAACCGGCTCTTACTCCTCCTATCAGACCTCCTATATCACTGCCGTTGCCCTGAACAGTTCCTGCGCTGAAACAGTTGTAAACCTCAGTTGCCTGAACCCTGCCCGCCAATATACCGGTGTAACCGGATCCTTTGACTGATGCGCCTGTAATACCGAGGTCTTTAATCTCCGCTCCATTAACGGCTCCGAACAAGCCCTGATAGCCTGCCGTTGTGTTGATGTACAGTCCGGCAATGGTCTTGCCGTTTCCGTCGAATACGCCCATAAAGGCGTTGGTGGTAGTGGCGCCAATCGGCGTCCATCCTGCGCCTTCATTGTATGGCGCAACATTCAGATCGAGGTCGTTCATCAACTTGTAGTGCGCGGCATTGTAGGCAGTATTGCCGTCATTGACAAGTTCTGCCAACAGGGCAAGTTCCGCTACCGTAGTGATTTGGTAGGGATTGTCTTCCGTACCGTCGCCGTCCCCTTCGGGAAAGTTCACAATTGATGGGTCTATCGCATGAATCATTGCTACTGCGCTCGTCGTTGTTGCCGTTTTCACGCCGCCGTCGCCGTTGTCGTCGAGAGTGTTGGT